>WNGB01004214.1_pt1 | contig 22120 bp, 15 predicted proteins | sample 5400681 | NCBI WGS metagenome assembly WNGB01 (sample SAMN13153367, study PRJNA577476) | soil metagenome | isolation source: 115 cm soil or saprolite under grassland replicate 2 | place: USA:California | collected 2016-06-15
CCGAGAAGCGTGAGATTGCCGGCCAATGTCGAGAAAAGCGCGGTGCTGGTCCACGCGAGATGAGGGTCGGAGAGCGTGCGCAGCCAGGGTTCCGCGAGCAAGATGAAGGGGACGTTGCTGACCACCTGGCACCCCACGATGAGCGCTCCGGCAATCGTCGCGAGCGCTCCGGCGCGGCTGGCGGGCAGCCACGGTGTGACTTGCTCGAGAGCCTGGGCAGGAAGCCCGGTCTTCTGCAGGCCCGCCACGACGATGAAGAGCGCGCCAAAAAAAAGCAGGACCGTCCAGGCCACCTTGTCGAACAGGTGACCGGGATCTCTTCCCCAGAGAAGCATCATCAAAGTGGCTGCGCCGAGCGCGCTCCACGCCAAGTTCCCGCCACAGAAAAAGAGAATCGAAACCAGCACCGTGCATCCGACGGCGACACGAAGGCGCCTCGTGTTTTCGGCCGGTTGATGAGCGACCGGCCCGAAAGTGACGGTCAGCGCGGGCTCTTTCAACTCGGCGCGGAACATGTAGTGGAGCACCGCGCCGGTGGTGAGGAGGGCCGCGGCGGCCGGCAGACCCGCTTTGGCCAGGTACTCGCGATAGGAGATGTTGGAAAGGTGCGCTACCAACATATTCTGCGGATTACCGGCCACGGTCATCGCGCTTCCCGCGTTCGACCCCATGGCAAGTCCGAGCAGATAGGGCACGCGGTTGCGGCCTGCTCGGCGAGCCGTTTGGTCCACCAGAGGTCCCAACAGCAGGCAAACGGAATCGTTGACGAGCAGCGCGGAGAGAACACCGGAGCCAATCACCACGACGTAAAGTAGACTTCCCGGGGAGAAGCGGCGAGCGAGAAGCCAATCCGCGGCAATTTCGAAAAAACCTGCGTCGCCGAGCGATGCGGCAAGAAGCATCATGCCGAGCAAAAGCGCAATCGTGTTCGGTTCGACCGCGGCGAACGCTTCATCCGGGGACAGTCCCCAGCGTGGGTAGGGGACGGAGAGCGCGACCATGGCGCAAGCTCCCATGAGAGCGCCTGCCGGGCGGCCGATAGGCAGCATGCTGAGTCGCCGCGCGCTGATGAGAACGTAGGTGACGACGAAGATCGCGACGACGGGCCACAAGGTATCGGAGCACGATGAGAGAGCTCCGTTCACGTTCTGTCAAGGTCGAGGATGGGCGCGTGTCTATCTGGACCGCGCAGCCAAGACGAGCTACGCGCTTGCCATGGCGATGGCGAAACGAGTCGTGCGAGCTCTCGGTGCGGCGCTCGTCGCCGGACTCTCGGTCGCCTGCGCACCTCGACCCGCGCCGGGATCGTTCGTCGCGAAGGCGGCCTCGAGCGTCGGCTCGCCGGCAATCCCTCCCGACCTGCGCAACGCACCCTGGCGCGTCCCGATCGCCGGTGCGGAGGCGAGTCCCATCACGTTCGAGCGCATGGCACGCTGGCCCGAGCCGGGGGGACAGGTGCCCCACGACATCGAATTCTCTCCCGACGGCAAGTGGGTCACCTATCTGCAGACAGAAAAACAGAATGACGAAACTGCATTGTTCGCGTTCGACAGGAGCTCGAAACAAATCGCGGTGCTGATCCGCGCGGACGATCTGGCCAAGGAAACCGCGTCGTTCTCGCGCGAGGAAGAGCTTCGGCGCGAGCGGCAACGGCAGCGAAACAGGGGAATCACCAGCTATCGCTGGGCCAAACATGCTCCACTCTTGGTCGTTCCACTTGCCGGCGACGTCTTCGTGCGGCGGCCCGACGGCGCAACGGTGCGCCTCACCGCGACAGCCGACCCCGAAATCGATCCCCAACCTTGTGATACCGGCGAACGCGTTGCCTTCGTTCGCAGCGGGGAGCTCTTCAGCGTGAATGTCGCGACGCGAGCCGAGACGCCGCTGACGAAGGGCGCTGCGCGCGGGGTCACCCGCGGGCTCAGCGATTTCAATGGGCAAGAAGAGTTCGGAGAGCAGAGCGGATACTGGTGGTCTCCCCGCTGCGATCGCATCGCTTTTTTGGAGGTCGACGAGCGGAGCGTCGAAGAAGTGCCGGTGATCGGCTATCGGCAAGGACGCGCCGACGTCATGGTGCAGCGATATCCAGCGACCGGCGGCAAGAATCCGATCGTCCGCCTGGGCATCGTGGAGCTCGCGACACGCAAGCTGACCTTCGTGCGGCTGCCGGGTGCAGCGACCGAAGAACACTATCTCGGGCGATTCGCTTGGACATCCGATGGGCGCGCCCTCTTCTTTCAGGCACTCTCGCGCGATCAAAAAAAACTCCAGCTGATGCGTTCGGATGCCCCGTTTCTCACCGCGCGTGTGATTGCCAACGACTCGGCGTCGAGTTGGATTGCGTTTTCGCAGGTTCGCTTGCTCGAGCGGTCTCCTCGCCTGCTGTGGACGAGCGAGCGCACCGGGTACCGACACCTCGAACTTCTGGATGCGCAGAACGGCGCGCGCATCGCTCAAGTCACGTCGGGCGACTGGGATGTCGAATCGATGCAAGCCGTCGACGAGGAGGACGGTCGCGTGTTCTTCACGGCGACCAAGGAAAGCCCGCTCGAACGACAGCTGTACAGCGCGTCGTGGCTCGCTCCCAAGGAACCACGACGGCTGTCGCCGGAGATCGGGGTCCACGACACGCACGTGGAGCGAAATGGCAAGAGCTGGGTCGACGTGCACTCCGCGATCGATCGACCACCGCGTGCGATCGTTTACGACGAGAGGGCCACTCCCGCGGGTGAGCTCCCCTGCCCGCTCGATTCGGATCTCGGCCAGCTTCACCTTCGCTCGCCTACGTTGGTGAAGATCCCGGGATCTAGCGGCGATACGCTCTACGGCGCGCTGCTGGCGCCGCGCGAGCTCGCTCCGGGAAAACGCCATCCCGTCGTCGTGATGGTCTACGGCGGCCCCGGCGCTCAAACCGTTCAGAATCGCTGGTCGGCTCGCCTGCTGTGGCAGCATCTTTCCGACCGCGGCGTCGTCGTATTCCAATTGGACAATCGTGGGACGCCAGGCCGCGGGCGGGCCTTCGAGCAAGCGATAGCGGGGAAGCTCGGCGAGCTCGAGCTGGTCGATCAGCTGGCGGGCGTGGACTATCTGGCAAGCCTCCCTTACGTCGACGGCGAGCGCGTCGGCATCTACGGTCATAGTTACGGCGGCTTCATGGCCGGGCTCGCTCTCTTGCGCGCTCCGTCGCGTTTCCGGGTTGGAGTCGCAGGGTCGCCGGTCGTCGATTGGCGGCTCTACGATACGGGGTACACCGAAAGGTACCTCGGCCGACCCGGGGACAACCCCCGAGGCTACGACGCCGCGGATCTCGGCAAGCTGAGCTCGGGACTTCAAGGAAAGCTCCTCATCTTGCACGCGCTCATGGATGAGAACGTGCATTTTCAGAACACGGCCCGTCTCATCGATGCGCTTACCGCTGCCGGCAAATCTTTCGACTTACTGGTGTTCCCGGGCGAACGGCACGGCTACAGAAGTCCTGTGGCAAGGCAATACGCGTCGATGCGAGTGGTAGACTATTTCGCTCAGCATCTGTGAGTAGCCGTCAAATCTTTGGCGCCCGACATCCGCACCGCCGAGTTCCGGCGACATATTTCAATTCCGAATCATCAACCCATGTCGAAGCAGCAGTGACGGAAATGCAAATAGCAGGTGAAGAATTCTGTTTCGGCCTGATTGCCTGACTGTTGGGTTATGAAACATTCGACATATACGCATAAACGACGTGCGCCCTTGGTTCGATTGCGCGTCGCTGCTACGCTGGCCTCTCGCGCGTCGTCTTCAAGGGGAGCGCCGACGCGCGAATGGCGGAGGACCGTGAAACGAAAACCTCAAAGTGGAGCCGCGTCCTCTGGACCCACCCCCATTTACAAGTCGGAAGGCTCGCAGCGGGTGCCGATTAGTGACGTGCGGGCCCTCGCGAAAAAGACGAGCGTAGCGACCGGTCGCGTCGCGGATTATGCGGCGCTCCAGGGCACGCAGGGTCGCGACGTCTACTTTAGGCCCGAGCGTTATCAGCTGGCCGATCTCGGGCCGGTAGGTGTCGTCGTCGAGCTTCGGATCGCCGAGCGAATCTACCCCTGCGAGCTCTTCGACGTTTCCCAAAACGGCGTCGCCTTCGACTGGCCGCGCGACGTTCCCGTCGAGATCGGAACCATCCTCGACGAAATCGTGGTGCGTTTCGATCAGCACGAGGCGTATCGGGGCGAAGCGCGCGTCGGCTCGCTCCGGCGCGACGACGGCACGATCATCGTGGGCGTCTCTTTGGTCGACACCCTGATGAACATCGAGGATGTCCTTCACTTGCGCGACGTGAAGGCTTGGTCGGGGGGAGCCGATGTGAAAGGGCTCGGCTTGTCGGATTCGCCTTGGCGCGTCGCCGGCCAAGAACGGTTCAAAGCGCAGGTGGCCGAGCTTCGTCTGTTTCTGGAAGATGCCCGTTCCGCTTTCAACGAGCTCGAGGCATCCCTTCCCTGGCAGGTCGCACACGGAGAGCAAGACTCGCCCGCGCGCGACGCGCTCATCGCCCGTGTTCGTTCGGAATTTGCCGTGGAAATCACACGAGCTTCCAACGACATCGATGCCGCTCTGCGGCTAGCTTCGCGAAAGGAACGCGAGGCCCTGCGGGAGTTTTCGGTGCGCCACTTGCACGAGCTTTTGATGCTCTCGCCGTGGATGCATCGTGCCCGCCAGAAGCCGCTCGGATATGCGGGCGACTACGAGGTCATGAACTACGTCTACGGCAACTACTTCAGCGGCCCATCTCTGTTCGCCAAGGCAATCAGCCTCGCATTCGCCTCGACGCCGGCGGCCGAAGCGGTGCGCGCGCGCAAAGACGTCATCAAGCAGCGGCTGTCCGAGCTTCTCGACCTCCCTGCCGGCGGCCGTCCGATCCGGATTCTCTCCATCGCCGCCGGCCCCGCCCAGGAAATTTACGAGCTCCTCCAGGAGCGCGAGCATATCGCTCAGCCGGTCGAGATCGTGCTCTTCGATCAGGACAAACGGGCGCTTTCCTTTTCCTACGGCCGCTTGCGCCGCATCGTGAGCCAAAAGTGGCGCGATCGGGTGACGCTCGTTCACCTGCACGACTCGATCAAGCACCTGTTGCGCGGCTCTACGGTGTTCGCCGGATGCGGCGAGTTCGACGCCGTCTATTCTTGCGGACTTTTCGATTATCTGCAGCTCTTGACCGCCGTGTCTTTGTGCCGCGGTCTCTACGAGCTCGTCGCACCCGGGGGAAGCCTCTACATAGGCAACATGGTTCCGAATAACCCGAGTCGCTGGTTCATGGAGCTGCACCTCGATTGGTTTTTGGTATATAGGGAAAGATCCGAGTTGCTTGAGATTGCGCGCATGGCCGCGGCCGATGCACACGTCGAGATAAAGGAAGAAACGACTGGCGTAAATCCATTCGTCACGCTCACGAGGGGGTAAGTGTGGTCGACAGCGATGTCGAGCTGGAACACAGGTGGTCCGCGTGGCTGCTCGATCGCAATCGCCACGGCATGCGCGGCCTATTGTGGATCGTCATCTCGCTCTATCCTCTGTTCGGTATTCTCGACTACCTGATCGCACCGGCCGAGTGGCTGTGGCTCCTCTATGGAACTCGAGCGTCGGTCACCGCGGTCACGCTGATGATGTTTCGCGTGGTTCGGAGCGATGTTTTCGATCGCCACCCCGACATCATATCAGCCGCTTTCATGGTGCTTGCCGCCTGCGGCATCAGCTTGATGACGGTCTTCATGGGAGGTCTCGCCTCACCTTATTATGCGGGGTTGACCCTGGCCATCGTGGCGACGGGGCTCTTGTACGTGTGGCCGGCGCGCATCGTCATCGCCACGCACGCCACCATCATTGCCTCGTTCGTGGTTCCCAACCTGCTCATCAATGGCCGTGCCGATCCCCTCACGGCGGTGTCGAACCAGTTCTTCCTGGTCTCGACGGCCATCATCGCCGGCACGGGGCAGATGCTCGCCTATCGTTCTCAGCGCGCGCAACTGGTGAACCAGCTCATCATCGAAAGGACGAAGAAGACGCTGGAAGGCGCCCACGCGCAGCTCAAGCAGCTCGATCGTTTCAAATCCGAATTTTTCGCGAACGTTACCCACGAGCTGAAGACGCCGCTCACGATGATGCTCGCGCCGCTCGAACTCATGGTCGAGGGGCAACTGGGAGGGATCTCGGAAGCGCAGCGGTCGACGCTCGTCTCCATTCAGCGCAGCGGCGTGAAGCTGCTGCGGCTCATCGGGGACCTCTTGGATCTCTCGAAGCTCGAGGAATCGCGTCTCAGACTGCGCATCGACGAGCACGATCTGGTCGGCTACTTGCGCGGCCTCGTCGCCCAAGCCGAACCGTTGGCGCAGCGCAAGTCGCTCGACCTGCGGTTTTGCTCGGACGTCGAACACTGCCTCGTTTGGTGCGACATCGAACGTATCGAGCGGGTCTTCATCAACCTGCTCTCGAACGCCACGAAATTCACCCCGCCCGGAGGTAGAGTCGCCATCAGCCTGCATGACGAGGGCGCCTCGGTGCGCGTCGATTTCGCCGATACCGGGATAGGTTTTCCACAGGCGGTGGCCGAGCAGATTTTCCAGCGATTCTTCCAGGTGGACATGGCCGGCACGCGCAAATTCGGGGGGACCGGCATCGGATTGGCGCTGGCCAGGGAGCTCGTCGAGCTGCACGGCGGTTCGATGTGGGCGGACAGCAGGCCGGGTGAGGGGGCAACCTTCCGCGTGAGGCTCGCCAAAGATCGGCAGCACTTCAATCGAGACGTGCTGGATCGACGAGGACCGCACGTGGAGCGCTTCGGAGGAAATCGGGTCGCCGATCGCGGGCTGGCCGAATGGCAGATCAACGAAGCCGAGAAGTTTCGGTTGATCGACATCGACCAAGCCACCGAGCAGCGCATCGTCGACCGAGATGCCGACGAGGAGCAACGGCCCTACAGCGTGCTCGTCGTCGAGGATACGCCGGACGTCATTCGGGTGATCCGTCTGGCCTTGCACCACGAGTTTCGGGTGCTCGCGGCGTCCGATGGCGAGAAGGGCTGGCAGCTCGCCAAGAAGCATCGACCCACGGTCATCGTGACCGATCTCATGATGCCGGGGCTCGACGGCCTCGAGCTGACGCGCCGACTGCGCTCGGATCCCTGTACCCGGCACATCCCGGTGGTGATGCTGACGGCGCGCGCGGACGTCGAAGATCGGGTCGCCGGACTCGAGATGGGGGTGAACGCCTACCTTGCCAAACCGTTTTCGGCCAAGGAGCTCATCACCACCGTGCGTTCGCAGCTAGAGAATCAGCAGGCTGCAGCCGACGTTCTCCTGACCCAGAGCATGGATTCACTCGAGACATTGGCAGCGGGTCTGGCCCATCAGATTCGAAATCCGCTCAACTACGTGAAGAATGCGCTGGTCACCATCCAGCGCGATTCGAAACGGCTGGTCGAGACCGCTGTTTCGCCCACTCTCGTCGACGGTAAGGGTGTCGACGTCTTGACGGCGCGAATGCAGAAGATGTTCGACACCGCAGAAACGGGCGTTCGGCGCATCGCCGCCACCGTCGACCTCATGATTCGGTACAGCCGCGAGGGTTACACGCGAATGACACAGCCGTACGATGTATTCGCCGGCCTGCGGGACGTCGTGCGTATGGTCTTGCCTACGTCGGCGCATCGCGTCCAGGTGGCGACCGAAATCGAGGGAGACGGCCTCATCGACTGCGTTCCCGAGGAGTTCAACCAGGTGCTGACGAATCTGGTCGAGAATGCCATCGAGGCGGTCGCCGTCGACGGGCGCGTCCTTATCCGGGGCTTTACCGAAGGATCGTGGGTCGTGCTCTGCATCAGGGACAATGGCATGGGCATCGCCCCCGAAGACCAGCCCAAGATTTTCAACGCCTTTTACACGACCAAGGACGTCGGCCGGGGGATGGGAATGGGGCTCACCATCGTGCATCGGGTGGTCACCGCGCTGGGAGGCACCATCGCGGTGACCAGTCAGCTCGGCGAGGGGAGCGAGTTCGTGGTGCGGGTGCCTCGGGCCTTCGTCGCAAGTCGAACCACCCGAAGCGTGGCCCAATCGGGCGTCGAGACGGCGCCATGAGCTGTTACATACTGTTCGTCGACGATGAGCCGGAGAATCTGGAGGTATTCGAAGCAGCCTGCTCCGATCGTTTCGACGTGCTGACCGCATCGAGCGCGCGCCGGGGTCTGGAGCTCATGCACACCCACGAGGTCGCCGTTTTGCTCGCGGATCAGCGCATGCCGGGCATGACCGGTCTCGAGTTGCTCGAGCGCGTGCAGGCCGAGTTTCCGCAGACCGTGCGCATGCTGGTCACCGCGTATTCGGATCTTCAAACGGCGATCGACGCGATCAACCGCGGTCGCGTGCGTCGCTATTTGCGCAAGCCATGGGATCACGACGAGCTCCATGCGACGCTCAGCGAGGCGATCGATCTTTACAAAATGACGGCCAAGCTGCGGGCGATCGAGCGGCGCTTGCTGGAGACGGAGCGCGTGTATTCGCTCGGAGTCATCGCCGCGGGTCTCGCGCGAGAGCTCCGGAATCCGGTCGGAATCGTGACCCAGAGCGTCGGCCGCGCTCGGGACGTGCTCCGCGGCGTCGCCGCCGCTCTGCGGGTCGAGCGCGGCAACGCGTCGCTGCTCCGCGCACAGCTGTATGACGCCGACGAGGAGCTGGCGGAAACACTCGTTGGACTGGCGCGCATTCTCGACGTCGTGCGCGGCATCGAGCTCCCCATCGGCGAGAGTCCGGAGGACGCGACCGACTTGACGGAGGTGTTGCGGCTCAGCCTCAAGCTCATGCAGACGGAGCTCAAATCATCGGCGAGTCTCGAGCTCGACGTTCATCCCGTACCCCTGGTTGCGGGATCGGCCGCCCAACTGGGGCAGGTCCTGTTGAATCTTCTGGTCAATGCGCTCGAGGCCGTGTCGACCCAGCCGCGCGCGCAACGCAGACTCTCCATCCGCCTCGTTGCCGAAAGCGGGTGGGTTCGTTTCGAAGTGGCCGATAGCGGGCCGGGCATCGCATCCGGAGAGCTCGACAAGCTCTTCGATCCCTTCGCAGCGGCCGGCCGCGATCGGGGCGCCGGCCTCGGCCTCGCGATCTCCAAGACGATCGTCGAGCAGATGGGAGGCCGCCTGGAAGCCGAGAATCGCCCCACCGGGGGAGCTCTCTTCCGAATTCGCTTGCCAGCCATGGGTGATTCGGGCGTGGTGGGAGCCGAGGAAGTAGAAGGGATTTTTTAGCCAATCGTCCCATGGAGAAACCGAAATGAAGGCAGACGAATTGCGCGCCGTGCAGGCGCCGCTCAAGACGGCCTACCGCGACGATCCCAGCGCCGGGAAAATCACGTTGTCGGCGCGGGCGAAGCTCGACATGAACGACATCGTGTGCAAGCTCGAAACCGGCAAGGCCATGGTCGAAGCTGGGCTCCACCCGGCCGCGGGAGGCAGCGGAGCAGCCGCCTGCTCTGGCGACATGCTGCTCGAGGCCCTGGTCGCTTGCGCTGGCGTGACGCTCAATGCGGTCGCCACCTCCCTCGGAATTCCTCTCAAGAGCGGCACCGTCAGCGCGGAAGGTGATCTCGACTTTCGCGGCACGTTGGGCGTCTCGAAAGAGGTGCCCGTGGGTTTCAGTGACATCCGGTTGCGATTCGATCTGGAGACCGAGGCTTCGGCCGAACAGGTCGCGACGCTGGTGAAGCTCACCGAACGATATTGCGTCATCTATCAGACGCTCCGCACGCCGCCACGCGTCGTCGTCTCCACGGGCGTGGCCACGTCCTCGTAGCATTACTGGTCGGATCTTGGCCATGACAGATCACGATCAGCAATTGCCGCATGTTGGCCACATGAGTTACGGCGAGGCCGTCGGAGTTGTGCCTCAGCACGGAAGAGCCGCAAGGCCTACGATGCAACGATCTGGTAGCGAGGATCTGACGCAGTAATGCTAGGGTTTTTCGCATGGTGCGGCTTTACGATTTTCACTCGTCGGGCAACGCTTACAAAGTGCGGCTGCTGCTGACGCAGCTCGGGATCCCTTTCGAACGTGTCGAAGTGGACATTCTCAAGGGCGGGACGCGAACGCCCGAGTTTCTCGCCAAGAACCCGAACGGACGCATCCCTCTCTTGGAGCTGACGCCCCAGGAGTTCTTGGCCGAGTCGAATGCCATTCTGTTCTATCTCTCGGAAGGGACCCCTTTTCTGCCGAAGGCGCGCTGGCAACGCGCGAAGGTATTGGAGTGGATGGCGTTCGAGCAATACAGTCACGAGCCGAACATCGCCACTTCTCGCTTTTGGCTGATGTACTTTCCCATCACCCCGGAACGACACGCGGCACTCGAAGAAAAGAAAAAGCTCGGCTGCGCCGCGTTGAAGGTGATGGAGCGTCACCTTTCCACGCGTCCGTTTTTCGTGGCGGACACGTACACCATTGCCGACATCGCGCTCTACGCTTACACGCACGTCGCCGATGAGGGGGGCTTCGATCTCGCGCCTTTCACCGCGGTGCGCGCGTGGCTCGATCGCGTCCGAGCCCAACCGGGCCACATCCCGATGACGGCTCGGTAGAGCGATGCTGCGAACCATGGGACGATTTATTTATTAGGCACCTCGCCCCAGCCCCAGGGGCAGGGGGGTGAGGTGCAAAAAAAATCTCCTTCTACTTCTCGTGTCAGTCGACACAGATGTGCTCGGCTGCGTCTTCGGCGCGTAGAGGCCCGCGCGTCCGGATGCCGCGCGGGAGCACGCGGTAGCAGCCGAAGGTCGTGTCGTAGTCGGAGCAACGGCCGACGTAGAAGCCGCGCGGCGGAGGACCGCCCTCGACGACCTCGAATCTCGCGTCGTCGGCGATGCACTCGCCTTCGCATTCCCCACCCTCGCGGCAAGGTCGGCCGCCATCTTTCGTGCGGCAAATGCAGCTCTCCACTTCGGAAATGCCGTGAACGGCCCATAGACCGCGGCACGCTGCGCACGCTTCCTTGGTCTGCGGACGGCTGGCATGCGGGCGCGCGGCCGGAGCCGCGCCGGCCGACGGCACCTGAGCGGTCGAAGGCGACGGCTGCGTCGTGGCGCGCGGGGCGGATCGGCACGCGAGGGGAGCACCGATGAGGAGCAGCATCGCAGGCGGGCCGAAGGCCGCGCCGAGTAACCTAGACACCGCAGGCGGGCCGAAGGCCGCGCCGAGTAACATGGACATCCTCACGACCTGCATTCCGGCCGCATTCTGTCCCATCGAACGACACACGCCAAGCCCCGCGACGTACAGCAGCGCACAGCTGAGCACCGAAACGACCGCAAACGGGCATTCGACAGAGATCCAATTGACGGGTAAAGTTCAAAGTCTGGGGGCCACTGGTTGTCGGCCCCCTTTTGGCCAGATGAAGCCAACGACCGCCGAAAAGCTCTTTGGGCAGCGGGTAGGCCGATACGCGATCTTCGATCAGATCGCCGCCGGCGGGATGGCGACCGTGCACTTGGCGAAGCTGGCGGGTCCAGCCGGGTTCTCGCGCGTGGTCGCCGCCAAGCGCCTGCATCCTCATCTGGTTCACGACGGCGATTTCAAGGCGATGTTCCTCGACGAGGCACGACTGGCGGCGCGCGTGCGCCATCCGAATGTGGTGCCCATCCTCGACGTCATCCACAACGACGAGGAGCTCATCCTCATCATGGAGTACGTGCACGGGGATTCGCTTCTCGGCCTGCTCCGTCTGGCTCGCGAGAAAAAGCGGCCGGCGCCGCTCGGCGTGTGCGTGGGGATCATGGTCGGTGTGCTCCACGGCCTGCACGCTGCACACGAAGCAACCAACGAGAAAGGTGAGCTGCTCGGTCTGGTGCATCGCGATGTTTCGCCGCAGAACATCCTGGTGGGCGTCCACGGAGTGGCGCGGGTGCTCGACTTCGGTGTTGCCAAGGCGATGCAGGCATCCGACGTGACCCGACCGGGCCTGCTGAAGGGCAAGCTGTCGTACATGGCCCCCGAAGTCTTCCGGGGGCAGCCGCTCACGCGGCAGGTCGATGTCTTTTCGGCGGCGGTCGTGTTCTGGGAGCTGCTCACGCGCAAGAAGCTGTTCAGCGGATCCTCCGAGCAGGAGCGGATGATCAAAATCTTGAACGGCGACTATCCAAAACCCAGTCTTCTGGTGCCCGAGCTTCCCCGTGCCATCGACAGTATCGTCATGAAAGGGCTCCACACCGATCCCGCTCGTCGCTACGCAACCGCGGACGAAATGGCGGTGGAGCTCGAGAACTGTTTCTCTCCCGCGTCGCCGCGCATCGTGGGCCAGTGGGTTGGCGAGGTCGCCGCGGAGCTGCTCGAGCGGCGCGCCGAGCTCATGCAGCAGGTCGAAATATCGGAAATCGAGACGATCACGCCGGAGGGCGCATCGGACAGCGATCTGCGAGCGCTCCGCCTGCCACTCGGGGAGACCAAGCAACTCGGACTCCCCTTCGATCACGAAGCGGAGCAGCTCGGATTGCCGTTCGACAGCGACGCGCAGCAACTGTCGCTGCCTTTCGACAAGGTGAAAACGAGCCGCCCACCCGGCGAGCGAGGAAGGGCCGTCTTGAACCGTGCGCGAACGGAGTTGATCCGTTATGCGAGCACGCTGCGCCGATCGGTCGAACGCCTGCCGCGATCGCGCAAGATCGCGCTGTTGTTCGGAACGGCCACTCTCGTGGCTGCCGGAGCTCTCTTTTGGATGCGCCCCCGACCGCACCCACCCGCAGCTTCGCCCGAAGCTGCGCCCGCGCTCGTCGCCGAGCCCGTGCCCGAACCTTCCCCTGCGCCCGCGCCGGTGGCCAGCGGCGCTTCCGGCGAGCTCGGAACCCCCGCCGACAACCCGGCGGAAGCTGCGATCGAACCGCACGCGAATGAAAATGCTGCGAAGCCCGCTCCGGCGAAGGTTCGGCCTTCCCACACCCGACGCTCCCGCACTGCGAAGGATCCCGCACCCAACGGCTTGTGAGGCGCACGGACCAACGTTACTGCGTCAGATCTCGGGTGGCCGCGTAACATACGCGAGGCCTCGCCTCTTCAGCTTTCCCGAAAGCCAGTTCCGCCGTTTATCGCTACTCCGCCGCAACGATCTGGTAGCGAGGATCTGACGCAGTATGGCTAATCACAAACCGAGTTGCGAAACATCGGCTTCTCCGTTTTGATCGCGTCGCAGGCGTGCATGCACTTCTCCGCTCCGCCGCAAGCGTCGTAATGGTCGAGTGTCTGGGGGCAGGTCTCCGGAAGGATCCAGCACCTTCCACGTATCGTATCGCTCTGACAGCTTTTCTGGTCGATCAGCAGGAACGCGCAATAGGCAGTCTTGCGCGTGCCGCACGCTGCATCGGTCGCCGACGCACATCGCACCGCGGTGTCCACGCAGGGGTCGTGCGTGCGTAGGTTCTGTCCGCTCGACTCCGCGAGGCAGCCGTTGAAATAGGTGAAGCCATCGCATCCGCACACCACCGACTCCGCTGAGTCGCACGTCGTCGGACGAACCGCGCATCGTCCTTGTGTAAGCGAACCACAGCCGATCTTCTTGCAGTACTGATCGGTCGGACAATCGGTATTGGCCAGGCACACGCCGCTGCCCGCGTCGAGCGCGAGGCCACCACTGCCGCCCGTCGCCGTCACTCCTCCCGACCCGCCGAGCGATCCCCCGGTGCCGCTGGTGGCGCCGCCGGCCCCTGTTGGATCGGTACCGCCGGAGGCGCCGGTCGTGTCCGAAGCACCGCCCACCGCCGTACCCGAGGTGCCCGTCGAGTCCGTGCCCCCGCTGGCACCCCCCGCACCCCCGCTCGGCATGAACAGGGTGGCGTGATCACTGCCGCTGCAGCTCACGATGGGAAAAAGGAAGGACGCACACGCAGCCCACAAAGCAATGCGACGAGCCATGGTCAGGCCTCCGGTTCTTTCAACGGCACCTGGGCCGTTTTCTTGATTTGAAAGCGCCGCAGGAGCCGATGTCGGTGTCCTACGGAACGGCGACCTACATCGGGGGCGCGGCTCGCCAAGGTCCCGTTCGGCTGGTATGCCGCTCGAGGCTTGGCTTCGTGGTGTCCGGAGCGCTGCTAAACTCTTCCCGTGGCTTACACCACACGCGATCTGTTCGAGTTTGCCCGGGCACTGACCACCACGGACGTGCGGCTGATGTCCCTGCTGGTGCTCGGTGGATCACTCGTGATCGGCGATCCGGCTCCGGCGCTGCCGCGCGGAGGTCTCCACCCGATGGCGCCGGTTCTGTCGCTCCTCGGAAAGAGCGATACCAGCACATGGACCGGCTTGGCGGCGACGGGGACGCGAACCCCGCGCACCGAGCTTCCCGCCATCGACGAGCTGGTCGCCGCCGCCCTCGCCGAGGCGAAACTCCCCGGATGCGTGGTCACGATAGGTCGGCACGACCGCGTACTTTTCCAGAAAGCCTACGGGATGCGCGAGCTCGAACCGGACCGCGTCCCGATGACCGAGGATACGGTTTTCGATCTGGCGTCGTTGACCAAACCGATCGCCACCGCCACGAGCCTGCTCATCCTGGCCGATCGGGGGCGAATCGGACTCGACGACCCGGTCAGCCGCTACTTGCCCGAGTTCGATCAGCCCGACAAAAAAGCCATCACGCTGCGCCAGCTTTTGATCCACGTTTCGGGGTTCCCCGCCGAAACGCCGCTCGACGACTACAAGCTGGGCCGCCCGGAAGCGTTGCGCCGGATCGCCGCGACGCCGCTCAAGGCCGCACCGGGGACCAGGTTCATTTATTCCGACATCGGTTTTCTGGTGCTCGAAGAGGTGATCGATCGCATCACGACGCAAGACCTGAGCGCGTTTGCCACTGACGCGATTTTCCGGCCACTCGGCATGACCGAGACTGGTTTTCTCCCCTCCTCGATTCTTCGAGAACGGGTCGCGCCCACCGAGCAGCGCGACGGGGGGTGGATCGTCGGCGAGGTGCACGATCCGCGCGCATTTTTTTTGGGGGGCGTGGCGGGGCACGCTGGCCTCTTCTCGACCGCGCGCGATCTCGTGCGCTATACGCAGGCCATTTTGGATGGAGGAATTCTGGGCGGAACGCGAATCCTCTCGGCGGAAAGCACGCGGGCCATGCTGGCGCCGCACGACGTGCCCGGCGGTATCCGCGCACTGGGCTGGGATGTGCGGTCGGGCTTTTCTGCCAATCGAGGCGAGCTCTTTTCGCGCAGAGCCGTCGGTCATGGCGGCTACACCGGGACGGCATTGTGGCTCGATCCTGAGGAGGATCTCTTCGTCCTTTTCTTGAGCAACCGCGTGCACCCGGACGGCAAAGGCTCGGTCAACGCGCTGGCCGGTCGCATCGCGACGATCGCCGGGGAGCGCTTCGGCAGGGCTCCCGAGACGAACGGCGAACCGGCTGCCAAAAACGGCGCCGTCGAGCTCGGCATCGACGTGCTCGCGAGCGAACACTTCGCGCGACTGCAGGGCGCGCGCGTGGGGCTCATCACCAACGCGAGCGGCCGCGCCGGCGACGGATCTCGCACCGTCGATCTGCTCCGTCGCGCACCGGGCGTCACGCTCGTCGCCCTGTTCGCGCCCGAGCACGGCCTCGCGGCCGATGTCGAGCGAAAAATCGAAAACGCCACGGACGAGCATTCCCGGCTTCCCGTGTACAGCCTGTACGGCGACGTGTTCGCCCCCACCGAGGCGATGCTCGCGGGGATCGATACGCTGGTCTTCGACGTTCAGGACGCCGGGGCACGGTTTTTTACGTATGCTTCGACGCTGCATCGCACGTTGCGGGTCGCAGCTTCCCGCAAGCTGCGCATCGTCGTCCTCGATCGCCCCAATCCCATCGATGGCGTCGACGTGGCCGGTCCCACCTCGACGGCGGATGCCATTTCATTCGTCAATCACCACCCGCTTCCCGTTCGCCACGGCATGACGCTGGGAGAGCTCGCCGAGATGATCAACGCCGACGAGCACCTCGGAGCGGGGCTCGAAGTCGTGCGCATGCGCGGCTGGCGGCGGACGGCGTATTTCGACCAGACCGGCCTCAAGTGGATCTCCCCCTCACCCAATCTTCGGTCGGTAACCGAAGCGGTGCTCTATCCCGGCGTCGCCCTGGTGGAGGGCACCAACGTCTCCGTCGGACGTGGAACGGACACACCTTTCGAGGTGGTGGGTGCCCCCTGGATGGACGATCGATTCGCGCTGAAGCTGGCCAGTGAAATGTTGCCAGGCGTTACGTTCACGCATGCCCGCTTCACGCCGCGAAAGAGCGCCTACGCGGGTCAAGCGTGCGAGGGTGTTCACCTCGAGGTGACCGATCGGACCAACTTCGAGCCGGTGCGCACCGGCATTGCGATGGCCCGTTCGCTCGCCGAGCTCTACCCGCAAGCGTGGCGGCCGGACAAGCTCGACCAAATTATCGGCAACAAAGTCATCACCGAAGCCATTCTCAACCGTCTTTCCGTCGCCGAAATCGAAGCGCTCTGGCAGCCCGACCTCGATCAGTTCCGAACGAAGCGAAAGAAGTACCTACTCTATCCGGAGGTCCAGGCGGGACCGTGACCAGAGCCGGGCCGCAGGGCTGATCGGACGGGGGACCACGATCGCCCGGCCGAGCCTTCACGTGTCCGAGGAGGGCTCGGAAAACATCACCCGAGCAGAAACGTCACAGCCTCTCGTGCTGTCGGTGCCTCGGAAGTTTCACCTACACCGCGCGCGTGCGGCCGCTCGGGTTCGCAGGTCCTGCAAAAATCGAGGGATACGACGCTCGAGCCTCCGGCCGCTGCCGCGCGCCCAGCCCGGCCGATCGTGTGGCACGCGCGATGCTCCCATGTTTCCACGCGGGCTCGAGGTAGGGCCCACGGGACGTAGCTCATGTTGCCAACGCAAAACTCTGAAACGCGAACCGACCCCCGCGCACTGTGGACCCCGATCGATCGTTACCAGCCTTGCTTCGAGCTTGCCTCCGGTGGCATGGCGACGGTGTACCTGGCGCGGGTCACCGCGCGCGCCGGCTTCGACCGCTTCGTCGCCCTCAAGCGCATCCACCCGCATCTCATCAAAGAGCCCGGCTTCGTCGAGATGTTCCTCGACGAAGCGAACGTCGCCTCGCGCATCGTTCATCCGAACGTGTGCAGCGTCTTCGACTACGAAGCCGAAGGCGAACGGCACTACATCGCGATGGAGTACCTGATGGGCGAATCGCTGTCGCGCGTGAGCCACGCGATGCAAACCGAGAAGGGTACGCCTCCGCCACAGCGAATGTATTACCTCGTCGCCCGCGCGATCGCCGATGCCTGCGAAGGGCTTCACGCGGCCCACGAGCTGCGCGGTGCCGAAGGCAAGTTGCTCAACCTCGTGCATCGCGACGTGTCCCCGCAGAACCTCTTTCTGACCTATGATGGCGCAGTCAAGGTCGTCGACTTCGGCCTCGTGCGCACCGCGCAATGCCTTCACAAAACCAAGACCGGCATCGTCAAGGGCAAGTTCGCTTACTTGGCGCCCGAGGCTCTTTCGAACCAGCCGGTCGATCGGCGTGTCGACATATGGGGACTGGGCGTCGTGCTTTGGGAGCTGGTCACGCGGCGGCCCCTCTTTCTGCGAGAAAGCGAAGCGGACACCGTTCTCGCCGTGGCGAGCGCGAAGATCCCGGCGCCCTCGGAAGTCTGTCCGGGCATCCCTCCCGAGCTCGATCGCATCGTGATGAAAGCGCTGGCACGCAACCAAGAGGATCGCTATCCGACGGCCCGCGAAATGGGACGCGACCTCATGCGTTTCATCCACAGTGGCGCCGAACCGGTGGGTCTTTCGGATCTGGCCGAGTGGATGGACCAACTTTTCCCCGGCGGCCGCGCGCGCAAACTGCAGCTGCTCGAGATGGCCGGACAACTCGGCAGCGACGTCCCCACCTTGATCGCCGCCCGAATGCCCAGCCTCAGCCCGCCCGCGGCCAACGTCTTTTCCATCGCCGAAACCCGGCTGATGCAGAGCCCCATCCTCGTGCCCAAGAGCACGAGGTCGCGTCGGCTCAGTATCACCCGGTTGATGCCTCGTACGCGGTGGCCCGCGATCACGACGACGAGCCTCGTGGCCCTCGGCGCGATGAGCGCATGGTTTGGCCTCACCGCCGCGCGGGGCCCGGGCACGAGCGAAGCTCGCGCGTCGAGCGAGACCCTGCGGGCATCGGATGCGCCCACGTTTCGGCTGATGGCGCCTCCTCCTCCCGGCGCGCTCGGATCGGCGAGCGTGCTCTCCTTGCCGATCGACGGAACGCCGCCACCGCGCGATCCCGAGCCGCAAACGAGCGGCTGTGAGACGGGCCGCGGCAGCTATGTGCTCGAGGTGGTGCCAGTGACCGACGGCGAGACACGCCGCATGGTCCTGCGTGCCGTCCCGCGCCCGTGAATCCGAGCGAAGTTAGTTCTTTTTGACGACCTCGACGATCGTTTTCACGCTGTTCGCGCTCTTGTCGAGCATCGCTTTTTCTTCGGCGGTGAGCGAAATTTCGACGATCCGCTCCACGCCTTTCGCGCCAATCACGACCGGCACGCCCATGTAGATGTCCTTGTAGCCGTATTCACCGGTCAGATAGGCGGCGCAAGGCAGAAGGCGCTTTTGATCCAAGAGGTGCGACTCCGCCATCGCAATCGCGCTCGTAGCGGGCGCGTAGTACGCGCTCGTGCCCATGAGCCCTACGATTTCGCCGCCACCTTTGCGCGTGCGCTCGACGATCCCCTGAATCGTGTCGAGCGGCAGCAATTGGCTGACCGGAACGCCGTTGATCGTCGTCGCGGAGAGCACCGGAACCATGTCGTCGCCGTGGCCCCCGAGAACCGTTGCGCGCACGTCCTTGACCGACACACCGGCCGCCCGCGCCAAGAATAACTGGAAGCGCCCCGAATCGAGCACGCCGGCCATCCCGACCACCCGCTCTTTCGGGAAATTGGTGCGGCGTTTGAACTCGTACACCATGGCGTCGAGCGGATTGCTGATCACGATGACGAAAGCGTCGGGACAGTGCTGCTTCGCGTTGTCGGCAACGTCGCGGATGATCGGGAGGTTCGTGGCGATGAGATCGTCGCGGCTCTGGCCGGGTTTGCGGGGGATGCCCGCCGTGACGATGATGACTTCGGCGCCCGCGCAGTCGAGCCACTTGGAGGTACCGCTCACCGCGACGTCGAACCCGCGGATCGCGCAGTTTTGCTCGAGATCGAGGGCCTTGCCCTTGGCGAAATTCTCCTTCTGCGGAATGTCGTAGAGGACGACGTCGGCCAATTGCTTCTCACAAATGAGATTCGCCAATTCCCCGCCGATGTTGCCAGCGCCGACGAGGGCAATCTTCTTTCGCGTGGACATGCAAGCTCCTCCTAGCATTCCTGTGTCAGATGCTCACTCAGCTCATGTGGGCGATGACGGCAGTGCCGAACTCGCTGCACTTCACTTCTTTGGCGCCCTGCATGAGGCGCGCAAAATCGTAGGTCACCGTCCTGTCGGCGATCGCGCCGTCCATTCCCTTGATCACGAGGTCGGCCGCTTCCCGCCAGCCGAGGTGACGGAGCATCATCTCCCCTGACAGAATGACCGAGCCTGGATTGACCTTGTCGAGATTCGCGTATTTGGGCGCGGTCCCGTGGGTCGCCTCGAAGATGGCGTGGCCGCTCATGTAATTGATATTGCCGCCGGGAGCGATGCCGATTCCGCCGACCTGGGCAGCGAGCGCATCGGAGAGATAATCGCCGTTCAGGTTCATCGTGGCCATCACGTCGAATTCGGCGGGGCGGGTCAGCACCTGCTGCAAGGTGACATCGGCGATGCTGTCCTTGACGCGGAGCATCTTCTTCCACTTGCCGTCGCCGTGCGTCTCCCAGAGGAGCAGAGCGTCGTCTACTTCTTTTTGGAATCCCTGCTGCATGTCGGCTGGGGCCATGTCGTAGCCCGGCTCGATCTCCCGGGCATTGGCTTCGACACTGATCGCGGGATTGCGCTCCTTGTTGCTGAGGATCCAACTCTCGCGTTCGGTGACCACCCGATCGCGGAACTCGCGTGTGGCGAGGTCGTAACCCCAGTCGCGGAACGCTCCTTCCGTGAACTTCATGATGTTGCCCTTGTGGACGATGTTGACGCTCCTGCGGTTCTCGGCAAGCGCGTACTGAATCGCCGCCCGCATCAGCCGCTCGGTTCCCTCGCGCGAGATCGGCTTGATGCCGATGCCGCTCGTCTTCGGGAAGCGAATCTTTTTGACCTTCATCTCGTTCTCGAGGAAGGCGATGACCTTCTTGGCCTCGTCGCTTTCGGCAGCCCACTCGATGCCGGCATAGATGTCTTCGGTGTTCTCGCGGAAGATCACCATGTTGACGAGCGACGGGTCGCGAACCGGCGAGGGCACGCCCTTGAACCAGCGGACCGGCCGGAGGCACACGTAAAGATCCAGCATCTGCCGGAGCGCGACGTTCAGCGAGCGGATGCCCTTTCCGATCGGCGTGGTGAGCGGACCTTTGATGCCGACCAGGTACTTGCGGTACGCCTCCACTGTTTCGTCGGGAAGCCAGGTCTTGTAGCGGGTGAACGATTTTTCCCCCGCATAAACCTCGTACCAGGCAATCTTGCGCTCGCCGCCATAGGCCTTTTCGACGGCGCCATCGAGCACGCGCTGGCTCGCGCGCCAGATGTCAGGCCCGGTACCGTCCCCCTCGATGAACGGAAGGATGGGTCGGTTCGGAACCTCCAGCTTGCCGGAGGTCATCGTGATGGGTTCGCCAGAGGCAGGTTCGGGAAACAACGGCATGGTGGCGCGTGAATGTACCAGAAAGAGCCGCGCCGCAAGCGGTTCCATCGTTCCGACCGGCGGTCTCGGGCAACGATGCCAGCCGAGCCAGAAGTGCTAGCTTCCGGTCGAGGAAGACGATCCTTTGTGGGTGACCCGCGCGATCACGGCTAACCGGCTCACGATGCCGCGGCCCAGCATCGTCAGCAGTTGGCGCTCGAGCTCGGCTCGTTGCGCCGGGCGACCTCCCATCGAGAAATGGCTGCGAACGGACGGTGCGCCCTGGATGCGCCCGACTGCGGTGCAAATCACGCGCACGACGTCGCTTTTCTGCACCACGTCGAATTCGGTCACCTGGAAGCGCGCTTCGAGAGGCTCGCCGCCACGACCACCACCCCAATCGGCTTTGCGCGTTTGGCTCTCGACCACTTCCTTCAGAAATCGCTCGAGTTCGGGGCGCTTCTGGCGTGCGACGACTCGGATCTCCGTCCAGACGACGCGCCGCCCCCCTCGATTGGCTGGGCTCGCTGCGAGCGCGTGGGTCGACAGAAGCGACCACGCGACGATCAGCAACGGAACGAACCTCCTCGGAGTCATGGCCAGGGACCATACGAAGCAAGCGTCCCCTCGGCCAAGAAAGCAGGAGGGGTTGGCATGACGACTGCGGAGCCCCCCTCCCCCGAATCGCCGATCGCAGTGCCGCCCCCGGCACCTCGCCGCGAGCGCGTGCGTCAGGCGCTGCGCGACGCTTGGCGCCGTCTGCGCGGCGGCGAGCTCAGTCCCGAGCGAGCGGCGGCGTCGGTTGCCGTGGGAATTTTCGTCGCTTTCGTGCCTCTTTACGGCATCCAGACGTTGATCTGCCTCATGCTCACGGTGCCGCTCCGTCTCGACTTTCCGCTCGCCTGGGCCACGAGCAATATTGCGAACCCTCTGACGGCACCGTTCATCATTCTTTTCGACATCGAGCTCGGCGGCTGGATGACTCGAGGTACTTGGGTGGGAATCTCGCGCCGGGACTTCACGATTTCGCAGCTTGGCCCATTCCTCGCGTACGCCATGGTCGGCGGCGCCGCGCTCGGACTCCTCGCCGGCGCCCTGGGCGGTATCGCGACGCTCCGCTGGCTGCGCCGGCGCGCGCGGGCACGCGCCTCCGTCCATTGAAGCCTCGCGCAAGGCTGTGCGTCACTCGACGATACGGACGCCGTCGACGTAATACTCCGTTTCGCCGAAACACTCGGTGGGGACGCCACGGTGCTCGTTGTAATGGAGCACCACCCGCTTTCCGAGCGACTCGTTCACCTTGGCGGCGACGGCGTCGTCGCGCACCGTGAAGTTCCAGAGGACCGGCGCCATCCCCGGCGTG
>WNGB01004216.1_pt1 | contig 22116 bp, 15 predicted proteins | sample 5400681 | NCBI WGS metagenome assembly WNGB01 (sample SAMN13153367, study PRJNA577476) | soil metagenome | isolation source: 115 cm soil or saprolite under grassland replicate 2 | place: USA:California | collected 2016-06-15
GTTGAGTGCCCCCAGGGCGCCCACGGAGTCGGAACCGTCCTTAAGAACGCGAGGCGTCCACACCGTGTCGGGTGCCTGATAGAACTGCGCGAGCGGGCTGCCCGCGGGAACGAACCGGTTCAGGTGCTCGTTTTCAATCCCGCCGCCCGCGAGCTGTTCCTTGCCCCACCGGCGCGCGATCGCCATCCGCGCCCCGAAGTTGTAGACCGCGTTCATCGTGCGCGGGTTGTTCATGTAGTCCGTGGAGACAAACGATGTATCCAGGGCACCGGGCCGAGAGGTGTGGAAGAGCTGATAGGCGAAGCTCGACTCGTCCACCTGCCAGACGAAAATCCGGTCGACCCAGAAGTACTGTGCGCCCGGATTGGAGTTGAGGTTCTCCCACTTCGGATGCTCCGGGTCTTGCGGCGGGTTGGTCGGGTTCGGGCCGACATGGCAGAAGCCACACGACATGCCCACCCGGTAAGGTTTGACGAGGTTCCTGTCGTTGTAGTAGCTGGGATCCGTGTAGTAGCGTTCCGGATCCCAGCGCTTGGCCGCCGCCTCATCGAAGTCCGGGTTCGGGAAAAGGCGCAGGCCGACGATCCCCGTGGCGTAGCCGTAATAGGATCCCACGGGCACCGTGCTGCCGCGGGCGCCGATCTTCACGCCCGGATACTTGCTCTCGTTCTCGAACGGGTCGGGCGGGCAGTCCTTGCTTCGAACATCCAGCCACAGCCCGAAGCGGTCCTGGTGCGGCCCTGTTCCCTTCTCGAAGCAAGGCTCGTTGACGAGCCCGAGATAACGCCAGCGGTTGTCGCGGCTGTAGTTGAGGCTTGGGTGATTGGAGAGCGTCTTCAGGAAATCGAGGATGCCGACGCTGTGCACGGAGAGCTTGTCCCACAGGCGATCGTCACCGCCGGTCCAGACGATCCAGTTGTTGCGGCCCTTTATCGCGGCCGCCGTAGCTGCCTCGGGAGTAATGCCCGGAACATACGGATTGAGCGCCGCCGCAACCGCGGCCGGATTGCCCGTCAACCCGTAATCCATAGCACGGAAATAATCTTCGTCGGCCGCCGGAAAACTTTCCGCTTTCCGGCCGGCGCACATGGCCTCATCGAGGATCCTGCCGGCACCCTGCCCGCAGGATGCCGTCCACGGCAGCGTACTGCAGCACGCCAGGATCAATACGCTCACCGCGGGAACCACCAAGGCGAGGTGCGACGGACTGGCTCTCATGGCTCGATCTCCACGGAACAGATTCGAGTTGAGGTTGCTGCGTTTGCTGGCTTTCTGCGGCAAAGTACACTACAAGTTTCCCCTTGTCCAAACAATCGCAATACGCCCCGGCGGCGAGCATCGGCCTCATCCTGCGGGCGGCAGATTCCGGGCGCGCTGCGGGCCCGGCCGGTGCGTGCACGGCGCGCAGAGCCCGCGCCCGCAGCGGAACTACGTTCGAAACTCGTCGCGAATGAAATGCGCGTTGTGCTGGAAGAACAGGCGGTAGTCGCCGTAGCGCGAGGCGATGAACTCCGATTCGGTCATGAGCGTCCCGATCCTGCGTGCGTGCGGCAGCAACTCCTCCACTTCGCTCACGCCTTCGTCGTTCAGCGCTTTCTCCTGCGCCTGCGTGAGGGCGAGCACGTCGTAGATCGGCGTGCCTGCCTTGAGGTTGCGCGCGAGATCGTCCCGAAAATCAATCGTCGGATCGGATGCGGCGATCGCCTCGCGCGTCGGGCGCAGGATGATGCGGAACGGAGCATTCACCCGTGACGGGTCGATGCGCTCGCCGGTGACCGAAACCGCGGCCAGATTGTCGACGGGCTGATGCAGTCCCCTGCCGGCGGCGACCACGGTCTCAAAGCTTTCCTTGACGATGCGCATCGTCACATTGGTCGCGCTCGGTGACGGCAGGATGTTGGTAAAGGAGTTCTGGAAGACAGAGTTGTGACTGTGCTGGCTCAGCGCGTCCGCGAGCTCCTGCTGCCGGTCCAGCTTGCGCATGACCACGACATTCTGCGATGGATGGTCGTGGTCGACCGGAAACTTCAGCCCCAGTCCGGGCACCACACCGACGGCGAGCGTGGGCCCGGCATACGAGAAGCGCGCCAGCCCGTGCGCGGTTTGCGCGAAGAGCCCGGTGTAGGGCGTGTCCGGCAGCGGCGCGAAGACGATCTTGGCGGTAGTGCCGTAGGTGTGGAAGAGCTTGTGTTGCGGCCGCTGCAGTTCGTCGCCGCTGCGGGTCAGGGTGAGGCTCAGCGAGTGACGCTCGACAGTGTCCAATGCCGACACACCGAATTGAAACAGCCCGGTCGCCACGTCGGGCAACTCTCCCGCGTAGGCCGTTGGTCTGATGCCCTGGTCGAACAGATAGTCGCGCTTCTCGCGCGCGCTCAATTCCGCGTAGCGGAGCCTCTTCCCCAGGCGCACCGAGGTGATGGAATCACTGGTGGTGAGTAAAGGAATGTCCTTGAAGCGCGCTTCGGCGTTCATCGGTTGTCCTCGGCGAATAGAGGTCCGGCCGGGCCGCGGGGACGCCTGGGGATCGGTCCCGAATATTCACGTTGTAGACCACTGTCAGGAGCGCTAGAGTACGACGTGCCGGGCGCAGTGGCAATGCAGCGCTCTACGGGCGGATTGAACTTGGGACGAAGAAACCGTCGGCGAAGAACCGACCCTCGAAGAAAACGCAAAGAAGCGCGCGCGAAAAAGACTCGGCCAAGCGCGCCAAGAGCGGCCAGGAAGCGATAGACCGCCGAGAGTTCAACCGATGCGCGCTGCGCACCCCCTGGCGGCGGTCGCCCAACCGCTACGGAGACGGAAATGGCATTGAATGCATATCTCAGGCTCAAGGGTCAGAAGCAAGGCGTCATCAAAGGCTCTGTCACCCAGAAGGCGCACACGGGCAGCATCCTGGTGACCGCGACGCACCACGAGATCAGCAGCCCGCGCGACGCCGCTTCGGGCCGCGCGACCGGCAAACGCCAGCACAAGCCGCTTGTTATCACCAAGGAGATCGATCAGAGCTCACCGGCGTTGTACAGCGCCCTCGTAAGCAACGAGACCCTCACCGGGTGGGAGCTCCAGTTCTGGCGCGCTGGCGCGACGGGCGTGGAGGAGCACTATTACACGATCAAGCTCACCAATGCGAGCGTCGCTACCATCGAATTCGTTCAACCCAATACCAGGAATCCGGAGCTCGCCAAATACGCCGAGCACGAGAACGTCGCTTTCACTTACCAGAAGATCGAGTGGACATGGGTCAAGGGTGGCATCGCCGCGGTGGACGATTGGCATGCGCCCGTGGGTTGACCGTGGCAGGAGTTCGGCGCATGAATCGGTGTGCGTTTCTACATCGTTGCGGCTGCAGTTCTGCCCTTGCTTCGTGCGCCCAAGTCGGATTAGATTACATGGGATTCTCGCGGTAGATGTCAGGCATGGCGCGCGAGCGTTTACGGACCATTAGCATGGCGAGGTGGGCGACCGCAGCCGGATGCGTTTTGACGCTGATCCTGTGCACACCGAGTCATGCGCAGACCGCGAGCAAGCCGCCGGCGACGCATGCACCGCCGCGTAGCACGGTAACACAGGGCCCGTCCGCGCAGCCGCAGGCCGCACGTCTGGTCCGCCCCGACGGCAGCGTGAGCAGCGCCCGCGTCAAGATCCGTCCGGATGCGGTTCCGATCCGGCCCAACGACTCGCTCAATCAGGTCTTGCAGCGCAATCGCCTGTCCTCGGACCCCTCTACCGTGGAGGCGATCCGCCGGCAGAACCCGACCCTCGATCTCGATCAGTTGCACACGCACGCCGGGCAACATCTGTATATCCCGAAGGTTGCCGGCACCACGCGGGGCGGCGGCGATCACCTGTTGCAGATTCAGGATCCGAATCTGGCGCGGGTGCAATTGCAACAGGACCGCAAGGAGATCGTCGCGCTGCAGCAGAAGACCGCCGCGCACAAGGGTGCAATGTTCGCCTCGCCCGCCGTAGCGGTCCGCCATCAGCGAACGCTCAACGACGTGAGCCTCGCTTCACGGCGGCTGGAAAAGTTCACTCCGTCGATGAACGCACGCGACGTTGCGCTCCTGGACTTCCAGCTCTCCCGCGTGCAGCGCATCGCGGACCCCGCCGTCAAGGTACACGGGGAGACGGCGATGCTGTTCTCGACGACCCGCGTTGCAACACTGGAGCAGAGCGCACAACCGATACGCTCCGTCCTGGCGGTCACGGGACGTTCCGGCGTCACCTACGAAGACCTGCGACGCGAGGTCACGGTGGTGGTAAGCGGCGCCGCCAGATCCCCGCAGCCGCCACCGCTGCGCGTCTACATGTTGCCCGCAGCGATGGTCGAGCGCCCCAACGATTACCCGGACGAGGTCCTGCTGCGCCTCTTGCGCTCGCTCACTTTCACCAGCCTCACGACGCCTTCGTCGGAGCGGGTCCTGTTCTCGGATCTCGCGCTCTGGGTCGGCCCGGATGACGCCTATGATGTAATGCTCAAGCGTCTGCGGCAAGGGCAGCTCTCAACGCGTCCGCTGCCGATCCGCGAGTCCTCACCCCGCGTGATCGAGGTCAAATTCACGGTTCCGTAGGAGGCAGTTCGAGTCAGCGGCAGCGGCTGGTGCAGCGTACGGGTGCCTGCGCCGACCGCGCGTAGGAATTGGGAACGGCTCGTGGAATTCTTTGCGCGTCTGGGCAAGCTCATCACCGCGGCGGCCGCGGTCGTGGGCATCGTGTTCGGCTTGTTCAGCTCGATCCTCTCCGACCTGGTCCCGCCGGTCGAGGATCACCAGACGGTGCTGGGCCTGGTCTCGGTACTGTGCCTGATCGTGCTGCTTGCCATCTCGCTGGTCATGCCGCGCGCGCCCACGCGGCACCTGCAGATTGCGATCGGGCTCTTTGCACTCGCCGCCGCAGTGGGGGTCGCGGCCACCTTCCTCATGCATCGGAACAACGTCGCCACCTACGTCTACAGCTATCCGCCGAGCGAATTTTCTGATGTCAAGCAGGTGCGGCTAATCGCTGGCGACATGCATGAAATGGGCAAGAAGCGCGCGGAGGGTCTGCTCCTTGCGTACGCCGTGCAGCGCCATGGGGGACCGGATATCGTCAACGATCACCAATTGTTGTGGACCCAGCAATCACGGTTGCAGGCGGAGCGCAAACTCATCGTTGGCTACGAGATCCTGGTGGGCTCCATCACGACGCTGCTCTTCGCGCTGGGCGTTCTGGCGCTGAGCCGCTTCAAGCAGAAGCCGCCGCCATAGCCGTTGGTTTGGCCCCGCATCGGCTTGCGGACGCGGGTTTCGCCGGACGCAGTATGACGCCCACCGCTCGCCGCGGATCAACAGTCCATCCGGCGGTCGGTCAATGTCTGGGCACTGACGAGAAGAGATCCGAGTCGGTGTTGGTATTCACCGGGCACTGCTCTCCGGTGCTCCAGCGCGGTCACTCGAGGCTTTGTGATCCGCGGTGCACCAGCTGATGCGCAGCAGAATGAACTCTGCGGGCTTCACGGCAGCGACTCCGATCATGCACACCACGCGCCCCGCGTCGAGATCCTCCTGGGTCATCGTCGTAAGGTCACAGCGGACGAAGAACGCTTCGTCCGGTTTGCTGCCCAGCAGCACCCCGCGTTGCCAAAAGTTGAACAAAAAATCCGCTACGGTCTGCCGCAGGGCCGTCCACAGGTTCTCGCCGTTGGGTTCAGACACTGTCCATTGGGTGCCATTGTCGATCGAATGTTCAAGGAAGATCAGGAGCCGCCGGATGTTGACATACTTCCACTCCGGATCCGCGGTGAGCGTGCGCGCACCCCAGATCCGATTGCCGCGGACTGGAAGAAAGCGCAGTGCGTTGACGCCTTCCCCATTGAGCCGCGCCGCATCGACCTGGGTCAAGCTACGGGGGATTCTCGTGATGCCGTGAATCGCTTTGCCGCTGGGCGCGTGGTGCACGCCCCGCTCGCGGTCGACCCGCGCGTAGACCCCGGCGATATGACCTGATGGCGCGAGTTCCACGTTGCGCCCGGTGCGTGGGTCGCTCACTTCAACCCAGGGATAGTGCAGTGCCGCAACGCCGGTATCGAAGCGCCGCCGAAAGGCGCGAATTCCGGCGAGGTCCAGCCCGTTCGGCGGATCGAGAATCGCAAAACAATGTCGGCGCGTCTCGCATTGTTCGATCAGGGCCGTCTGAATGCTCTCCGACCACCAGCCCGGAGCCAGGCACAGTGCCACTTGGTCGACGTCGAGGAGCCTCCGGATCGCAGCGGCGAAATCATTCACCAGCGGCCCGGCCCGGTCGCGGCGACTGACGCGCTGGACGAACAGCCGCTGACCGCCGTTATCGAAAAATCCCTTGACCGCGAAACCGAGTTGCCACCACTGCCCGTCCTGGTCTCCATCGCCCGCCCAGGTATCGCGCCATCCCCCGGCGGGTTCAGGCGGAAGCGCACCGAATTGCCGCGTGAAGTCACCGAAACTCGTGATCAGCGCAGGCTCGCGCGGCCCGCGAGCGGTGATCCCGATCATGCCGGCCGTGCTGGTACTGACCCCCGTGATCGACGTCGCCGCGCCCGCAGTCTCTTCGACATAGACGCCGGGATACTCCGGCATGGCTTGCTCCCTGTACCGTTGCGATCACTCCTTGCCGCTGAAACTCGTGACCTTGCCGGGTGGCCGGCAGCGCCGCTGTGGCTCGCATCGCACTGCTGCTAAGGATGATCGGTCTTCGCCCGTATCGCGAGGTCGACGAGATCGCCGCCACCGCTCGCACCATTCGTCGTGGCGTTCTGCCACGACTGCACGGCTACCGCGCGCGGGCCGACGTCGCCGTCCCAGAACCCGAACATCGCGCCACCGGATTGCCCCGGGAATACGTCGGCTTTGTGGCGAACGATTTCGTGTGTGTCCGGTTGCGTATCGTCGCCATTCATCGTGAACCAGCTCTGGAACACCGGCCGCTGCATGCTGGTGAGATCGGCCGGATAGCCGATGTGCCACCACGCGGCCAGCGGATCCCAGGCGTCGGTATAGCGGCGTGCACCCAGCCAGCCGGTTTTCTCTCCGATGCGATCGTTCAGCACGAGAACGACGTAGTCATACTGCCCTTCGTCGCCGTCGCTCACGCCGTTGTTGTTGTCCTTCTTCACCCAGTAGACATGCGTCGCGTAGGTGCTGCCGAAGGGCGCGTTACCGTCGAAAAACGCGGGCGTGAAGGTGAGCCAGTCCGCGACATATCCCGGGGGCGGCGTCCAATCCACGCCATGGTTGCACGTGAGCAGGTGGCGCGGGCCGATCAACACCCCGCTGAAGGGACCGAGGTTGGTCTCGCATCGCCCGAACGCGCTCCACGGATAGCTGGTGTCTTGAAAAACTCGCCGCTCATCCGGTGTAAAGATCGTCGTGTTGTAGCGCTTCTGGTCCAGGCGCTCGGGAATGCGTTTGATCGCTTTGAGCAGGCGCCGTGGATGCGGGTCAACTGCAAGATGCTCGGGGACATGACCGGCAAGGAGCTTCTCATGATCTGCCAGCTTCTCTGGTGCCACGCGCGCCTGGATCGCCGTGCCTCGCAGCGGCGGCGGTGCCGCGTGCTCACCTAGGCGCACTCCCTCGACTTCGAGGCGAACCTCGTAGTGAAACGACTTGCCGCCCTCGACGGGGCGCTCGATCGGGATGACCCTGGTCCTGACTGTTGGCACGCCCTTCGCGCCAGCGACGAAGATGCTCCTCGTGATTTGCGACAGGTTGTCGCGCAGCGCAGCGCGAGCCTTCATGGATCGTTCCATGCTACCGCGCGACAGCGGTTTGGGTCCGTGCGTGCTGCTTTCGGTCTTGCGCACCTTCTTGCTGCCCGGCTTGCTCACTGCCTTGCTCATGGTCGACTCCTCGTCCCCGTTGCGCCCGGCTGGCCGCACCATTGGCTGTTCATCACCGAGGCCAGACAGCGCGGCACCCGCGGTCGCCCGCGGGAAAGGTTAAGCGTGAACCGCCCCGCGTTCTACGAAAAGACCTTCTTCGCCGCACACTCGAAGAAGCTGTCGGCCAAGTCCTTCGGGACACCAAACTTGGCCGCAATCGTTCCACCATGCTTGAGGTAGTTCATCGCATCGCGGCGCGTCTTGACCACGCGCGCTTCTTTGGCGGCCTTCAGCGCGGCGACAACCTGCCACCAGGTGGGATTGGCCTGCCACACCGCGCAGCCGGGATCTTTGACGAACTTCGCCAAACCTTTGGCCGCTCCCTGCACGATCTTCTCCGGGTGCGAAGCATTCTTGAGCCCGATCTTGACCGCCTCCTTCACCAGTTTCGCTTCGAGTCCCGCCGGTCCACCGACCACGGCCATAATATCGGTCGCGGCAGCGAGCGGCTTCTCGAGCTTCTTCGCTTCCTTCGCCACTCTTTTTGCGGCCGATGCCGACAGCTTCGCGGCCTGGGTGGCGGCCTTGCCCGCGCCGCGCGCCGTCTTTTCGACCTGCCTGCCCGCACCTTTGGCGGCACGGCCCACACCCTTGGCGGCGCCCTTGGCCGCCTTGCCAACGCCCTTCACCATCTTGCCAAGCCCCATGATTACCTCCTCGATGTCGTCAATCCTTCACTTCCAATGCCCGTTCCAGGCACAGTCATTGCACCGCGTAGCCTCTACCCCTTGCCCCGGCGAATCGTGTCGCGCACGTAATGAAAACGTGCGTCCCGTTCGCCCATGCCCCCGCCAACCAGACCAAATCCGTCACGCTGTTTCGGATCCATGAACCAACTGTCGATGATCGTCCCCTGCTGTTCAGCATTGAACGATGACCACTTCTTGTTGAAGTTCTCGCCGGGGTCGTAGATACCCTTCTGCTTCAAGATCGTATGGCGGGTCTGATTGATCACCCCCGCGCAGATCAGCCCCGGGATGAACTTGCTGTTGGCGATCTGCCAAGCGTGTGTCAGCTCGTGAATGAACAGCTGTCCCGGTGTCGGGTAATTCGACGCACGCTTTCTTTCCCCGTCGTTGCTCGGAAACTGCGCGGGGTGCTCGTAGGCCGGTCCGAGACTGACCAGGATATCGCCGTCGACGTTGGGAATCGTGAACGCCCGGTCATCGTTGCTGTGCAGATTGGTCAACACGACGCGTTTGTACGGAATCGTGTCGCCGAAAACCTGGCGGGCGAGTTTGATCTCGCTCGCTCGCAGCGAGCGGTGCTTGACCAACACGTTGGCGGCCGCCGACCCGGCCGTGACCACCGACACGAACGCACCGTTGGTCCAGAGATAGAGGGCGCCCGCGTTTTCTGCGACACCGACCAGCGCTTTTCCACTCGAGAAAAACGACTTCCCGGCCCGCTGCAGATCCTTGGGAATAGACTTGAAGTTGCCACCAGCGGCGTGACGCACAACTTCAAAAAACGCGCCGCCGCCTCCGGCCACGCCACCCGCCACCTTGCCGGCGCCCTTGATGATGCCGGCGCCAGCGCCTGCAGCATGCGTGACGGCGCTCTTCGCGCCGGCGGCAGCACCCGATGCCGCCTTGCCCGCGGCTCTCGCCGCACCCTTGCCTACCGACGCCGTCGTCTTCGCAACCTGGCCGGCGGCTTTGCCCACGCCGTGCACCACATCGCCCGCGGCGTGGCCGACCGTCTTCGTCGCCTTCCCGGCTGTGCCTCCAACGGTTTTCGTTACTCCGCCAACCGCTTTGCCCGCCTTCTTGGCAAGGTCACCCGCACCCTTGGTAACACCCTTCACCAGCTCGCCAAGTCCCATGGTGGTTACCTCCTGCGCTGCTTCGGGCAGGCTTGCTTGGCCGGTTGAACCGGAAACATGCTCGCCTCGGAGAAGCCTACTCCAGCTGCACCGTAGGCTACAATAGGAATTATTCACGTTGCGCCGAGCGGTGCCTCTGCGCTAGGGTGCCAGCCATGCCAAGTTGGCCCACACCTCCTGTCGGGAGAGCTCAACGCTCAGTCGATGGCCAGGGGTTAACTTCGCCTCCGTCGCCTAATCCGCAACGCGCGAGGGGCCTCAGTATCCTCAAGTCAAGGGAGAAGATCATGAAGATATGCAAGTTGGTTACCGACCCTCGCTACCTGCTGCTGGCGGGCCTCCTCGGCTTTCTCGTCCTGGTGCCGCTCGAGGCCGCTGCGGAGAATGTACTGATCCTCAACAACGCCTTCATCGAGAAATACAAGAACAAGGCCACGATCGACGCCGACTTCATCATCGACAAGGCGCACAAGAGGCCTAACCCAGCGAAAAAGGACGCCGACATCCACGTCGCGGGACGGGCGCCGAAGGAGATCGGCCTGGCGGTCGTCGCCGAGATGATGAACGCCGCCGAGCAAAAAGATGCGCTCGATGCTATTCGCTCCGCAGAAGGCAGCGGGCAACCGATCAAGGTTAGCGGATCGTGGCGTATCTGGCCCGAGCATGGAGGCGAAGCCGCGCATGTCCAGGGCAAGCCTCTAGCCGCATTCGATACGACGAATCCCGACCACGTGTTCGAGATCCACCCGCTCACCGAGGTCGCGGGCATCGACGTGAAGGACACCTTCCACCCGATCCAAGGATATGTCCCCAAGGAAGCAGAGCAGGCCTTCGGCCTGTATGAACGTACTCGGGCGCGCATCAGTCCGCTCGGTGGGAACCGAGTGAAGATCGAAACGCCGATGGCGGGAATGAACTACGTGAAGTTCGAACTGGAACTGAGGGAGAAGGCGTTGTCCATCGACGATGGCCGTATGGCCATGGGCAGGGTGAGGAATGACGAGGGTCACGTGATCGTTCAGAAGCGTCGCTTCGTCTTCGTCAAGGATACTGAGCCTGAACGCATGGTCCGGGACAAGAGGGCTGGCGACTGCCTCGTTGTGCTTGGCATCCCGCGCGTCGATCTGGCGCTCGTGAGCTGGCGGGTCCGCGAGAGCAAGAAGCGGCCGGAAGTCCTCACCTGGAGCATGCCCTATGAGATTACGGTCGTCGGCGTGTACAAGGATGAGCCTTGCCATGAGGAGGAATGAGTGGATCGCGTCACGCAAGGTAGCCGATCATGTTTGAAGGGGCGGGCAAACCGCTGTCTGAAAGGGGTCTGCAGGAAGCGGCGGACGCGATAGGGGTCGGACTGCCGGCCCTGTGGGCAGTCATGACCGTGGAGACGAAGGGCTGCGGGTTTCTCGCCGACCGTCGGCCACAGATTCTGTTCGAACGGCACGTGTTCCGAAAGCGCACAGCGGGCGCGTTTGATGCGACCGATCCGGATCTGAGCAACCCGGTGGCGGGCGGTTACGGCAAAGGCGGCGCGTTTCAATACGAACGGCTGGCGCGAGCGATTGCCTTGAATCGGAGGGCCGCGCTGGAGAGCAGTTCCTGGGGCCTCGGCCAGATCATGGGTTTCAATGCGGCCGACGCAGGATTTGCGGATGTCGAAGCCATGGTTACGGCGATGTGCGGTTCCGAGGATGCGCAGTTCGGCGCAATGATGTCGTTCATCCGGGCGCATGACCTCGCGAAGCATCTGCAAAACAACGATTGGTCGAACTTTGCGCGGCGCTACAACGGCCCCTCCTTTCAGAAAAACAACTACGACAAGAAACTGGCCAAAGCATGGGCGCGCTTCAGCGTTGGCCCGCTTCCCAGCCTACGCGTGAGAGCCGCGCAACTGTACCTGACCTTCTTGGGCTACAACCCGTCTGCTGTCGATGGCTGGTTCGGTCAGGCCACCCAGAACGCTTTGATCAAGTTTCAGAAGGCCAAGGGGTTGGCAGCGTCTGGTCGATTCGACGAACCAGTCTTCTCCGCGCTCGAGAGCGCCGTTATGGCATAACTTGCAGTACTCGGCACACAGCGCACGTGCAGCCTTCTGTGCGCACTGGGAGAGCGTCACCTGATCGCATGGTCGCCTGTTGCGGCATTGATCCGCGCTGAGGCCGTCCCACGACGCTTGTCGATACAGGTCAAGCCGATGAGCGCAGCAGCCAAAGCGTGCCCGATTACGTCGGTCGCCCGCGCGCAGCACCGACGCTGTCCATGCCGCAGTCGTATTCCTCGCCGGATAGCTGACTAATCGCGACGGCGCTCTAATGCGGTGAGCAAGGCAAGCCGCAGAAAATTGGCAGCGACCGCCCGCCCGGCCACGCCAAGTTGTTGTGCTTCCACGGGCCGCGATGTCCGGTTCGGCGCCGTGAGCGCCGCGCGGCTTTGGGCGACAAGGCGAGCGACGCGCTCCGCGTGACTGCCGTACTGCTCTGCGGTCAGTTGCTCCATCCGCAGATCGAGCTTCGCTCCATCTCGCTCTGCCTAGTCAACGCCTGCCCCGCATTTCGAGCAGCGACGAATTGCTGGGGGAACACGGCCCTAGTCAAATTTAGGCAACGCGCTCAAAAGGTGTTCACGGCCAAATGAGGATGAGCACGTTCGCGAGCCGCTCGCCGGCCTTGGCGAGCTGCTGCTCGGCTTCTCCGGTCGAGCGAACCGCGTAGCCGGGCGGCAGCGTTACCGGCCACTGAAAGTGCGGCGCGCCGCTGCGGTCCTGCGCTTCCTCACGGTCGCCGAGCACGAGTGCATGGTGGGCCTCCTTCGCCAGCTGCAATGATTCATTGGCCCACTGCACGGGCCACGTCGCGACATCGCCTTCGCCCGCCGCCGAGGCCGGGTACTTTTGCACCAGGAAGACCGCGTAATCCGCGGGCGTTGCGGCGTGCGCCCGGCGCATCGCGCGTTTCACGAGCTCGCCGTCCCATAGGAGTGCAGAATGCGCGAGCCCAGCAGAAGATAGTTGTCGCCATGCGTTTCCTGGATGGTGCCCGCGTCGATATCGCTCTGGCTCCGGGGAACCGTAAACTCGTCGCTGTCATTGACGTAGGCAGTGCCGACATGCAGGGGCTGATGGATGTCCCCGACCATGTGCGCGAGGAGGAGCAGCGCCTGCCGTTTCGTGAAGCCGTGGGGGTTGGACGTGGCGTCGGTCTGACCGCGGAGCACGTTGATCGCCTGCCGTAGGATCTGCACGACGTCATCCGGATCGGTTCCGACCGCCCCGGCAACATATTGGTCAACCTGGAACGGAACGTCGGTGAAGTGGTAGCTGTGATGCCGCGGGTTCGCATTTACGAAGCCCAGCATCTCGGGCGTCAGCGGACCGCAATAGCCTTTCGCGCAATCGGCCCAGAGTGAGACCTTGGACAAGGACTCGCCGGCGACGAGGAGCGTTCGTACCTGCACTTCGGCATTGGTGCCGGCGATAAGTGTATCGGCAACAGCACCCACGGTCTGATGGCCCTCGTTGCCCCAGGCTGATGCACGCGGGGAAACCCCGGCCGCGAGCACGAGCGAAAGCAGCGCCGTGACGAACCTGCCTTGCAGAGAAGCCATACGTTTTCTCCGTGGTTAATGAACGGCTACCAGAATCCACAATTCCGCGCGCTATGCGCAGCGGCAACATCGCCTTGCCGGCGACCCCGGCCAGCGCCACGCGGCCCGCCAAGGCGACTCACTCCCCTTGCCGCCCATGTTTCATCTCCCGGCGCGAAGCTGTCAGCTGGTCAACCGGTCGCGGTCCGGCCGATTTGCACCGGCCGGAGCACGATGGGGGCCTCGATCAGTTCCGGGGCAGTGGCCGCGGGATCGTCGGAGACAAACTTCGGGCCGCGTTCGACCGGGGCCCGTTCCTTCCACTTCCGCGGCACGCGCCGGATGCCGATGGCGAAGACGGTAAGCTCGCCGCGCTCGTCGATCCTCATGCGCAGGAAGTTTTTCCAGTCCTCAATCTTGAGTGATGAAAACGCCTCGTTGCTGTGGCGCTTGAACACGTTGAGCGACACCAGGAGATAGATGCCCATGATGATCGAGCCGACGATCCAGCCCGCGGCGACGATCAGCAGCCCGGCTGCGAGCAGCTGCAAGGTGCTGCCGAAAGGTAGCGTCGCGGAGACCGTCGCCTTCGTCGCCCACCAACCGATCAGGAACGCGGCGAGGAGGTGAACTGCGCCGTGCACTGTCCCGGCGGCGAACCGATAGGCACGTGAATGCGTGTCCGTGAATAGCCAGAAGCCCAGAAACAAGGTCACGATCCAGAACGCGGCGACGGGATTCTTGATTCCGGCGTTGACGGCCTGCGACAGAGACCCGCCAAACCGACCGAACTCGAACTGCGAGACATTGGTCATCGCCGACCACGCCGTCAGCATGTACAGAATGCCGCTCACCGCGCCGAACCACGGGTTGCGAAACAGGAACGCAAGGTTGCGCCAGCACAGGCGGCGCGAGATCTCGGGCGAAGGAAACGCCTGTTTCAGAGCAAACCCGCCTTCCAGCGAGGACACATCGCAACCGTGGGTTGGATGCAGGAAGGCGCCCCCACCGCCCGCGGTGATCTTCTGCCTGCCGTCGGCTGCCTCGTGCCGGCGGTAATGATGCAGATCGCCCGCCAGGAACACCGCCACTCGGTTGCCGAAGATCTTGTCCTCGAGGAAGGCCAGGTTGTCTTCCGAGTAGTCGGGGTCGGTCGCTCCGTAGATGTGAGCGGAGATCCAATGCGGTTCGGCGTGGCACAGGATGATGCGATCGCTCGGCTGCATCTGCGCCGCGATCGACCGGAAGTACTCCAACTGGGGTTGGTCGATGTCGGAATCGAGCTGTATGTCGGTTCCGATCAGCCACCACCCATGGGGCAGCTTGATGGCAAAGTAACTTCGCTGCTGCTTTGCCTGCCATCCGGCGAACCACTCGTGCGCGCCGAACAGTCGCGTGAAGGACACCAGGCTGTCGTACCAGTCGTGGTTGCCGGGCACCGCGCGCACGATGGGATGCGGGGCCTCGCTGCACCGCAACGCCGCTTCGTAGGGCGCGACGGTCCTTTGCGCGTACCCGGATCGGCTCGCTACGGGATAGACTTCATCCCCTCCGAAAATGAGTACCGAGCCGCGCCGGGTGATGAGCTCGCCGCCTGCGGGGTTCGCGAAGCGGAGCTCCTCTTGGGCTACCGCGCTGGCAATCGCGTAGGTCGGATTCCACCCATCGCCGAGGTCAGAGACATAGTCGATCCAGAACTCCCCGTCGGCCCGGCAAACGGCGGTGTCAGGCTCGCCTGCGGCGGCTAACGCTTCCAGCAGGCGATAATCGGCGCGGCGGCCAAACAGGGTCGACGCGGCAACGTCACCGCCTGTCTGAATAAGCTGCAATGGGTCGTACCAGCCCACCATCGGGGCGGGATCCCAGTGAGCAGCCTTCGCGACTTTGCTCGCTTGCTTCATCCGCCCCTCGCGGCCACCGCGATGTTCCTGGCGCTCCCTCCAGCCCTGGCTGATCGACGAGGCGGCCGGGTGTCCCTCACGCCCTCGACTACGCGCAACCGGCAGGGCGGGAAGCCGAGCACGACGCGAAGCGCGCCCGGAGCCCCGCTCATTGCCAGCCCCCTCGGCCCTCTCAATGAAGGTGATACCGTGCGCTTTGTTCAGAACAAATTATCTCAGCTCCCGCGGGGTGTCAATATCGTTCGTGACGTTGATGAGGTCGGCCATCGCGACGTGATCGCGTGAGGACCCATCGCTTTAAGCGCACGGACGACGCCCCCTTGCTCTGCTCCGCCGGTTGCGCGCTTCTCGCCGCTCAAACCTTTCGTGCTGAGCGTTGCCGCCACCACTCACGAAATGCCCTGCGCATAGCATGCGCTGCGGATTCGGTAGCATCGGAGTCCAAGTTCCGATCGAGCGAGTGCAGATCTTTCCGGATCGTCCGCCGGTCGGCAAACCCAAGTGAATATTTGGCTATCCCACTCTATGGCGCGCAGCAGTGCGACATCCTGGCGCTCTTTCGGCAGGCTCGCAAGATCGAGGCGCGAACAGTTCGGCGCAAGGTGCGTGGCTCGCTAGCCGATCCGGCGTCCCATTACATGCAGAAAGGGATACCGGCAGCGGACGCCACGTTCCAGATCCGTGGCAACGCGTCGCCATTCTGCTTGACCGATGAATTGCCGTGTTCCACGCACGAACCGGAAGGAGTCGACGTGGTAATTCTCACGCCCGACGCGCGCGTACTTCAGCGGGGTAACCCCCGGTACATTGCGCGAAATCGCGAAGCAGCGTTGACGGGCTCGCGTGCGTATGTCTCGCGATGCGTCCAGAGGGCGAAGAGATACGCTTCGATAAACTGAAATCCGCGGTCCGAAACGTTTGCGGGTGCTTACGATTCTTGATCCCGTTGCTTTGACTACCACTCGCCAGCGATCGGAAATACCTCCGGCGTGAGTTCTGCTTTGAAGAATGGCGGGTCTCGCCTGGCTCAGGTGATTCCCGCCCGAGCCAAGGATTCCTCGCGAGAAATAGTTGACACGAAACTGGTTCAGCCAAAGCGAGCGCCGCCGCTTGGCTTCGGCAATCAGCCGCCGCTGCGCGTTCGTACCGCGCGTGAGAGCGGTAGACCACTGGCATTGCTTTTCTGGCAAGCGCAACGCGTGCCAGGCGCGCACGCATGCGACCGCGGAAGATTCGCATTGATGCCGCACCTCGGACGGACTAGACTGGAGGCATCTGTATAGCACAACGGCCGGGCGCCAAAACGCACTTTGGCTGGGCTCGCGCGATGCACCAGGCGTACGCGACAGCAGGCGTTTCGGTCGATTCGGAGTGGATCGCATGGACAACGTAACGGGTAAACAGGTCGGGACCGGCAACCTGCGCGTAATCGCCTACCCCGGCGACAACATGGTCCTGCTCGCCATGTCACTGGATGAATCGAAGCTTGGCGCGCCCGGGCGCGAGCTCGCCGGCTTCGCGATCTTCCGCAGCAGCAACGGAAAGCCCGAAGTGCCGCTGCTCAACCGCATCAACTTCGGAACGAAGCTCACAGGCAAGACCGCGCCCACGCAATGGCGCTTCACCCCCAGCAATCAGGCTCCGCTGCAGAAATTTCGCTGGGTCGATCTTCCGCCCGATGGCTTCGAGGGCGCGATCACCTATCGCGTGGCGACCAGATACTTCACCGGCCAGGGGTGGGAACTCACGGATGGCGATTCCGCCACGGTCACGGTCACCCCGCCCGCCCGAGCCTCCGCGAAGTTCAGGATCGGGTTCACGCGTGGCTGCGCGGCATCGCAGGAGTACGCCGACCGGTTTGGCGAGGATCGGGCTCTTCGCCCGCAGGCTCCCCGGAGCGCGCAGTTCAACACCGAGCCATTGCAGGCGAGATACCGCTGGCTGGGGGCCGCGGCCCGCACGTGCCTGTTCGAGTTTCTCGACGAATGCCGCAACGACCGCAGCGCGAAGATCGATGTGTTTGCCTACGACCTCGACGAGCCCGATGTGATCAGGGCGCTGTGCGAGTTCGGAACGCAGCAGCGCCTGCGGCTCGTCCTCGACGACGCGCCGCTGCACACCAGGAGCGGGGCGCTCGAGATGGAGGCCGCCGCCCTGATCGAGGCGGCCGTGGGTGGCGCGAACCTCAAGCGCGGCCACTTCAAGCGCTTTCAGCATCACAAGATGCTCATCAAGCGCGACGCACTCGGCAAGGCGCAGAAAGTGCTGTTTGGCTCGATTGATTTTTCGCTGCGCGGACTCTACGTGCAGGCGAATCACGTGATCGTCATCGATGATCCCGCAGCAGCGGGCTGTTTCGCGCAGGCCTTCGACAACGCATTCCAGAACGACGTCGCGGCCGCGGCTTTCCAGACCGACCCGATTGCCCAGGGCTACAACCTCATCAGCGCCGGCGCCACGGCTGAGCTTCCCATGGCGGCGGTCGCCTTCGCACCGCACCGTCACGCGCTTATTTCACTCGGCCAAGTCGCCAACGCAATCCAGCAGGCGCAAAGTTCGGTGCTCTATTCGGTGATGGAACCCACGGGCTCGGGCGAAGTGCTCGACTGCCTGCGTGCCGTTGCCGCCAACCCCGTCCTGTTTAGTTGCGGAACGGTCGAAACCTCGCAAGGTCTGGCGGTGCAGAACGCGACGGGGCAAATGGGGGCGATCAACAGCTATGCGTTTGTCAAGAGCAAGGTGCCTGAGCCCTTCCGTTCCGAATGGGCTGGCGGTGCTGGAAAGCCCAACCATCACAGATTCATCGTGATCGATCCTAACGGCGCGCAGCCGGTAGTCTTCGCCGGGTCCTCCAGTTTTGCCGCTGGCGACGAAGAGGCGAGCGGCGCGAGCCTCCTCGTGCTGAGGGATCCGCTTGTGGCCGCCCTGTATGCGATCGAGGCGCTGCGCCTGATCGATTACTACGCGTTTCGCACCGCACTCGCGCACGCGAGCGACGCGAAGCCCCTGACGTTGTGGTATCCCGGCAAGCCCGATTCCGCGCCGCCGTGGTACCAGCCCTACTACGATCCGACGCACGTCAAGTTCCGCGACCGCTGCCTGTTCGCCGAGGTCGCGCTGCCAGTGGAGCTCAAATCGCAAAAGAATCCCGACTGGACCGCGTTGCTCCAGGTCGGCGCCGACATTGCCGAACCCCCAGAGAAGGCACCAGTGGCCGCTGCCGCGCAGGGCACAGCAATTCCAGGGGAGCAGCCAGCCGCCCAAGAAGTGCTGCCCCCTGCGGAGGATGGGAAGCCGACGGCCGAGCAAGCGGCTGCCCGCGAAGAGAGGATGGGCACCGCCGAGGGCGTCACACCCGCGGCGGAGGCTTCATCCACGGCACGGGAAGAAGCAGCCGCGCCGGAGGCGCCGCGCCCAGAAGCTGCGGCCTCTCCAACGGAGGCGGCTCTACCCACAGCAGGGGAAGAAGCAGCCGCGCCAGAGCCACCTCGCCCAGACGAAGCTGCGGCACCTCGTGCAGAGGCAGTAGCACCCGGAGAAGAGCCGGCGAGCACCGCCGAAGCCGCAGGGCCCGCAACCGGGCAAGACGTTATCGCGCCCGAGCCGGGACGTCCCACGGAGACCGTGACATCGACGGCCGAGCCAGCTCCTGATGCCGAGATTTCGCCCGTCGAAGGTGCCGCGCCCGTGGCCGAGACGGCGACTGCCGAGGAAGCGGTGGCAGGTCCCGCGCAAGGGATTGAACCTGCGGCCGGCACATCAGCTGCAACGGAAGAGCCCACGCGTGCCGCGGAGGAAGTAAAACCTCCAGAGGAAACAGTGGCCGCAGCCGAGGAGGAGCCTGGTCCGAAACCGGAGGCGAAGCAAGAACCTCCTGCGAAACCGGAGGCCGAGAAAGCCAAGCCAAAGCCCGCAGGCAAGAAAGAGCCCGCTCCCAAGCCGGCGCCCAAGCCAGCGCCCAAGAAAAAGCCGAAGCCTGCGCCGAAGAAAAAACCCAAGCCCAAACCGGCGCCGAAGAAAAAGCCCAAGCCTAAGCCTGCGCCGAAGAAAAAGCCCAAGCCTAAGCCTGCGCCGAAGAAAAAGCCCAAGCCTGGGCCCACGAAAAAACCCAAGCCCAAACCGGCACCGAAGAAAAAGCCTAAACCAGCGCCCAAGAAAAAACCCAAGCCCGGGGCGAAGAAGCCTGCGAAGAAACCGGTTCCACCGAAGAGGGGACCGAAGAAGCCCGCGGCCGCTAAACGCGCGAAGGCGGCGCGCAAACTCTAAGAGGCGCGCTTGCGCCGTTGCGATCCGCGCCGCGACGTCAACAGGTCCATCCCGGCCCGCCACGCACTCGCAGCGCTACGCCTAAAAGTAGCGACGAGCGGCAGCCACAGTGATCGCGATGGTGCAGTCGATGTCTCGCGAGCGCCAACGAGCGTTCGGTCAAGAAAATAGATAAACGATGACCTTGGCCACCACGCTGGCGCGTTCGCAGGCCCATGGAGATACGATGCGACTACTACGCACACTTCTCGTGTTTCTGACCGCCGTCGCGATTTTCGGGCTCGGTGCGCCCCTCGGTGCCGTTTCGCTGACCGACTCAGCAAATGTCAAGTTGCGCGGTCACCCCGTGGAATTTCGCGGTGACATTGTTGGATCTGAAGACATCAGCGGGGTGGCCGTCGTGGCCGATCTTCTGGTAATCGTGTCCGACGAAGTGAAAGACCCGACGCTCGTGCACGTCATGAAGAAGGAAGGCATGGCCTATCGAGTCATCGCCGATGTCGAGGTGCCGGGCGATGGTGAGATCGATCTCGAGGCTGTCGCTGCCGACGCTAACATGGTCTACGTAACCGGTTCCCACGCCTGGACGCGCAAGATTAAGGACGGCGCCATCGATGTGCCGCAACGTAAGAAGTCGCGGGAGCAATTTTTCCGATTCAGGCTCGATGCAAATGGAAATCCAGGCACCGTGGAAGGCCCGAAGTCGCTCAGATCCGCGATCAAGGCGCATCCGGTGCTGAACGGCTTCCTGGAAATCGCAAGCAAGGAGAACGGAATCGACATCGAAGGCCTTGCCGTCAAGGACGGTCGGCTGTACTTCGGCTTTCGCGGACCAGTTCTTCGTGACGGATGGGTTCCGATCCTCGTAACGACCTGGGACGATCCCGAATCCGCGGATGTGATCTACGTTCAACTCGATGGCCGCGGGATCAGGGATATTACAGCGGTCAAGGATGGCTTTCTGATACTGGCCGGGCCGCTCGGCGATGGTGACTTCTCGTACCGCGTGTATTTCTGGAATGGGTTCGACCAATTGTCAGCTAGCACCGGCGCCGCAAAACCACAACGCATCGCCGAGTTTTCGGACTTGGGCGATGCCAAGCCTGAGGGACTTGCGGTCCTCGATGCGCAAGGCAAGAAGTATCAGGTGTTGGTGGTATGCGACGGCTTGCCTAAGGGCGGGGCAACTCGGTGGAGGCTTTCCCGGCCCTGAGGCCAAGGGTCGGTCATCAAGGTCCTCCAAGGGCCCCGAGGATACGCGGAAACGTCTCCATGACCGCCGCGACTTGTCCGGCGAGGATCACGACCGATCCCCAGAGGCGTACCGCCTTCGCACGGTCAAGGGGCCAAGTGCGGACGTGCCGGTTAGAGTCGTAGAGCTGCTGCAGCTCCGCGATTCGTTTGAGTCGCGCCGCAAGCAAGTCGACGTCGGCGTTCGCAGCAAGGCTCAGAACCGATTGCTTTTCCGCAATCAGACGATCAGCGAGCTGGGCAATGTCTATTTGCCACTGGCCCAAGTAGTCAACAATCGCTTTGTGGAATTTCCATAACACACCCCAGCCAAGGAGCAGGCCGACAATCCCGGCGCACAAAATGCCGCGCGCAAAGACTTCCAGCGTCTTATTGGGTGAACCATACTGGGATAGTAGTGGTATGTACGGCCAAAGCAGAAATACTCCGGACACGAGCGCGGGAACGACCGCAACATAGATGATTCGCAGGCAGAGCTCACCGATGACGGCGAATCCGCACAAGTGGTCGGGGTGGAGGAGTTGGGGAACTATGTGATGCGTTCGGGTTGCGTTCGCGCAGCATCCTCTCCAACGCCGTTACCTCGTCCTGCTTTATCGGTTGCAGGTTCGAGCGCGAGCCCTTGGCTCGGCGGCAGTAGATCGGCCCGGTGCGCAGATCGAGGTCGCTCAGGTGAAGGCTCACTACTTCGGAGGCGCGCAGACCGTGCCGATACGTGAGCAGGATCATCGCGTGGTTGCGCGTTCCGTAAGGCGGACTCTTATTTGCGAAAGAACAAGGGCGGCGAGACTTCGTCGCTGGTGGATAGTCGCGCAGGCGTTGTTCGCTGGGCATGCATATAACTCAGCGCACCCGGCCTCCCCTTCAAGTCCGTCGCCACTCGCACGACCTGCAGACGCATTCGAAACAATCACACGAACATTACGCGTCAAGACGCGCCGTTCCCTGCTGAGCAGATTTTTCAGTCCAAACTCGCAACCGAACCCCAAAGAGGGTACGAGTGGCCGTCATGACGCGTTGCGCGCGGCCGTGCCGACGCTCGCAACGACCGCAAACGGCCCACGCCTTTACGCACGGCCGAACGCGCCGCCAAGGCGTACGACTAGCGCCCGCCCTGACCTCAGAGCTCGGCGCGGGTCGATCTGCACAATCAGAACAGCACTTCGGATTACGCCCTCGAGTAATACCAACCGTTGCTGTTTCATGTGGAAACCCAAGCAAAGGGATCTGTCGGGACAGCTAGGCAACTGTAGCTCCCCGGTCGGGATGACCTGTCTCAGCCAGAAAGTCGGGCAGCAGCGCTGTCTTCTTTCCCTTCTCCTTGTCGGGATTGTGCGGCACGACGAACCCTTGGCGCAGCTCCGGTTTGACCTTCACGTTCTTGCTCGCAATGGCAT
>WNGB01004217.1_pt1 | contig 22114 bp, 24 predicted proteins | sample 5400681 | NCBI WGS metagenome assembly WNGB01 (sample SAMN13153367, study PRJNA577476) | soil metagenome | isolation source: 115 cm soil or saprolite under grassland replicate 2 | place: USA:California | collected 2016-06-15
CCAGAAGGTCTGGCTGCTCCGCAAGGCGCTGACCCAGCTGAACCCGGTCGAGGCCATGGAGCTGCTGCTCGACAAGGTCAAGCTGACCAAGACCAATAAGGACTTCCTGAGCGCGATGAGCCAGATGGGATAGTCCCCGGACCCCGGGGGCCGTCCGCTGGAAGTATCGGTAGTGGGTCAGTTTCAGTCGGGCGGGCCGCCAAACTCATTCCGAAATTGGACGTAGCTCCTGTGGAGGATGTCCGACCAGTTGGCTGAAAGCGCCCTCACTTCGAGGTCCACAATGCAGAAACGGATGATTTCCTCAATGGGAACATATCCGGTCGGCAGGTGAAAATCATTGAGTGGCAGGGGCCCCGAGCGTCCAAACGGTATCAGGGGAGTGCCCTGAAGGTGATGCCGACACCACAAACCGCCCTTCTCGGGTGTACGGATATATTCCCAGCGTAAGAACGGTTCGGGTGGATATTGCTGACCCCGCTCTCCGAGCGTGAGGGTGTACTGGTAGGTAACGGTCGTGAGTCGCTGTCGCCCATTGCCAACTGTCACTCCCTCGCACAATTGGCCAATAAAGAGCGTCATGGGTCCGTACTTCGTGTTAAGGGGCGCCTCAGTGGGTTTGCCTTGTTCACGGAATGAGATTGCAACGCGTACTGATTCATCCCTCCCAACTGCTTGGAGTCGCATGTGCGTCAGGGTTGTGTTGAGGAGACGATTCAGGTGGTCCGAGAAGGCCTTGCTTGCTTCATAGACAGTCGCGCCCTCAATGGGCACGAACGGCTATTCCAGGCGTGGGCGGATTAGGCGGCGACGAGGCCGAACAGAAGCTGAAGATCTGATCCGATAGCGTTGCTAGGGAGGGCACGCGCCCGGGCAAGCTCCCGCGCCTTGTCGACACTGAGACCAAGGGCCTTGGCCTCAAGCTCGATAAGTAGGCGAATTTGCTCATTGGTCAGGTGCCCTGACTCAATGGCCTTTTGAAGATCTTCGGGTAGCTCAGGCATGGTGTTCTTTCGTCCTCGCTCTCTTTATACATGAATCCGTGAGCATAGGGCGTAAAGATTATCCACCGCTGTCCACAGCTATCCACAGGCATCCTCGCTGTTGCATCCAGGGTGACTGGCCCTATAATTAGCTATGCCAAAGCGCTCAAGCAAACCCACAATGGATGCAAACCAGATAGCGGCCCTCGTTACCCACCTGACAACAGCAGATCGTCCTAAAGACCCCCTGGCCGTGGAGCTTGGCCGGCGTGGTGGCCTCAAGGGCGGGAGGGCACGAGCTGATCGTTTGTCGGCTACAAGACGCAAACAGATCGCCAAGAAGGCCGCCCGTGCTAGGTGGAAGCGGGTCACTCAGTAACCCGCTTCTTCCCGACGACCGGTTTCTCGAGGGCGGCCTTATGCTCAGGGAGCGCCTTCTGGCCTTTGGATTTGCGCCGCCCGGATCGCCGTTTCCGCTTGGGCTCTAGAGGCTCCGCGGATCGCTTTGGATACCACTCGGCGAGCCCCCACATTGCCCTGCCAACCTTCACGACTTCCCGGCCTTTCGCGGCTCGAACGAGAATGCTGGACAGGGCATTTTCTGAAGGGCGCTTGACGCCCCCCTTCCCGATGGCGTCAGCGATATCGGTCGTACGCTGCGCCCGGCGGACCATCTTCAGATACTTCTTGGTTGCTTCGCCAATCCCGAGGCCGAAAAAGGTATCCGGATGAATAGCCGCCGGGGTGCCCCCGAGCAATTTCATTGAACCGGTCCCCGGGGTGATTGTGGTATCGCTGCTCGCTCCAAATTCCGCCTCGATACCAGCAATCAAGTCGTCAAGTCTTGCCCGCCGAGTCTTCAAGGCTGCTAGAACCGCTTGAAAATCCACATCTTCTGCCATTTCTAGCCTCCCCTCTCCATCCGTGATATACAAAGAATCGAGGGGTGTTAGGGGGCGGGTCACCCCGCCCCCTCGCCCTGGTCACAGAATCGTGGCCTCGGGCGCCGCCTATCTCATAGGCGTATCCCCCTCTCCGCACAGGCGGTGCCGAGTCTTTGGTTAGCCCCCTAGGCTCGGTGCCGCCTCACTTCCCACATTCTAAACCACGCACCAGAACCCAAGTCAAGCTCTTAACGACCCTCGTGTCGTGTAGATCATGGCCGCGTCTGCCCAAGAGTCGTAAATGTCGTAAATGTCGTATTTGGAGTTGACATTGCTTTACCGCTCAAGCATACTCTGGGGCATGAACAAGCTAGATCAGAAGCGCCGCTCCCAAGTCGTTGCCGCCCTCGTGGAAGGAAACAGCATTCGCGCCACTGTTCGCATGACGGGCGTAGCCAAGGGCACCGTCCTCAAGCTCTTGGTGGACCTCGGCGCGGCCTGTGAGCAATACCAAGACAAGGCCCTGCGCGGCCTCAAGTGCCAGCGGATTCAATGCGACGAAATCTGGTCCTTCTGCTACTCGAAGCAAAAGAACGTTCCCGAGCGCTTCAAGAAGAAGGCGGGCTTTGGTGATATCTGGACGTGGACGGCCCTCTGCCCCGACACCAAGCTAGTCCCGACATGGATGGTCGGCACGCGGCACCCGCGCACCGCCAAGGCCTTCATCCGCGATCTAGCGGGGCGGCTGACGCACCGGGTGCAACTGACCACGGACGGTCACAAGGCATACCTAGAGGCCGTGGAAGGGTCTTTCGGGGGTCAAATCGACTATGCCATGCTGATCAAGCTCTACGGACCGGACGCAGGGCAGAAGGCCGAAGCTCGCTATAGCCCGGCTGAGTGCCTAGGGACGCGACAGGTCTGTATCAGCGGTGATCCCGATCCCGCCCATATCTCTACGAGCTTTGTGGAGCGTCAGAACCTCACGATGCGGATGGGGATGCGGCGGTTTACCCGGCTGACCAACGCTTTCTCGAAGAAGGTGGACAACCTCAAGGCGGCGGTGGCGCTCCACTTCATGCACTACAACTTCGCCAGGGTGCATCAGACCCTTCGCGTGACCCCGGCAATGGAGGCTGGCATCGCCGACCATGTTTGGTCCATCGACGAAATTATTGCCCTGCTGGATTCAAACTGACCCACTACCGAAGTATCGGATTTCTTGCGTTTTGCCGGCTACGCTGGTATCCTCAGTCCTTCATTCGCCCTGATCCAGTCGCCTGTATACAGGAGGTGGGCCGTGAAGGCTGGCATTCATCCCGAATACGTCGATACCACGATCACCTGCAACTGCGGAGAGATCATCCACACCCGCTCCACCCAGCCGCAGATCCGGGTGGAGGTGTGCTCCAAGTGCCACCCCTTCTTCACCGGGAAGCAGAAGTTCCTGGACACGGCCGGCCGCGTCGAGCGCTTCCAGCGGAAGTACAAGAGGAAGCCGATCGCGGAGGGATAGGGCACAGGCCGGCCGCGCGCCGCGCCACGCAGTCAGCGTCCCGAAGCGTTTCCTGTTCCCGTCTCCATGCGCGGCGGCGTCAGTGTCTGCCCGGCTCCCCGTGAGGGCGCGCCATGTTTGACAAGCTCCGCCAGATCGAGGAGCGGTACCGCGAGCTCACCCGCGCGATGGCCGATCCCGCCGTCATCGGCCAGCAGGCCGTCTACGCCAAGACCGCCAAAGCCGCCTCGGAGCTGTCGGAGATCGTCCACAAGTTCGAGGAGTACAAGCAGCTCCTGGGACGCCTCGAGGAGGCCCGCCACATGGCCGCCGAGGACGCCGACCGCGAGATGCGCGAGATGGCCCAGGCCGAGGTGGATGAGCTCGCCGCCCGCCAGGGCAAGCTCGAAGACGAGCTGCGCGCGCTGATCATTCCCAAGGATCCCAACGACGACAGGAACGTCTTCGTGGAGATCCGTGCCGGCGCGGGCGGGGACGAGGCAGGGCTCTTCGCCGCCGACCTGGCGCGCATGTACACGAAGTACTCGGAGCGCCAGAAGTGGAAGGTCGAGGTGATGGACAGTCACCCGACCGGCGTGGGCGGCTTCAAGGAGATCGTGTTCTTCATCCAGGGCCGGGGTGCCTGGAGCCGGCTCAAGTTCGAGCGCGGCGTGCACCGCGTCCAGCGGGTGCCGCAGACCGAGTCGAGCGGCCGCATCCACACCTCCACGGTGACCGTCGCCGTCCTGCCCGAGGCAGAGGACGTGGACATCAAGATCGAGGAGAAGGACATTCGGGTGGACGTGTACCGGTCCTCGGGGCCGGGCGGCCAGGGCGTCAACACGACCGACTCCGCCGTGCGGCTCACCCACGTCCCGACGGGGCTCGTCGTCACCTGCCAGGACGAGCGCTCCCAGATCAAGAACCGGGCAAAGGCGCTCCGGGTGCTCAAGGCCCGGCTGCTCGAGCGCGCGCAGGAGGAGCAGGCTGCCGCGATCGCCGCCGACCGCCGCAGCCAGGTCGGCACGGGCGAGCGCAGCGAGCGCATCCGCACCTACAACGTTCCCCAGGGCCGCATCTCGGACCACCGCATCAACCTCACGCTCCATCGCCTGCCGGCCATCCTCGAGGGCGACCTCGACGAGATCGTGGACGCGCTCAGCGCCGAGGATCAGCGGCAGAAGCTCGGAGCCGTGTCGTGACGATCACCGCGGCGTCGCTCCTCGCCGAGGGCACCCGCCGCCTGGCGCTCGCCGGGCTCGACTGCGCCCGCCAGGACGCGCTGCACCTCATGGCGTCCGTGCTCGGAACCGATCGGCTCGCGGTCTACGTCGAGCCACGCCGCTCCGTGGACGTGCGCGCGGCTGCCCGGTTCCGGGCCCTCGTGGATCGGCGCGCGGGCCACGAGCCCGTCCAGCACATCCTGGGCTTCGAGGAGTTCCGGGGTCTCAGGATCGCGGTGACGCCCGATGTCCTGATCCCGCGTCCCGAGACCGAAGGCCTGGTGGAACGCGCGCTCGAGCTTCTCACGGATCGCGCCGGGGCGCTCGTGGCCGACATCGGCACGGGCAGCGGAGCCATCGCCTGCGCTCTCGCGGCCTCTCGCCCGGATCTGGAAGTGCTCGCGGTGGATCAGTCTCTGGGCGCCCTGGCCGTGGCCTCCGACAACGTGCGCGCGCTCGGGTTGGCCTCGCGTGTGAGACTGCTGGCCGGGGATCTCCTGGCTCCGCTGGCTTCGCTCGGCGGCAGCCTCGACATGGTCGTCGCCAACCCGCCGTATTGCCCGACCGGCGTCATTCCCACGCTGCCCGCCGAGGTCGAGCGCTTTGAGCCGCGTCTGGCGCTCGACGGCGGCCCCGACGGCATGCGCGTGCTGCGCCGGATCGTCGCCGAGGCGCCGCGCTTTCTCCGCCCGGGAGCGTGGCTCCTGATGGAGATCGGGGAGGAGCAGGCCGGGCCGCTGGCCTCGCTGATGGCTGCCGAGGGCTTCTCGAGCATCGGCGCGCGCCGCGACCTGCGCGATGTGGAACGCTACATCGAGGGCCGCTGGGCCGAGGGCACGGGATTGGCTCCGCTCACGGGGATGGCCGCGCAGAGAATGGACGGCTGATGGCGACCCGCCTGGTCATCGAGGGTGGCAGCCCGCTGCGGGGCGAGGTCCAGGCGAGCGCCGCCAAGAACGCGGCCCTGCCCGCCATGGCCGCGAGCCTGCTCACGGCCCAGCCCGTGATCCTCGAGAACGTCCCGGCGCTGGCCGACGTGGCGACCATGCGCAGGCTTCTCGAGCAGCTGGGCGCCCTGACGTCCGCAGAGTCCGGCGGCGCCACGCGCCTGCAGGTGGCGCGCGTGGCGAGCCACGAGGCGCCGTACGACCTCGTGTCCACCATGCGCGCCTCGGTGGTCGTGCTCGGCCCGCTCCTGGCGCGCACCGGAGTGGCGCGCGTCGCGCTGCCCGGCGGCTGCGCTATCGGCGGGCGTGGCGGGCGTCCCATCGATCAGCACCTGAAGGGCCTGGCCAGGCTCGGCGCCGACATCATCATTAAGAACGGGTACGTCGAAGCCCGGGCAAGCCGGCTCAAGGGCGCGCGGATCACGACCGATCTCGTCACGGTCACCGGCACGGAGAACCTCATGATGGCGGCCGCGCTTGCCGAGGGCATGACCGTGCTGGAGAACGCGGCGCGCGAGCCCGAGGTGGCCGACCTCGCCCGGCTACTCACCGCCATGGGAGCGCGCATCGAGGGCGCGGGCACCGAGCGCATCGAGATCGAGGGCGTGGCCGAGCTCGGCGGCGCCCGGCACCGCATCATCCCCGACAGGATCGAAGCGGGCACTCTCCTCGTCGCCGGGGCGATCAGCGGCGGGGACGTCACGGTCACAGGCTCAGCGCCGCGTCACATGACGGCGGTCCTGGCGAAGCTCGAAGAGTGCGGCGCGGCCTTGACCGTCGACAGCGACAGGATCCGCTGCGTCGGGCCGCCCCGCCCGCAGGCGGCCGATATCATCACGAGCCCGTTCCCGGGCTTTCCGACGGACATGCAGGGTCAGATGATGGCGCTCCTCGGCTTGGCCGGCGGGGGACCGGCCGGCGGGGTCAGCAAGATCACGGAGACCATCTTCGAGAACCGGTTCATGCACGCGGCCGAGCTGTGCCGCATGGGCGCGCGCATCGAGACGGAAGGCGCCACCGCCGTGGTGCGCGGCGTCCCCGCCTACCAGGGCGCGCCCGTCATGGCGACCGACCTGCGGGCCTCCGCCTCGCTCGTGCTGGCCGGGCTCGCGGCGCGGGGCACCACCGTGGTCTCGCGCGTCTACCACCTGGATCGCGGCTATGAGGCGCTGGAAAAGAAGCTCCAGTCACTGGGCGCCCGCATCCAGAGGATCGCATGAAGCTCGAGCTGAAACGCAGCCCGTTGTTCGAGCTCCGCGGCGGCCTGAGGCCGTCGCGAGGCGAGGGCTGAAGAGGTGCCGGCGCCGCTGACGCTCGCGCTGCCCAAAGGCCGGCTCTTCGAGCCCGCGCTCCAGCTGCTGTCCGCCATGGGCATCCAGGGGCTCGAGGCCGACACGCGCCGCCTCCTGCTGACCGACGCCCCCCGCGACCTGCGCTTCATCTTCCTCAAGCCCGCCGACATCCCGACCTACGTCGAGTACGGCGCCGCCGACCTCGGCATCGTGGGCAAGGACATCCTCGCCGAGCAGCAGCCCGACGTCTACGAGCCGGTCGATCTCGGATTCGGCTTCTGCCGGCTGGTCGTGGCGGAGCCGCGCGAGCTCTGGGAGCGCGACGACCCGACCAAGTGGTCCTGGGTCCGCGTGGCGACCAAGTATCCGTCACTGACCGAGCGGTACTTCTCCGAGCGCGGCATCCAGGTCGAGATGATCCGGCTCGACGGCTCGATCGAGCTGGCGCCGCTTGTGGGCTTGGCAGAGCGTATTGTCGACCTGGTGCAGTCGGGCGAGACGCTCCGGGCCAACGGCCTCGTGGAGGTCGCGGAGATCATGACCTCCACGGCGCGGCTCATCGTGAACCGCGCCTCGCTCAAGACGGCCCACGCCCGCGTCAACGCCCTGATCGCCGGCATGCGGCAGGAGATCACCAAGTGATCAGGCGAATGGAGACGGCCGAGCTGGGCGCTCTCGGAGTGGCCAAGGCCCTCGACCGGCCGCCGTCCGCGGTCGACCCGGAGATCCACCGGCGCGTCGAGGAGATCGTGGACGCCGTGCGCGACAAGGGCGACGCGGCGCTGCTGGAGTTCACGGAGCGATTCGACCGGGTGCGGATGACGGCGGGGGAGCTCGCGGTGACGGCGTCGGAGCTGGACGCGGCCGAGCGGGCTGTTGGCGAGACGACCGTGCGGGCGCTTCGCTACGCCGCCGGCCGGATCGAGCGCTTTCATCGGGAGACCGCGCCGCGCTCCTGGCGGATGACCGACGCCCTGGGCTCGCGCCTGGGACAGGAAGTGCGGCCTATCGACCGCGTGGCGGTGTATGTCCCCGGCGGGCGCGCGGCCTATCCCTCCACGGTGCTGATGACCGTCATACCCGCGCGAGTCGCCGGCGTGAGGGAGATCGTGCTGGTTTCCCCGCCCTCGGCCGACAAGTCGCTGAACGCCGCCGTGCTGGCCGCCGCGCGTGTGGCGGGTGTGACGGCGGCGTACCGTGTCGGCGGCGCGCAGGCGGTGGCGGCGCTGGCGTACGGCACCGAGACCATCCGCCGCGTCGACAAGATCGTGGGGCCCGGCAACCTGTACGTGGCGCTCGCCAAGAGCCGGGTCTTCGGCGATGTGGGCATCGACATGGTGGCGGGGCCGAGCGAGGTGGTGGTCGTGGCCGACGAGCGCGCCGACGCGGCCTGCGTGGCGGCGGACCTCCTCGCCCAGGCCGAGCACGACCCGATGGCCCGCGCCGTCCTCCTCACGCCCTCGCGCGCGCTCATCGACCGCGTGGCGCGCGAGGCGGAGCGGCGGCTCGGCGCGCTGCCGAGACGGGAGATAGCCGGCGCGGCGCTTCAATCCCACGGCGCCCTGGTGTTGACGCGGAGCCTCGAAGAGGCGGTGGAGGTCGCGAACCTGCTCGCTCCCGAGCACCTCGAGCTCCAGGTCGAAGATCCCGAGGCGCTGCTTCTGCTGGTGCGGAGCGCGGGCGCCGTCTTCCTCGGCCGCTTCACCCCCGAGGTCGTGGGCGACTACGTCGCCGGACCCAATCACGTGCTGCCGACGGGGGGTACGGCGCGCTTCGCCTCGGCGCTCGGCACCGGGGACTTCGTGAAGCGCATGAGCGTGATCCAGTACGCGGAGGCCGGGCTCAGGGAAGCGGGCCCGCACCTGGCGGAGCTCGCGCGGGTGGAAGGGCTCGACGGCCACGGGGCCGCGGCGGCGGTGCGTATCGAAGGCACGGGAGGCCAGACATGACGGCAGCAACGGCGAGCGGGGCGCCCCAGGGCCTCCGCCAGGGACGGGTCGAGCGGAAGACCAAGGAAACGCAGATCGTGCTGCAGGTCGGGCTGGACGGCACGGGCGCCTCCAAGGTCGAGACCGGCATCCCGTTTTTCAGCCACATGCTCGAGGCCTGGGCCAAGCACGGGCTTATGGATCTCACGGTGGACGCGCGAGGCGATCTCGAGGTGGACCTCCACCACACGGTCGAGGACGTCGGCATCTGTCTCGGCAAGGCGTTCCGGGAGGCGTTGGGCGACCGGGCGGGCATCGTGCGCTATGGCGCCTCTTTCCTGCCCATGGACGAGGCGCTCCTGCACGCGGCCGTGGACATCTCCGGCCGGCCCTATCTGGTGTTCAACGTGCCCGTGAGGCGGACGCGGATCTCGAACTTCGACCTCGACCTGCTCGAGGACTTCTTCCGCGCCTTCGCCTTCAACGCCGAGATTACGCTGCACGTCAACATGCACTACGGCCAGAACCTCCACCACATCGCGGAAGCCGCGTTCAAGGCCGTCGGCCGGGCGCTGGCCGAAGCGACCCGGATCAACCCGCGCATCGCCGGAGTCCTGAGCACCAAGGGGAGCCTCTAGTCACGTGATCGCGGTTATCGACTACGGGAGAGGCAACCTGGGCAGCGTCGAAAAGGCCCTGGGACGCCTCGGCATGCGCGCGGTCGTCACCCAGGACCCTCGCGTGATCGGGAACGCCCGCGCCCTCGTCCTGCCCGGCGACGGCGCCTTTCACGACGCCATGGCCAACCTCCAGTCGCTCGGCCTCCTCGACCCTCTCCGGGCCGCGCTCGACGACGGGCGGCCGTTCCTCGGCATCTGCCTCGGCTACCAGCTCCTCTTCACCGAGAGCGAGGAGTTCGGCCAAGGCAAGGGGCTCGACGTCATTCCCGGCGTGGTCCGCCGCTTCCCCCCCGGGCTCAAGGTGCCGCACATGGGGTGGAACCAGGTCGAGCATCGGGGGGATCTCGCGATCTTCGACGGGATCCCGAGCGGCGCCGACTTCTACTTCGTGCACTCGTACTACCCGGCGACTGCCGACGCGTCGCTGCAGGTGGCGACCTGCACCTACGGCGTCACGTTCCCTGCTGCCGTGGGCAGGGGCGCCCTCTTCGCGACGCAGTTTCATCCGGAGAAGAGCCAGCGCTGGGGGCTGCGCCTCCTCGAGAATTTCGCCGCCTTCGTGCGGGACGGGCGCGCCTGATGTTCGAGCTGAGACACGGCCCACAGTTCGAGCTGAGCGACTGCCTGAATCCGTCGCGAGGCGAGAGCTGAGTCATGAGCTTCGAAGTGATCCCTGCCGTCGACCTCAAGGGCGGGCGGTGCGTCCGCCTGCTCCAGGGCAAGGCCACGGCCGAGACCGTGTTCTCCCACGATCCCGTGGCCATGGCGGAGCGCTGGGAGGCGGAGGGCGCGCCGCGCCTCCACGTCGTGGATCTCGACGGCGCTTTCGGCGGCGGACCGGCCCAGACGGCGATCATCCGCAAGATCGCTCACGCCGTCTCGATCCCGGTCGAAGCCGGTGGCGGCCTGCGGACGCCGGAACACGTCGACGCCGTCCTCGAGGCGGGCGCGCGCTGGGCCATCGTCGGCACGCGCGCGGCGCTCGATCCCGCGTTTCTCGACCTTGTGTGCAGGCGCTTCGAGGACCGCATCATCGTGGGCGTGGACGCCTCCGGCGGCCGCGTGGCGGTGGACGGCTGGACCCGCGTGCTGGAGTACCAAGCGGCGGAGCTCGCGCGCGACGCGGCCGCGGCGGGCGCCTGCACCGTCATCTACACGGACATCGCGCGGGACGGCACGCAGGGCGGGCCCAACGTGTCGGGCACCGAGGCCGTCGCCCGGGCCGCAGGGATCCCGGTCTTCGCCTCGGGCGGCGTGGGTAGGCTGGAGGACATCCGGCAGCTGGCCGCCATCCCCGGCGTCGACGGCGTGATCGTGGGCCGGGCGCTCTACACGGGCGCTGTGAGCCTGCGGGCCGCGCTCGCGGAGGCCCGCTAGTCCATGCTCTGCAAGCGCATGATCCCGTGCCTCGACGTCCACGGCGGCCGCGTGGTCAAGGGCGTCCGCTTCGTGAACCTCCGCGACGCGGGTGATCCGGTCGAGGCGGCGCTGGCCTACGACGCCCAGGGCGCGGACGAGCTCGTCTTCCTCGACATCACCGCGTCCCATGAGGAGCGGGCCATCATGCTCGACGTCGTGCGCCGGACAGCCGAGGGCATCTACATGCCGCTCACGGTCGGCGGCGGCATCCGCAGCATCGAGGACATCCGCATGCTCCTGCGGGCGGGCGCCGACAAGGTCTCGCTCAACACCGCCGCGCTCGAGCGGCCCGAGCTGATCCGGGAGGCCGCGCAGCGCTTCGGGAGCCAGTGCATCGTGGTGGCGATCGACGCCAAGCGCGAGGCCGGCGTGCCGCTGCGCTGGGGAGTCTACACTCACGGCGGCCGCCGGCCGGCCGGGCGGGACGCCGTCCAATGGGCGCGCGAGGTCGAGGCGCTGGGCGCGGGCGAGATCCTGCTGACGAGCATGGACCGCGACGGCACGGGCGACGGCTATGACCTCGAGCTCACGCGCGCCATCTCCGAAGCGACCTCGGTGCCCGTGATCGCCTCGGGCGGGGCGGGCACGCTCGAGCACCTGCGCGAGGTGGTCGTGGACGGCAAGGCCGACGCCGTGCTGGTGGCCTCCATGTTCCACTTCGGCCGCCACACCATCGCCGAGGCCAAGGGCTACCTGCGCGAGCGCGGCGTGGCGATGAGGATAGAGGCGTGAGCGTGCTCGACGAGCTCAAGTGGGGCGACGACGGCCTCATCCCCGTCGTCGTCCAGGAGACCGAGACCGGCGAGGTGCTCATGGTGGCGTGGATGGACCGCGAGGCGCTGGCGAAGACGCTCGAGACCGGGCTCGGCCACTACTGGTCGCGATCGCGCCGGGAGCTCTGGCGCAAGGGCGAGACGTCCGGCCACACCCAGCACGTGGACGGGGTCTACGCCGACTGCGACCGCGACACGCTGCTGGTCCAGGCTCACCAGGACGGTGTCGCCTGCCATACGGGAGCGCGGACGTGCTTCTTCACGCGTCTCGAAGGTGGGACCCTGACGCACCCCGTTGGGACGCAGGTCGTTGGGCCGCGGGCCTCAGGCGCGGGCCCCGCCATGCTCGAGGTGCTGGAGCGGGTTCTCCTCTCCCGCAAGGTCGAGCGGCCGTCGGGGTCGTACACCGCCGGGCTCTTCGAGCGCGGGGAAGCCCAGATCTGCCGGAAGATCGGCGAGGAGGCGACCGAGGTGGTGACGGCCGCGCTCGGCGGCGAGGGCGACGCGCGCGTGGTGTCCGAGGTCGCCGATCTCTGGTTTCACACCATGGTGCTGCTCGCCTCGCGGGGCATCCCGCTCCGCCAGGTCTTCGAAGAGCTGGCCCGGCGCCGCGGCGAGAAGAGCAAGCCATGAACGCCAGCGCCGCTCTTCTCGCTGTCGTCCTCCTCGCCGGCTGCAGCGCGAGCCGCATCGAGCACGGCGTCTTCTATTCGCCCAGGGGCTACCACGTCAGCCTTCCGGGCCAGGGCTGGGCGGTCAAGCCCGGCGGCGCCGCCGAGCTCGAGCTCCAGCGGACGAACGCCGAAGGCGGCATGCTGGCCGACGCCACGTGCGACGGCAAGACGGCCGGCCGGCCGCTCGCCGTGCTGGCGCGGCATCTCACCTTCGGGCTCGGACACCGCGAGACGATCGAAAGTGTCCAGAACGAGGCGGGCGGGTTGCAGGCCGAGCGCACGGTCGTGCGCGGCACGGTGGACGGGTCAGACGTCATGGTGGAAGCCGTCGTCCTCAAGGATGAGCGCTGCGTCTATGATTTCGTGTACGTGGCGCCCGCGAACGCGTTCGAGGCGGGGCGCGCGGATTTCCAGGCTCTCGTGGAGAGCTTCGGGGGGGCGACGCGATGACCGCGACGGAGTACGTCAAGACGCACGGGCTGGAGACCGTCGCCTGGTACGGCGGGCTCGGCCTGCTCACGATGCGCGTGGCGCGCAACCTGACGCTACCGCCGTCCTATTTCTGGCTCGTCGCGCGCGAGATCGACATCATGGGCGTCCGCTCGCTGACGGTGGCGCTGAGCGCCGCGGTCTTCACGGGCATGGTGCTGGCGCTGCAGAGCGCAGTCAACATGGCACGGTTCGGCACGGAAAACTACGTCGGTCCGGTCGTGGCCGTCTCGATCCTAAGAGAGCTGGGCCCCGTGCTGACGGCGATCCTGGTCGGGGGCAAGGTCGCCTCCGGGATCACCGCCGAGCTCGGCTCCATGAAAGTGACCGAGCAGATCGACGCGCTCCGCGCGCTCGGCGTCAACTACATCAAGAAGCTTGTCGTCCCGCGGCTCCTCGCCGCTATCGTGGTGTTCCCCGTGATCGTCATCCTCGCCGATGGCGTCGGCCTGCTGGGGGGCATGATCGTCATGGTGTTCGAGCGCAACCTCGACACCTTTCTCTACTGGAACACCATCGCCTACTGGGTGGTGGTCAAGGACTTCCTGAGCGGCATCGCCAAGGGCATGGTGTTCGGGGCGCTGGTCACGCTGATCGGCTGCTACAACGGGCTGGTCACGGAAGGCGGGACGGAAGGCCTCGGGCGCGCCACGACGGCCACCGTGGTCCAGGCGGCCATGTCGGTGATCATCTCGGACTTCTTCCTCACCAAGCTCCTCTTCTTCCTCTTCTGGTGACCAAAGCCATGGCCACGCCGCCACTCGTCGAGCTCCGCGATGTGCGCAAGTCCTACGACCAGAACCAGGTTCTTCGCGACGTCAGCCTGACCTTGCAGAAGCGCACGACCCTGGCCGTCATGGGTGGCAGCGGCGCGGGCAAGACCGTGCTGCTCCGCATCGTCGACGGCCTCGTCCGCCCCGATGCGGGCGAGGTGAGCCTGTTCGGGACCCGCATCGATCGCCTGAGCGAGGAGGCCATGCTGCCGCTGCGTCGCCGTACGGGCTTCGTCTTCCAGAGCGCGGCGCTCTTCGACTCGCTCTCGGCGTTCGAGAACGTGGCGTACCCGCTGCGCGAGCACACCAGCCTCTCGCTCGGCGAGATCACCGACCGCGTGCACCGCTTCCTGTCGCTGGTGGGCCTGCCCGGCGTGGACGACCTGCTTCCCGCGGAGCTGTCCGGCGGGATGAAAAAGCGGGTGGGAATCGCGCGGGCCCTGGTGACCGAGCCCGAGGTGGTCTTCTTCGACGAGCCCACGGCCGGACTCGACCCGACGAATGCCCGGCTCGTGGCCGAGCTCATCGCGGAGCTGCGCAAGGGCGTGTGTGACACGGCTATCGTGGTCACGCACGACGTCGAGTTCGCCGAAATGGTGTCCGACCAGATGGCGATCCTCCACCAGGGGCGCTTCGCGGAGGTGGGGACGCCGGCCGCGGTCCGCGCTTCGGCCAATCCGGACGTGCGGCGCTTCCTGGCCGGCGAGCTGAGGGAGGACTGATGTTCGAGCTGGTTGAAAAAAATGCCTGACGGCCGGCGGCTCGTGCTGCAGATGCGCATCGGCGCCTTCATCCTGCTCGGGCTGGTGGTGTTCCTCGCCATCATCTACCTGCTCGGCGCCCAGGCCCGGTACTTCGAGCGCAAGTATACCCTCACGGCCGAGTTCACCGAAGTCGGTGGACTGATCGAGGGCGCGACGGTGCGGCTGGCCGGCGTGCAGATCGGCCGGGTCACGCGCGTCGAGCTTCCGCCCCAGCCCGGCGGCAAGGTGCGGGTGACGCTCACGCTGGCGCGCCGCTTCGCCGACCGGGTCCGGCGGAACTCCGAGGCCCGCATCGTCACGCAGGGCCTGCTGGGTGACAAGCTGGTGGAGATCTCGATCGGGTCCGCCGACGCGCCTCCGCTCAAGTCCGGCGACACCATCGCGACCCGCGATCCCTTCGAGATGCAGGAAATGTTCGTCGCCGGCGCGGAGACGCTGGCACAGGTCAACCAGCTGGCCGTGACCCTTCGGAAGACCGTGGACCGCGTGGACCGGATGACGGACGAGATCGAAAAGGGCAAGGGCTGGCTCCACGTGCTGATCTACGAGGAGCCCCAGAGCCTGCGGCGCCTCAACGCCCTGCTGATCTCGACGCAGCAGCTGCTGGCGCGGGCCGAGAGCGACGAGAGCGCGGTCGGCGTCCTGCTCTCGCGCGACAGCGGGAAGTCAGTGCGCTCGCTGCTCGCCGCGATGGACGCGTTCGGGCAGGCCGCCCAGAAGCCGGACGCGGGCGAGGGGCTGCTGCCCACGCTCCTGTACGACCCGCAGTACAAGGATGTGGCGCGGGATCTCCAGGTGCTGACGCGCAACTTCCGGGACGTGTCCGAGAAGCTCGCCCACGGCCAGGGCCTGCTGGGCGGCCTCCTCAAGGAGGACGGAGACGCGACCATCAGCCAGACGGCCGCCGACTTCCGAGTCGCGATGGCGAACCTCCGGGCGGTCACGGAACGCCTCAAGACGGGCGAGGGCACGGTGGGCGCCCTGCTCTCGGACCCCACCGTGTACGAGAATCTGGTCCAGTTCCTCGAGGGCGCGCGGCGCAGCTTCCTGCTCCGTTCCCTTATCCGCTCGACCATCCCGACCGGGGGCGCGGACCCGAAGGGCGCGGCCACAGCCCCGGCCGCGGGAAGCGAGAAGAAGTAGTGGCCAGGGAACGCCCGGTCTATCGCTGCCAAACTTGTGGCTTTGCCGCCTCCAAGGCCGGCACGTGCCCGGACTGCGCGCGGACCGGCACGTACGTGGCGCTCGTCGAGGAGCGGCCGGCGCCGTCGCGCTCGGAGCGGCCCACGCTTGCCGCCGGTGCCCGGCCCGTGCTCATCGGCGACATCGCGGTGACGTCGGGGGAGCGCATCACCACAGGGCTCGGCGAGCTGGATCGCGTGCTGGGCGGCGGTGTCGTCCAGGGCTCGCTGGTGCTGATCGGCGGCGATCCCGGTATCGGCAAGTCCACCCTCCTGCTCCAGGCGAGCCGCAGCCTGGCGGAGCGCGCCGGCCCACTCCTCTACGTCTCGGGTGAGGAGTCGGCGGCCCAGGTCAAGCTGCGCGCCGACCGGCTCGGCATCGCACCGCGCGGCCTCTACTTCCTCGCGGAGACGGACCTCCAGGTGATCGAAGCCCACGCGGCGGAGCTCAAGCCCCGCGCGCTCGTGGTGGACTCGATCCAGACCGTATACCTGCCCGGGCTCGAGTCGGCGCCCGGCAGCGTGAGCCAGGTCCGGGAATGCGCCGCGCGCCTCATGCTCTGGTCCAAGAGTCGCGGCACGGCCACCTTCCTCGTGGGGCATGTCACCAAGGATGGCGCGATCGCGGGCCCCCGCGTCCTCGAGCACCTGGTGGACACCGTGCTCTACTTCGAGGGAGAGCAGCACCACTCGCACCGCGTGCTGCGCGCCGTCAAGAACCGTTTCGGCTCGACCAACGAGATCGGCGTCTTCGAGATGGGTGAGCAGGGCCTCAGCGAGGTCACGAACCCTTCCGGCTTCTTCCTGGCCGAGCGGCCCCGTGGCGCCGCGGGGTCGGTGATCGTCTCGAGCCTCGAGGGCAGCCGGCCGCTGCTCCTCGAGCTCCAGGCCCTGGTGACGCCGGCCAGCTTCGGCACGCCGCGCCGCACCGTGCTCGGCGCCGACTACAACCGGGTCTGTCTGCTGTTGGCAGTGCTCGAGAAGCGGGTCGGCTTTCCGCTGCAGAGTCAGGACGTCTTCGTCAACGTGGCGGGCGGCGGCCGCGTCACCGAGCCCGCCGCGGATCTGGGCGTGGTCGTGGCAGCGGCCTCGAGCTATCTCGACCGCCCCGTGCGGGCTGACACGGTGATCATGGGCGAAGTCGGCCTGGCCGGAGAGGTGCGCGCGGTGGCGGGGCTCGCGGCGCGGCTCAAGGAGGCGGCGGCCCTGGGCTTTACGGCGGCGGTGGTGCCGCAGAACAATCTTGTGGGGGGCGCCGCGCCGCCCCTGGAGGTGCAGGGGGTGGGTTCGGTGGACGAAGCGGTCAAGGCGCTATTGGGGCACTGAGAGGCGACCATGGGTATCATCATCGTGCGGCTGTTCATGCTGGCGGCGGCCACCGGCGCGGGAATGGCCTTCGGCCCGCCGCTCGGCATTCACGCGACCAACTGGTGGCTTGGCGGCGCCGGCTTCCTCTTCGGGGTGCTGGCCGTGCTGCTGGAGTGGCAGGCGCGCAAGATCCCGGTTGACCGGATCTTCTGGGGCTCCTTGGGCGGCATCGTGGGGCTCGGACTCGGACTCGGTCTGGGCACGGCCATGGGCGCCGTCTCCCCCGACGCGGGGCCGCTCGGGCGCGGGCTCTTCGGCCTGCTGTTCGCCTATCTGGGCGCCGCGGTCGCGCTCGCCAAGCGGGACGAGCTCGAGGACATGTCGGCCAAGCTCTTTCCCAAGACCGCCGCGCGCCGCGAGGGGTTCAAGATCCTCGACACCTCCGTGATCATCGACGGCCGCGTCGTGGACCTCTGCGAGGTGGGCTTCCTCGACGGCACGCTGATCATCCCGCAGTTCGTCCTTCGCGAGCTCCAGCAGATCGCCGACTCGCCCGACGCGCTCAAGCGGAACAGGGGCAAGCGAGGCTTCGACGTGCTGCAGCGCCTGCAGCGCATCCCGGGAACGACCGTCCGGATCGAGGACCAGGACTTCCCGCACGTGCGCGAGGTGGACCGGAAGCTGATCGAGCTGGGCAAGGTGATGGGCGCCAAGGTCGTCACCAACGACTACAACCTCAACAAGGTCGCGGAGCTGTCGGGCGTGTCGGTGCTGAACGTGAACGAGCTGGCGAACGCGCTCAAGCCGGTCGTGCTGCCCGGCGAGGTGGTGCACGTCCACGTGGTCAAGGAGGGCAAGGAGGTCGGCCAGGGCGTCGCCTACCTCGACGACGGGACGATGGTAGTGGTGGACCACGGCAAGCGGCTCATCGGCCAGGAGGTCAGCGCCACCGTCACCTCGGTGCTTCAGACCACGGCCGGCCGCATGATCTTCGCCCGTTTAAAGGACGAAGAGGGGGTGGCGAGATGACGTACGCGGTGAACGGAGTCGCCGCGCGAGCGGGGGGAGTGCGGGGGCCATTTCGAGGCCCCCGCATCCAAGACGAAGAGGGGGTGGCGAGATGACGTACGCGGTGAACGGAGTCGCCGCGCGAGCGGGGGGAGTGCGGGGGTCCGCCTGGCGAGCTGCAGCCGCAGGCGAGGCGAGCGGATACCACGGTCGAGGCCCCCGCATCCAAGACGAAGAGGGGGTGGCCAGGTGAAGAGCGCCGTTGCGGTGGTGCCGGCGGGAGGCTCGGGCGCGCGCATGGGCGGCGGCCGGCCCAAGCAGTATCTGACGCTCGGGGGAGCGCCCATCCTCATCCACACCCTGCGAGCGCTCGCCCGCTGCCGGTCGCTCGCCGGGCTCGTCGTCGCCGCGCCGGCCGGCCGCGTCGAGGCAACCCGCGCGCTCCTGGCCCGCTTCCGCGTCCCGCGGGTGTTGGCCGTGGTCGCCGGGGGAGAAGAGCGGCAGGACTCGGTGAAGCTTGGCCTCGAGGCCGTTCCCCCGGACGCGGCATGGGTGGTGGTGCATGACGCGGTGAGACCCTTCATCACCCCCGAGATTATCGAGCGGGTGCTGACCGCCGCGCGCGTTCCTGGCGCCGCCACCTGCGGCTGGCCGGTACGTGAGACCGTCAAGCGCGTGCGGGACAAGGTGGTTGAGGCCACGCTCCCCCGCGAGGGGCTCTGGCTGACCCAGACGCCGCAGGCCTTCCGTCGGGCGCTCCTCGCGGAGGCGCACGACAAGGCCGCGCGCGATGGTTATCGCGCCACTGACGACGCCATGCTGGTGGAGCGGCTGGGCGGGCGTGTCTCCATGGTCGAGGGGCTGCCACAGAACCTCAAGATCACGACGCCCGAAGACCTCAAGGCGGCGCGGGCGTGGGTCGGAGGCGGGCGCAGGGCATGAGCTCGACGCGCAGCGGCCTCGGCTTCGACCTCCACCCGCTGGTGAACGGGCGCCCCCTGGTGCTGGGCGGCGTCGCCGTGCCGTACGAGCGGGGACTCGGCGGCCATTCCGACGCCGACGTCCTCACCCATGCCGTCTGCGAGGCGCTGCTGGGCGCGCTCGCGCTGGGCGACCTCGGCCGCATGTTCCCGGACACGGACCCGCGCTGGAAGGGCGTGTCGAGCCTGGTCCTCCTCGAAGGCGTCCTGGACGCCCTGCACGCGCGGCACGCGACGCTCGTCAACGTGGACGCCACGCTGATCTGCCAGGCCCCGCGGCTCGGGGCGCATCTGCCCGCCATGGTGGAGCGGCTGGCGAAGACCCTGGGCGTCGCGACCGATCGCGTGAGCGTGAAAGCGAAGAGTCCCGAGCATCTCGGGCACCTCGGCCGCGGCGAAGGCATAGCGGCCATGGCGGTCGTCCACGTCGAGGTGCCCTGATGGCGCTCCGTATCTTCAACACCCTCACGCGCCGGAAGGAGGACTTCGTCCCGCTCGTCCCGGGCGAGGTGCGGATGTATGTCTGCGGGGTGACCGTGTACGACCTGTGCCACATCGGTCACGCCCGGAGCGCCATCGTCTTCGACGTGATCCGGCGCTCCTTGCGTTTCAGGGGCTACCGCGTCACCTTCATCAAGAACTACACGGACGTGGACGACAGGATCATCCGCAAGGCCAACGAGGAAGGTGTGGCCGCCCAGGTGATCTCCGAGCGCTACATCGCGGAGTACCAGTCCGACATGGCCTCGATCGGCGTCCGGCCGGCCGACGTGGAGCCCAAGGCCACGGAGCACATCCCGCAGATGGTGGCGCTGATCGAGCGACTACTCCAGCGCGGGGTCGCCTACGTGCTCGACGGTGACGTCTACTTCGAGGTCCGCCGCTTCCCGCAATACGGCAAGCTCTCCGGCAAGAATCTCGACGAGCTCGAGTCGGGCGCCCGCGTGGACGTGGACGAGCGCAAGCGAGATCCGCTCGACTTTGCGCTGTGGAAGGCGTCCAAGCCGGGCGAGCCGTCATGGCCCTCTCCGTGGGGACCCGGTCGCCCCGGCTGGCACATCGAGTGCTCCGCCATGTCGATGCAGTACCTCGGCGAGACCTTCGACCTCCACGGCGGCGGCGAGGACCTCATTTTCCCCCACCACGAGAACGAAATCGCCCAGTCCGAGGGCGCGACCGGCAAGCCCTTCGTGCACTGCTGGGCCCACAACGGCTTCGTCAATCTGAACGCCGAGAAGATGTCGAAGTCGCTCGGCAATACGCTGTGGATCAGGGACATGGTGCGCCGGCACGATCCGGAGGCGCTCAGGCTGTACTTCCTGGGAACGCACTACCGGCACCCGCTCGAATTCGGTGACGATCGGGTCGGGGAGTCGGCGAAGGCCCTCGGCCGGCTGCGCGCCCTCGTGGACGAGGCCGACCGCATCGCGGCCAAGGGCACTCCCGCGCCCGGACCCGATGGTGGGCTCTTCGACGAAATCGCGGCGCACCGGGCGCGCTTCGAGGCGGCGCTGGACGACGACTTCAACACGCCGCAGGCCCTTGGCGTGCTCTTTGACCTGGCGCGGCTTCTCCAGGGCGCGCGGGCGCAGGCCGACGAGGGCCGGCTGGCGGTGGGCGTCTTCCTCATGGGCGTGGGCGAGCTGGTGACGCTCGCGCGGTCGCTCGGGCTGCTCGAATCGGGCACGCGGCCGGAGCGGCCGGTGGATCCGCAGCTCAAGGCCAGAGTCGAATCCCTCTTGTACCTCCGGGATCAGGCGCGCAAGCAGCGCGATTTCGCCGAGGCCGACCGGCTTCGCGACGAGCTGACGGCGCTCGGTGTCACGCTCAGGGATTCGCGCGACGGCGCGACCACGTGGACGCTCGGCTCATGAGCGCGGACGAAGCCGAGGACACCCCCCTCTGCGGGCGCAACCCCGTGCTCGAGCTCCTGCGGGCCCAGAGCCGCCGAGTGGAGGAGGTCGCCATTCTCGCCGAGGGCCGCGGCCCCGCCCTCCAGGAGCTGCTGGGCCTGGCCAGGCGCCTCGGTGTCAAGGTCTCGTACCGGACCCGCGATCAGCTGACGGCCATCGCAGGTGGCCCGCACCATCAAGGCGTCGTCGCTCGGGTCGCGGGTGCGTCCTACGCCTCTCTGGATGAGCTCCTGGCTATTCCAGGTCAGCGGGGGGAGCCGGCCTTCTTCCTGCTCCTGGACCAGATCCAGGATCCACGCAACCTGGGAGCCATCCTGCGCTCTGCCGAGGCGACGGGCGCGCACGGAGCCATCGTGCCCAAGCACCACGCCGCCGGGGTCACCGCCGCGGCCGCCAAATCCGCCATGGGAGCGGTAGAACATCTACCAGTCGCCCGTGAGACCAATCTTGTGCAGGTCATTGAATTATTGAAGAAAGACGGTGTCTGGGTCGTCGGCGCGGTGGTGAAAGGAGGTCAGGCGCCATGGGAGGTCGATCTCTCCGGCCCCATCTGCCTGGTCCTGGGGGGGGAGGGGCCCGGCGTGAGACCGCTCGTGGCCAAGAGTTGCGACTTCCTCACGAGCATCCCCATGCGGGGCAAGATCGGCTCGCTCAACGTGTCCGCGGCGGCGGCCATTTTCTGCTACGAAGTGGAGCGCCAGAGACTCGCGAAACAAGCGAAATCGTCTTGACTTTCGAGGACTCTGAACCTAAAGTGAGGGTTTGCGACTGCTGGCGTAGCTCAGGGGTAGAGCAACTGCCTTGTAAGCAGTGGGTCGGGGGTTCAAATCCTCCCGCCAGCGCCAGACATATCAAGGGGTTACAGTCTGAATAACCAGCGGGGAGATACCCAAGTGGCCAAAGGGGGCAGACTGTAAATCTGCTGGCGAACGCCTTCGGAGGTTCAAATCCTCCTCTCCCCACCATTCCCTGGGGCGAAGGATTTCGCACCGAAAAGACGCGCGGGAATAGCTCAGCGGTAGAGCGCCAGCCTTCCAAGCTGGGGGTCGCGGGTTCGAATCCCGTTTCCCGCTCCACTTGGGCTCCGGCATCCAGCGTTAGAACATTCGGGGTTAAGGCAGTTGGGGCATCGACGAGGAACATGATCCAGGCCCATGTAGCTCAGTTGGCAGAGCACGCCCTTGGTAAGGGCGAGGTCTCCGGTTCAAGCCCGGACATGGGCTCCATCACTCTGACAGACCGGCAGGCGGACTGAGGAGGCGAGACAGGCATGGCCAAGGCGAAGTTTGATCGGTCGAAGCCGCACGTGAACATCGGGACGATCGGGCACATCGATCACGGGAAGACGACGCTGACGAGTGCGATCACGAAGGTGCTGCACACGAAGTACAGCGGGGTGG
>WNGB01004218.1_pt1 | contig 22113 bp, 25 predicted proteins | sample 5400681 | NCBI WGS metagenome assembly WNGB01 (sample SAMN13153367, study PRJNA577476) | soil metagenome | isolation source: 115 cm soil or saprolite under grassland replicate 2 | place: USA:California | collected 2016-06-15
TTCTACAATACCTCCCGAACAGGAAAAGGTAATCCCGAGCCGTACAGGCAATCTGGGCTTCTCTTCAAGAAGCGCTCCGGTTGCAGGCTCGTCACGGAGGTTCCATGAGTACGAAGAAGGTTTGGTTTATCACTGGCGCCGGGCGCGGCATGGGCGTGGACATCGCCCGCGCTGCCCTTGCTGCCGGAAACGCAGTAGTTGCAACCGGGCGCAACACCGACGCGGTGACCAAGGCGATTGGCGAGTCCGACGACCTGCTGGTCGTGAAACTCGACGTCACCAGCCCCGAGGACGCCAAGGCAGCTGTGGCCGCCGCCGTCGAACGCTTTGGCCGCATCGACGTCCTCGTCAACAACGCCGGCAACTTCTACGCCGGGTTCTTCGAGGAGATCACCCCCGAGGACTTCCGGGCCCAGGTCGAGACCAACCTATTCGGCCCGGTGAACGTCACCCGCGCCGTGCTGCCTGTCATGCGCGCCCAGCGCTCGGGACTCGTCGTGCAGCTCTCATCGACCGCCGGCATCCGCGGAGGCGAGTTCATCTCGGCCTATGCCGCGTCGAAGTTCGGCGTCGAGGGCTGGATCGAGTCGCTGACCCCCGAGGTCGCGCCCTTCGGCATCCGCACGATGCTCGTCGAGCCGGGCTTCTTCCGCACCGAGCTGCTCACGCCGGAGTCGACGAGCTATGCCGAGCCCACGATCGATGACTATGCCGAGAAAACCAAGCAGACCGTCACTGCGTGGAGCGGCTTGAGCGGCTTACAGGGAGGGGATCCCGCCAAGCTCGCCAAGGCGCTGATCCAGCTCGCGAGCCAGGACGAGCCTCCGCTGCGCTGGGCCGCCGGCGCCGACGCCGTCGAGGACTTGGAGCAGAAGGCCCAGCGTTTGCTCGCCCAGGCCGACGCCTACCGGGAGCTGTCCTCGTCGCTCGCGCACGACGACACGAACGCCTGACCCAACACGAGCCCACTGGGGTCGGGCCGCCGAACGTCCGTGCCGGCGGCCCGACCCCAGCGGGTGCCAGGCCGTGAGCCGGCCGCTGCCTCGACACCGGGCGTGCGATCGCCTGGAACTACAGAAACTGAGAAAAGGAGCTATCTAATGAAACACGTCTCTTTGGGTGGACTGGACGTCTCCCGGATCGGTCTGGGCGCCATGACGATGGCCGGCGTCTACACCACCGGGGAGGGCACCGACGACGCCGAGTCGATCCGTGCCATCCACCGGGCGCTGGATCTGGGCGTCTCCCACATCGACACCGCCGAGATCTACGGCCCCTTCCACAGCGAGGAGCTGGTCGGCCGGGCCATCAAGGATCGCCGCAACCAGGTGGTGGTGGCGACGAAGTTCGGCCTGGTCTCGCACTCGGGTGGCGGCCCTGGCGTCGTCGACAGCAGCCCGGCGAACGTCCGCGCCGCGGTCGAGGGCTCCCTGAAGCGGCTGGGCATCGACCACATCGACCTGTACTACCAGCACCGGGTCGACCCGAACACCCCGATCGAGGAGACCGTCGGCGCTCTGGCCGAGCTGGTCGCCGAGGGCAAGGTCCGCCACATCGGCCTGTCCGAGGCCGGCCCCGCCACGATCCGCCGCGCCCACGCCGTGCACCCGGTCGCCGCGCTGCAGACGGAGTACTCCCTGTGGACCCGTGACCCGGAGGCCGAACTGCTGCCGCTGCTGCGCGAGCTGGGCATCGGCTTCGTTCCCTACTCGCCGCTCGGCCACGGCTTCCTCACCGGCCAGATCCGCTCCGTCGAGGACTTCGCCGACGACGACTGGCGCAAGACCAACCCGCGCTTCAGCGGAGAGAACTTCCAGCGCAACCTGCGCATCGTCGATGAGGTCGAAGCCGTCGCTGCCGAGGTGGGTGCAACACCGGCACAGATCGCTCTGGCCTGGCTGCTCACTCAGGGCGACGACATCGCCCCGATCCCCGGCACCAAGCGAGTCGCCCGCGTCGAGGAGAACACCGCCGCCGACCGCATCGAGCTGAGCGCCGAGCAAGTCGAACGGCTGAACAACCTCACGCCGGCCGCCGGCGAACGCCACGACGAAGCGAACATGGCCACCATCGACCGCTGACCACGCCACTGGGCGCGCCGCCGTGCCCACGCCGCCGCTCACGCCGATACGGCGGGGCATGGCCGTCACCCCAGACATTCGGGCTTCGGCGGGCACAACGCGCGCCTCGCCACTCGCCGCTGGGACGGCTGACCCATCGCGCTTTCTGGGACGCCCGCGGCTCCCCAACTATCTCGACAAACAGGGCCGCAACCTGCTGACCTATACGCTGCAAGCGATTAGCCGCACGCTGCTGCGGCAGGGCACCGTTCAGCCGTCCGGCCTGCCCACTCAGGTGCAGACCCGCCAGAGCAGCGTGCAGCAAGTGCGGATCGTGCCGCACGGCACCCACTACACCGTCGAGGTGATCTATGAGCAGCCGATCACCTCCGCTCCGCTCGATCCCGCGCTCGTAGCGGCCATCGATATTGGGGTCAACAACCTGGCGGCGCTAACTTCAAATCTGCCCGGCTTTGCGCCGCGGCTGATTAACGGGCGACCGCTCAAGGCGTTGAACCAGTTCTACAACAAGCGCCGCGCGCAACTCCAGGCCCGCCTCCCGCAAGGTCAGTACACCAGCCGCATCCTGGACGCACTCACTGACAAGCGCAACCGTCGGATCACCGACTACCTGCACAACGCTAGCCGTGCGATCATCAATCTGCTGGTGCAGCACCGGATTGGCACGCTCGTCATCGGCCATAACCCCGACTGGAAGCAGTGAGTCAGATTGGGGCGGCGCACCAACCAGACCTTCGTCTTTGTTCCGCACGCGCGCTTCATCGCGATGCTCACCTACAAGGCGGAGTTGGTCGGTATCCGTGTCATCGTGCGTGAGGAGGCTCACACCTCCAAGGTCAGCTTCCTGGATGATGAGCCAGTCCAGCATCACGCGCACTACGCCGGCAAGCGCATCTCGCGCGGCTTGTTCCGGGCCAGTGATGGCCGGTTGATCAATGCCGATGTGAATGGCGCGTACAATATTGGACGCAAAGCAGCCCCCGATGCCTTCGGGCCAGGGGGTCGAGGCTGGGTAGTACAGCCTGTGTCGCTGGTTTTGCCCAATCGGCAGCGCCAGCGCGCGAATTCTGCCCTGGTGTCATAAAACGCTAGGCGTAGGGATACTATAGTCCAGCGTATCACTGCTACCTCCCGGAGGAAGGGGCGCCCGCGCTTTCCCGCGGGCACTTGACGCTGCTGCGCGCCGAGCTGGATGCGCGGATCGCGCTGTGGCAGCGCCGCCAGGCGGAGCAGCCGACGGTACGCCTTGCCGCGCACCTGGTGTGGCCACTCCAGGCCGGCGCAGTTCCACCAATGGCAACGGCTATCACAGCATAGCGTACGCAGCGGCGCCTTCGCACATATCGCTTGCATGTGCGGCGTCCTGTACGTCACAAGCTGAGAGCGCGTCCCAATGCGACAAACACGGCCGCTGGCTGCTGAAGTTCGACGATAGGTGTGAAACGGCCGGAAAGCGCCTTTGCGGCTTCCCGATGCGCTTATTCGGTAATCGCGGCCGGATGAGTCGCAAACGGAGGAATCGAGAAGCGTTTTACACTTTCTAGCGATGCATGTTCACGGCGTCAGGGTGCTGTAAAGCAGCCGTGAAACAGGTTGTGAAACAGGTAAGAAAACGGGTTGCAGGAAGCCCCTCTGGCGGCGGAGAATCGCTAAACGTGCTACAATCTGTCGCCTAAGTAGCGATCTCTGTATGCTGTTGGCTAGCTGGACGGCTTGGGCTACCTGTCCATACCGCTCTGGCCGACACAGGGGGAGTGCTGGGTATGGACGGCACCGGCGACATCATCTGTGGTCTCGATGAGCTGCTGCTCGTTGCGGCCGAGCGCTGGCGCACGCCGCTCACGCAGCAGGATGTGGCGCGCATGAGCGGTCTCAGCCGCTCGACCATCAACGAACTGCTGTCGCGACGGGTCCAGGAGCGCGCGCTAGGCGGCGCGGGGGCCAAGACGGAGCTGGTCCCGTTCCAGGGTCGCATTGCACTGCGCACCATCGCCGCGCTCTGTAGCGTGTTCATCTGTTTGCCCGGGGAACTGCTGCGCTACCGCGGGCCGGGCCAGGCACTGCCGCGGCTGAGCCCGAACGCGGTCCGGCGGAACGAGGTCCCGCCGCGCCAGGTCTACATCTACCCGCTGACGAACAACATTCCTGAACGTCTTCAGGCGTATGCGCCAGCGGCGCTCTCCCGGGCGACTGGCATCACATGGGGCACCTGGAAGCGCGCCAAGGCAGGGACGACTCAGATCGAGCTGTCAACGCTCGCGGCGATTTGCGCCGTGCTGAACACTGACGTCTCCGGTGTGTTCATGCACACGATCCCGTTCCGCGATTCGACCTGGTCGGTCCGGTTTGTGCGGGTCGACGATCAGCAGCTGACGATCGAGTTGACGCACGGCGTGACGGTCAGCTCCTACCTGTCGCGCTGGAAGCCGTTAGCCCAGGCGCCATCCGAGGCGCGGAACCGCTGGCGGCTGACCGGCGATCGGCAGGGGGTGCGCTGGGATGAGCTGGACGTGGAAATCTACCCGCGCCTGCTGCTCGATTGATGTATGTTATGTTGTGTTGAGTGGGAATTGAAACACCGACGGCGCCTGGTCATCTAGGCGCCGTCGGTGTCTGACCGCTGCCTGACGTTAGACCGAGCGGCGGTCAAGCGGTAGGTGCCCGGTCACCGCCGCCTCGACGATTTCGTACTCGAAGACGTCCCAGGTCGCCGACATGACGGCGATATCGCGCACGATGGCGGCGCGCAGCGAGTAGGATTTCCTGACCCGGCGCGCCATTTCCGCGCTGTCGCGCGGCCGCGTGACGGCCGGCGGCACGTGCCTGGCCAGGAACGTCTCGACCGCCGTTTCGATGACACTGTACTCGAAGATCCCCTGTTTCGCCGCCGCTACCGCGATGTCGCGCGCCAGCTCCGGCAAGAGACGGAACGTTTTGTTCTGCCGCGTCACGCTCCCCAGCGCGGTTTGTTGACGCCGCGTGGCGTCGCTCGCGCGTGGAGTCGCACGAGGTACCGGTGCAGGCGCCTCGCGCCGCCGTTCACCAGCGCCCTGGGGTGCCCTGGTCGCAGGCGTGCGTCGTTCGCGTGGTGCTGGCGGCGCGCTTGGTGGCCGTGCGCTAGGCGCACACGGCGCAGGAGTAGCGGCAGTGACTTCCTCGGTTCGAGCGGCCGCCCAAGGGTGCGCCGCTGGCGGTGTCACAGACGAAGAAGCGGGCGATCCGCAACCCACAGCCCGCCACGGCCTCATCACCCTTGAAATCCATCTGCCAGCACTGATGGGGCTGGCAGGGCGGCACGGCAGCGGGCAGTTGCGGGCGCTGGGTGGCTGGAGGACGGTGCTGGCGCAGCCGCGTGCCGAAGCGCGCCAGATAGGCGGTCAGCGCGCTGCGCTGCGGGAGCGGGCAGCCCTGCAAGCTCGGGCGGCGCGTCAACTCCAGCCGCAGCTTATCGACGAAGAAGCCGCGATGCTGACGCTTGAGCCGCAACAGCACGTACTTGAGGCGCGGAAGCGCCGTGCCCAGCGGGCCACGGCGAGCGGGCCCTGGTGGGCGAAGGTGCAAGCCGGTCCAGCCGTGCTGTTGGTAGATCCGCCAGAACTTGCGGACGAGACCATTTCAAACCGGGGGCTGAGCGTACCAGAAGACCGGGGTGCTTCGTGTTTTGCCAGGACGCTATAGATATTCGTATCGTGCTGATGGCGTGATCCAGAGCGGAATTGACGGCGGTGCCGAGCTACAGGCCGTAGCCCCCACTTTGAAATGGTCTCCCGCCTTATCCTGGCGATTGGGCTGTCGCGGCTCGTCGTCGAGTGCCAATGCCGCTGTGGGGTCGTCGCCGGAGCAGCGTCGCCGCGAGGCGCAGCAGCTGGCTGGTGACGATCACGGCCTGCCTACGCGGCTCACCGCTGGTTTTGTTAGTCCAGGTCTGCTCTTCCAGCTGCCCAGTCACTCGCACACGCTTGCCCTTGGCCATGTGCCCATTGACGACCTCGGCCAGCCGGCCTACGTCGTGACGCGGTGCCAGTCGATCACTGGATCCTCGGGTTTGCACGCGCCGATCCAATTGGACACGCCATGCAGACCTGCCCGAGCAGGCACGCGCTCATTGATAAACGCAACGGCTCATGCTATACTGGTGCTATCCATTGCTATTATTGGATGGGCCATGGATCCCAGCATTTCGGTGCGCCTCGACCCACGCCTGGCCGCGCGTCTGGCCGAGAAAAAAGCACGTCTTGACCTGCTGCGCCCTCTGCCGCCCGCGGTGGTGCAGCGGCTCGCCGACGACATGCGCGTGCTGCTGACCTACCACTCCAATGCGATCGAAGGCAACACGCTCACACTTTATGAAACCAAGATGGTGATCGAAGAAGGGGTCACGATCAGCGGCCAGCCGCTGCGCTATTATCTCGAAGCGCGCAATCACGCCGAGGCGCTGGATCAGGTGCGCGCGTTGGCCGAGAAAAAGGCGCCGATCACCACTGAGACCGTGCTGCTGCTCCACCGCATTATGATGGATGACGTACTGCCCGACGCGGGGCAGTGGCGTGTTGGCTATGTGCATATCCGCGGTGCCTCCCATACTCCACCGCACCCGCGTGAGGTGCCGCAACTCATGGTCGACTGGGTCGCTTGGCTCGACGACGACGGCCTGACGTATCCACCCGTGCTCCGTGCGGCGCTCGCGCATGTCGTGTTCGAGGCGATCCATCCGTTTTCAGACGGCAATGGCCGAGTCGGACGGCTGCTGCTCAATCTCATGCTGATGCGCGAGGGCTATCCGCCGGCGCTCTTGCTACAGGAGTGGCGCACCGGCTACATCCACGGCCTGCACCTCGCCCAAACAACCGGCAACCACACGCCGATCTGCAACCTGATCGGCCGCGCGGTCGAGCAGGCGCTCGATCGCTACCTCGAGTCGATCGAGGCCTCCGACGCCATCCCGCTGCCGCTCAGCGAGGTGGCGGGGCGAACTGGCTACCGCGCCGAGCACCTGACCTGGCTCATTCGCAAGGGTCGCCTGCCCGGGGTCAAGCGCGGCCGGCGCTGGTTCGCCACCATCGCGGCGGTCGAGCGCTACCGCCAGGAGGTCGAAGGCCGGAACATCCCGCGCGGCCGGCCGCCCACTAAAGCGTAAACGAAGCGGTGGCGCCTGAATACTTCACGTCGTTGATGGCAAGGCCATTGGCCGAAACAGTACGGTTGGGGCCGTTTCCGACCCTGTCTCTGCAGGCCGCCCATCCCGTGCGGGTCGTGAAGATCGTCTGCGGCGGCCCTCCCGGCTGCGCCAGGATGCATCGGCCATCCCTTATCAGGATACCGTCTGAGGGCCTCCAGCTTGGAACATTTTCAACTCCTGGCCCCAACTGCGCGAGGCGAACGCCCCCTATTGACTCAACGGCATGCGTGCTAGATCAACCAATGCTCCTTGGGAAGACATTGATAGATCGCAGGAGTCTGGCCGCTGCGGTTTCTGCTCGTCGGTTCTGCGGTCATTCGCATCGCTGACGAGCCATGATACATCTCATTCAGAAGGGTAGTTGCTCATCAGCAGTGCTATCTACTACCGGTGCAGATGTGGCCCGTGATTCTGCTTCCCGATCCTCCGCCAGAATCCGGCGCAGTGCTGCCTCTTCGCACCCGGTCGCCGCAACCAGGAGCGCGATATCGTCGTCAGCATGATCCGGACGCGGGCGTGGGCTGAGCGCGAGCCGCAGCAGACCACCTTCATCTACGCCCAGTTCATGCTCCAGTGCCCAGTCTGCGACCTTCCGCCGCTCCATTGCCCGCGCTGAAGCAGCGTTCCTGCCGTACGCCCTACTACCGTTATTCGTAGCAGCGCTCGGTGACTGCCGCGCATGCTATAATCGTTGCAACAGCGAAGAATCATGAGAGCACTGTCAACATACCGCAGCGGTTAAAACCGCGCGGCTTGTATCTGCTCTTTCGATGCTGTGGCTCAGGAGCGACACAATAGACGGTTCGTGTGGAGAGTGTTACTGTCATAAGGCCGGTATACTACAGATAGAACGCATGTGCAAGCGCCGCTTGATGTATTCGAACGTGGTCCTCATGCGGCGCTACTCGTTTCCTCCACTGCCGCTAAAGCGGAGTGGTTTCCAACTCGTGAGGGTTTGATGACCGACAATCCCATCCTGGAACCGCCCGCGCTGCGCAGCTTCGATGGCCTGCCTGTTCGAACCGCCACGCCGGACCTGCTCGATATGGACAAGGTCGCCGCTCATATCGCCAGACTGGTCAAGGAGCGTCAGTACCGTGGTCCCACCGACCCGATCGAGTATTTATTCCAGCGTCGCTGCCTGATCGCCGTTGGCGACGAGACGCTGGCGACGCTGGCTGGGCTGATCTGCTTCGGCTATAATCCGCAGGCGCTGTTCCCCCGCGCGGTGGTGGATATTGGACACTATCGCGGCATCGAGACCGTTTCCTACGAAGTCGTGCACATGGAGAAGGATATTGGCGGCACGATTTTCGACCAACTCACGCGGGTGGAGACGTATCTCTGGAACAATACTCACCATGGCATGACGCTTGCCGAGGGGAGTCTTCAGCGCGTGCCCGTGCATGAGTATCCCGCAGCGGTCATCCGCGAGCTGATTGTCAATCTGCTTGCCCACCGCGACTACGCTAATGGGCTGTCGGCCGCACGGGTTCAACTGTTTGGTAACCGGATCGAGTGGGTCAGCCCTGGCGGGCTGCCGCCGGGTGTCACGGTTGAGAACATCCTCTCATCGCAGGCATCGCGCAACCCGGCAATCCTGACGATCCTGTATGAGGCCGGCTATGTCGAAGCATTTGGGCAAGGGTTGGACACCGTGGTTGCCGAGCTGCGGCGAGAAAGCCTAGCCCCACCGCACTTTGAAGACACCGGAGCGAGCTTCATCGTCACAGTGTACGGGCGACCATTGGAGCTGTTCTCACGCGAAGGGGTGTATGCCAGCCTGAACGAGCGCCAGCGCAAGATTCTCCAGACGATTCGATCGCGCGGCGTCCTCTCGCCGCGCGATCTACTCACGCTCTTTACTGACGGAACAACGCAGCGGACACTCCAGCGCGATTTACGCGAGTTGCTCATGGCCGACCTGATTATCGCCGAGGGCAAGGGCCGCGCGGTGCGCTACCGCCTGCCGGAGGAACGCTACTGACGGCTGCACCAATCGCGACAATCACGACAATTTCATGTCGTGATTCGTGGAGAACATGTGGAAAACCGCAGGTCAGTGCGGTATCCGGTAATTGAAGCGCCTGATCAGAATGACATACATGCCCCCTACGAAATCGCGACATGTGCTCTTCGCACTGTCGCGATTTGTTTGTGCCTACTATCGCGACATAGATTGTCGCGATTTGTCGGGACTTGGCGGCAAAGTGGCGCGATTGTAGAACAAAAGTGTCGCGCTAAGTACTTGTCAATGTCGCGATAAAACGTTAGGATCAGGGAAAATTGGAGCGCTTCCGAAGAGAAATCGTGGTGCTACGTGTCTGCACCACACCAAGACGAGAAGTGTAAGCGCGGGCTTCGCCGGCCAAGCAACCCCCGCGCTCACGGTGCCGCTTCGCCATTCCATTGGATATGGCGGTGAGCTGCTGTTCTTACTATAGCGCGTGCGCATGGCGCTGTCAAGCCCTGTCGCGCTCTGTGAGAGCGGCATGGAGGAGTATGCCCATGCTTCCGGCCGCACATGCGCAAACGGCGCCGCTCATGGCGCCGTTTGGCCGCCCGATCGACCAGCCATCCGCCTACAGCCCGATTCCACAGCGCCTGATCACTGAGCTGCACGATAATGTGCTGGCGATTGGTTTGTATGGATTTATCGCCCGCCTGTACCTCGTGGCCCAGGCTCCCATTCCGCTCTCCGTCCCGGATGTGTTGCGCTACGATCCCGCGCTCAGCCGCGGCGCGGTTCTGCGTGCGCTCGCCCGTCTTATTGGTGGCGGCTGGCTGATTGAGGCCGCGCGGCCCGGGCTGAAGACCCGCTACACACTGGCCTGGGGGCGAGTTGGTGGCATCCCACTGGCCTGGAACATGCAACAGCCATGCCTGGGCCGCCCGCGCCACATCGCGCGCCTGCGCCTCGACCGGCGGCTGTTCGACATTTGTATGGGCAAGCTCGTCCCCCACGCGACCCGCGCGGCCGCGATCACGCGCTACATCACCACGCCCGTCGTTTCGCTCAGCGACATTGGCTGCTACGCACTCACGCTCGCCGGGCTGCCACGCCCGACGCCGGCGCTGATCCGGCTAGGTGTGGTGCATGAAGAAAGCGCGCGTCCGCTACCCAGCGATGAGCGCCTCCTGGCGCTGATCTCTCAGCACGCGCTGGACCTGGGCGAAACGACCGACATCAATGTGGGGCTTACCCTGAGCGGCACGCGCAAGCTGGGCGTTCAGCCGATCCTCTTGCCTGATCAGGCTGCGACCACATCACAGCCGCTTTTTTTTGTGCCGCCGGGGATGATCGGTTCCCTGATCCATCCCATGATCGGTTCCATGATCGGTCCTGACACGGCACAGCCCTCCGTCGCAACCGCAGCAGCATCGGATGAAATGCGATCAGATGGTCGTGCTGAAGGGATCACATGGGAATCCAGGGACCAAAGGGAAATAGCGAATCCTCCCCCAACCCCCTCGCGCCACGAGGCCAGCGGTGGTGGTGGAGCAGAAACTATCGCGCAGAAGACGGCTCGGCGAAGGCGGAGCCGGGAGAGCGAGCCGATACCGAGCACTGCGACGGCGGCAGCCTTGCAGGCGATCAATGTCAAACCGGCTCAGATCATTGAGTTGGCACACATGCCGCTCGCGACTGTCGAGGCCGCAATTAGCGACGGACGAGCGCGCCCGGGTATCCGTGATCTGGCCGGCTGGGTAGTCAGCTTGCTGCGAACCCACCGCGATTACGGCTGGAAGATTACACCGCCCGCACCCGCGCCGGATTCGCCTGAAGATCTGCGCGCCGCCTTCGCGCGCTATGCCGCTGAGCAGGAGGCTGAGCAGCGCACAGTGTTTGCCGACATCGAGCGACGGTTTGATGATCCGCCTCCGCCCGAGCCAGCCGATTCCTCGCTCAACATCGTGAAACTCTGGAACACGGTGCTCGCGACCATGCAAGTTCAGGTCGCACGCCCTGAATTCAACACCTGGATTCGGCGCGCGAGCATGCTGTCGATCGAAAACGGCATTGCGACGATCAGCGCGCCAAGTGCGTTTGTCAAAGATGGGCTGGAGAACCGCTATGCCGGAGCGTTGTGCGAAGTAATCAGGATGCTCGTCGGGTTCCCCATTCAGTTGAGGTTCGTCATCCGCGAGCAGAACGCGGCCGCTGGGCCAGTTGACGAGGTAAACGAGCTTGCCGCACCATCCTCTGAGCCGCCGGACGAGGCCGCGCCGACGATTGCGGCAGAGCAGGAGGCGCCGGCGTCTGCGGTCAATCACCGGCCGGATTGGATTGGCGCTGCGCATTGGGGTACGCTGCCCACCATGCTACGCGCAGCGTTGATCGGCGCGACGCTATCGGATGGCACAGTCCAGGCGGTCTCTTCACACCTAACCAGGTTAATCGAGAGACACTATGCGCGCGAGGTTTCCGCAGTGATTATGACTATCGAGTCAGAGACAAAGCCAGACATTTCTCTCGCTGTCCAGAGCAGTTTCAGGTGAAGTGTTCGCTGAATTGCCGCGGTGGTTCCAAGATGGAACCTGTCATCGACCATCTGGCGGGAATACGTTCCAAAATGGAACCCATGATCGGCTATCTGGCTACAACAGGTTCCGCTTCGGAAACAGATGTCTTGACAAAACGCATGTTCTGATGTATCGTTTCCAAGATGGAACCTCAATATGATAAACCAGATCTATGAGTGATACACCAGGACCATTCACGCCCCCGCGCCACGAATTGATCGACTTTCATGGCGATCAGCTGATCGCGGTTGTACTCGAAGGCGATGGAGTGGCAATTCCGCTCCGTCTCCTCTGCGAGCCGATCGGCCTCGACACCGAGGCTCAGGCCGAGAGGCTGCGCAACCATGCGGTCCTCGCTGCTGGATTGCGCGTTGTTAACGTCGAGATCGGCGGGCGAGTGCGCTCGGTCATGGCGATCATCCACACCAAGCTCCCGTTCTGGCTGGCCACGATTTCACCGGAGCAGGTGAACGACGAAACGCGGCCGAAACTCATCCAATATCAAACCGAGCTCGCCGATATCCTGGCGCACCTGTTCTACGATGAACTGGCCTCACCTGCACCGCTCTCATCTGATCCTGCGACCGCGGCCCTACAGCAGCAATTCTACGCCGCTCTCAGTGAGATGCGCCGGATTCGTGAGGCGATCATCGACGAGCAGCGGCGCACTCATCAAGCTGTCGCCGATACCCAGCAGCGTCTCACCAGCTTGACCGAGATTGTGAGCGAGCTCCGGACCTTGCTGCCCGTCAGCCCCAAGCAAGCCGAATACATTCAACGCGCGATCAAGCGCCTGGCGACCCGCCTGCATAAGCAGCGGCAAGCCAGCGATGCCGGCTACCGACAGACTGAAGACAACCTCTATCAGTTGTTGTTCGGGCAGTTTAAGGTTGAAATGGGCATTCCGCGCTACGATGCCTTGCCAATCGACAAGTATGACGCCGCGGTTGCCTGGATCGAGCGCAAGGCCGCCGAACTGCTTCCCGGGGACCCTGACGCCGTCGCGCCCCGACAGGAAACGTTTTTATGAGTGCCAACTTATCACCTGACTATGATGCTGAAGTCGGCGCAAACCTGCGGGCCTTGCGGCTCAGCTATACCGTCAAACAGATCGATCTTGCCGGGCGCTTGGGAGTCCAGCGCGCGGCCGTGACGCGCTGGGAGCAGGGTACGCGTGGCCTGACGGTGGATATGCTGCTCCGGATCGCCGATACCTTCGGTATCCCTGCGAGTCGGCTGCTGCCCGAACGCCATCAGGAACCCGGAGCACCACCCGCGGCGGTGGAGCAACACGCTGCAGCGCCGCAGTCGCTCGAAGAGAGCGCGATCGCCAGCGTCGCGCAGGTCCTGCGCGAGCGGCCGGAGCTTATTGTCGCCGTGATGCAGTTTCTGGAGCAGCAGGCACTGGCGCCCGACCATAATCACATTGACCGAGATTGACGACTGCTTCAATCCTTCTATAATATGCTCGAACAAGCAATGCGGCTGACGGGGCGTAATCATTACGCCCCGGCGTTTCACTCGTTCTGACGCGCTAAAGCTGCAATTAAGCTCGTCACAGGAATGACTTGTAGTATGTTTAATGAACGAAGTGACCTATACGGATCTCCGCGTGTCTGGGGTGGGGCGTAATGATTACGCCCCAGCGCTTTGGGCGTTCTAACGCGCTAAATACGCGATCGGGCTTGTCGCGAGATTATCTCGCAGCGTGTATGATAAAGGAAGCGACCAATGCAGATCTACGCCCTCGCACTCGAAAAAGGCGGTGTTGGGAAGACATGCCTGGCAGTCAACCTGGCGGCGGCTTTTAGTCGTCTGAACCTGCGCGTGCTCGCGATTGACCTCGATGCGCAGGCGCATGCCAGCCATTGGCTTGGCGTAGCGACCGGATCGGTCCGCCCGGAGGACAGCGTGCTTGGTGTCCTGAATGGGCGCTCGGTATCTGACTGTGTGCGGTCGACAGATGAGGGGGTTGATCTGCTGCCGGCGCACTCCGCACTGGCGAGCCTGCCTGTTCAGCTTGCGACGGCGCCGAACAGTGGTCTGTTTGTCCTTCAGGATGCGCTTGGACAGTTGAGTCGTCCAAGTCCGCGCTACGATGTGATCATCTGCGACCTGGCGCCAGCGCGCGGCCCGGTGCTGGCCACGGCGCTCGCGGCCGCCACGCGTTGTATCGCGCCAGTGCAGCCGGAAGACCTGGTGATGCGTGCGCTCCAGGCGCTCGCCGAATCGGTTGGACAGGCGCAGCGTGTGAACCCGCACCTGCGGGGGATGAGCATTGTTCGCAATCGCTACGCGCCGCGGAGCGCCGGCGATCAGATCTATGATCAACTGCTCCGCGAATCATACGGCGCCCAGCTGCTCCGAACAATCTTACCGGTCCGCGCGGCCCTGCGCGACTCCGCGGGATTGCAACAGAGTATTTTCCGCTATAGTGGTCCCGACGCGAACGAAGTCCGCAATCTGTTCCTTGATCTCGTTGATGAGCTGATCAATCTTGATGGAGCCGCCTGATGCCAGCGAAAACCGCCGATCGAATTAAAGCCATGCGCGAACGGGCGGCCGCCCTCGCTCCACAGCTGAACACGACGGATGTGGAGGATGCGCCCGTGCTCGCGCCGGACAATGCCGTCGCGGCCGTAAGTGCGCACTTTGGTGCGGCGCTTGATCCGCTTGTGCGCAACCGTACTGTCCAGCAGATTCTGGTTGGGCAGATTGCGCCTGACTCGCGCCCAGAGATGCGCCAGCCGCGCCTGCTGCCGCCGCCCGAGGAATTGATCGTCAACGACCAGCCGGCGCCGGCCTACCGCGAACTGGTCGGCGAGCTGCTGGCGCTGGGCCAGTCGCTCAAAGAGCAGCAAATTCAGCCGATTGTGGTCTATCCTGGCATCAATGTCGCGTATCCAGCGGCCCGCTATCTGATTCTGGTTGGCCAGCGCCGCTGGACCGCCGCCACGCTGGTGCGAATGGAGACGCTCGACGTAATCGTCGTCGAGGCGCCGACGCCGGCGGATCGGGTGCGCATTCAGTATGCTGAGAATGAAGATCGTGAAGAGTTCAGCGACATGGAGCGCGCCTGGGCGCTCCAGCAGATGAAGCAGGCGCTGAATGATGCGCCCTGGGAACAGGTTGAGGAGCGCCTACAAATGAGCCGTGCGCGGCGCCAGCAGTTGCTCCGCCTGACGGCGTTCACGGCCGCGCAGCAGGAGCAGGTCGCACGCCTGCGCTTGCAGGAGACCCAGCTCCGCCGTCTGCATACAGGCGTGCGCAATGATGAACTCGTGCCTGCACAGGTGGATGCGATCTTATATCGGCTCTCGCAAATCGCCAGCGAGCGTGCCGCTGCGCTCGCGGCCGCTGCGACAGAGAATACCACCGGTGGCCCACCACCGCGCCGTGCGGGGATTGACGGACCGACCATCGCGCGCCTGGTGGCAAGGGCCCAACGCACCGGCAGTCCGCTCGCCACAGTCACAGCCGCGCCCACGCCGCGCTGGTTGCCGCCGCTGCACGAGCAGCTGGTGCGAACGAACCAGGCCGTGCAGCGAGCGATCGGGCGCGTCGACACGCTCGACCCAGCCGATATGGAAACCCTGTTGAGTGACCTTGGCATACTGTTGACGAACCTGACCAGCCTGATGGCGCGCCTCCAAGGGGATGACAATGTGGCCGAGGTAGAGCAACCGCGCGAGCGCTCTGTTCCATGATCTCAAAGTAGTCAATAAAAAGGTGACTCCTTTGTCGTTGGTAGGGCATCACCACGGCGCGGGACCGCCGCTCTTTAGGCGACGGAGGAAGCGCCGGGCCAGGCCATACTTGAACATCTGTGCTGTATATGGTAAAATGATCATATGCAACGCACCATCCGCATCAAGCTCGATCCAGCGCCCGCCCAGGCAGCCGCCCTCGCAGAGACCAGCCGCCAGTTCACAGCGGTGTTCAATGCCGTGTGTGCCCACGGCTGGCAGCAGGGTGAAAAGAACGGGATCGAGCTGCACCGTGCGCTGTACTATCCGCTCAAAGCCGACTATCCCGCGCTGGTGAGCGACCTGCACGTCCAGGCGCGGGTCAAAGCGACCGAGGCCGTATCGAGCGCGCTCAATCTGCGCCGGAAGTATGCGCGCGAGAGACCCGATCGGAAGATCAGCCAACCTCGCTCGGCAGCTTGCCCGCCCCGCTACAACGTCCATACCTACCGAGTCGATTGGGACAGCCGCACCGTGCGGATGAGTACGACCGCCGGACGCCTGACCATCCGCTTTACCCTGCCCGCCTATGCGGAGCGTTACGCCGCGCTCCCGACCGATACGGCCGACCTGATCCAGCGTGACGGCGGCTGGTGGCTACATGTGGTGGTGAGCGCGCCAGCCCCGGAGATTGCCCCCACCGAGCAGGTCGTCGGCGTGGATGTGGGACTCGCTCGCCCCGCCGTCACATCCCAGAACCACTTCTTGGGCAAGAAGGCGTGGAAGGCGAGAGAGGGGCGGCTGTTTCACCTCAAACGGGCGCTGCAAAAGAAGGGCAGCCGGTCGGCCAAACGCCACCTGGGTCGCGTACGCCACAAGCAAGCCCGCTTCCGCCGTGACTGCGATCATGTGCTCTCCAAGCAGATCGTTCGGTCGGTGGAGCCAGGATCGACGATCGTACTGGAAAACCTCAAGGACATTCGGAAGCGCACGAAGGCGAGGCGCAAGACCGAGACGAAGCGCCGAATCCATGCCGGGTCGTTCGCGCAGCTGAAAGCATTTATTGGGTACAAGTCCGTGGTGGTTCGGGGCGGTTGCGCCACCCCGAACTCCCACCACTGAAGTTAATAAAAGGAGAGAGAACTGTGATCGATCAGGAACATCCTCGCGCTCCTCAGACACGCCGCGTGACACAGCAGCATAAAGAAGATGATGCACACGCTGCGCCACCTAGCCGACGGCGACCGCACGGTGGTACAGGTGACCCACGCGACCGAGAACATCGCGCTCTGCGACCATGTGGTCTTTATGGCCAGCGGTCGGATGGTCTTCTTTGGGCCGCCGGCTGACGCGCTAAGCTTCTTCTGTGTGACGAGCGGCCTGTTCTCCGACATCTACAACCGCCTGGAGGGCTGCGCCGACGAAAGCGATCCAGTCGTGCAGGCGAATCTGGCCAAGGAGTATGCCACCTGGCGACAGCAGCACTCACAACAGGCCGACGTGCCAACGCTGGCCGAATTATGGGTGATGAAATATCGAGCCTCTGCGATCTACCACGGTTGTGTGGCCAGCCGGCTCGCCGACCCGTCGCCCATGCCCGCCAATTGCGCGCTGCCGGCGCGGCGACCACGCGCAGCGCGCCACCGCCACGCTTGCGATAGGCTGTCCAATAGCCATCGCCCTGCCTGCGCCGCTCTTTGCGGGCGGTAAAGTGCCCAGACACGCCAAAAAAGGCGAACGAGGTCGCCCCCTCCAACCAGGCATACCAGGCCGGTGTGCCCACAGCGATCACCGACGGCGCATCTGCTGGGCTGGCCAGCCGGTCGCCTTCCACCCGCGGGATGGCGCGAGCCATCGCCGTATTCCTTCACGTGCCAGTTAATACGGTGGGTAACTTGGCGGTAACTCTACTACCATGTGGCTAACCGCGCAAGTGCCAGCGCCGAGTTGATGATAGCTGGGTGATCATATCGCACATTATGGAACGTGACATCGATAACACCAACGTTTGTGGCAGTGCCTGTCCGCGCCCCATTCAATATTTACGGTTATGAAATGCTACTATGTGACGACGTCTCAAAAACGAACGTATTTGAGAAACTGCTGATGGTGGTATCCTCGCCGCCTTTTGTGCATCTGTGTATCCCTCAAAACAGTCTCTCGTAACAGGTTTCTCAATACCTCATACTTTCGATGCGTTTTGAGAAGCGATAGGAGGCAAGCTGGCAGGGCTGGCCGGCGTTTTATGTAATATGGCTGTTAGAATCTCGAATCGTTGCCGCATCCCCTTACCAGGGCCTATACAAACATTCGTGTAACCAGGGGCGAGATTCCGTGACGCAAATCACAATTGTGCCAGGAGGCTTCTGCTGGTGTTCGGCTGCCGAATTGGTGTGTTGCTGTTGTATCGTGGCTGCACGCCGTGGGGTAAAAAACGCCTGAGCTGTTGTCACAAACTCGTGTCGTCGTGGGTCTTCTTTAGCGAAACAGGATTGTATGCCGTACTCTTCCACGATGAAACGCGAGTTGCGATTTTGCTCACGGTAGAGCAGTATGTTGGCGACAATGCAAGGAACGTGTGCCGCCGTGCCTACCTGCTCCATGATAGGCACAGCTATCGGGAGACACGCTATGAATGCTGGTGACGCCACCCAGTTTGAGATCTATCGCCCGCTCATGTTCTCGATCGCCTATCGCATGCTTGGCTGCGCCACAGACGCCGAGGATATCGTCCAGGAGGCCTATCTGCGCTATCAGGCGACCGCGCCAGAGCAGATCGCGTCGCCCAAGGCATTCTTGACCACCGTCGTCACGCGGCTGTGCCTCAATCAGCTGCGCTCGGCACGCACGCAGCGCGAAAGCTACCTTGGCCCCTGGCTGCCCGAACCGGTGTTGACTGGCGCGGAGGAGTCGTTCGCTCCAACCCAGCAGGCCGAGTTGCACGAAACCCTCTCGCTGGCGTTCCTGGTGCTGCTGGAGCAGTTGACAGCCGTCGAACGCGCGGTTTTCTTGTTGCGCGACGTCTTCGATTATGACTATGCTGAGATTGCGGTGATCCTCGGCAAAACCGAAGCTGCCTGTCGTCAGATCTTCCGCCGCGCCAAGAAGCACATCGCCACCCATCGCCCGCGCTTCAAGCCCACACCCGAAGCGCATCACCAAATCTTCACGCAGTTTCTCCGTGCAGCGGGGAGTGGAGAACTGGACGGATTGCTGCAACTGCTCGCCGATGACGTGACGCTTTGGGCGGACAGTGGCGGCAAGGTGCGTGGGATCCTGCGCCCGCTGCGTGGGCGTGACGCGGTCGCGCGCTTTCTGCTGGCCTCCCCGCAGATCCCTACCGAACCTTACCAGCCCGACATCGCCAGCGTGAATGGCGAGCCAGCCCTGATCTTGCGCGCTGGCGCTCAAGCGCGCGTGGTATTGTCCATCAGCATCGACCAAGGACGCATCTTCGCGATCTGGGTGATTGGCAATCCGGACAAGCTGAACTGGGTGAACCATCCGACGCACAATTCCGAGGAAGCAACACTATGAAGCTGATCGTCTTTGGCGCGACGGGCGGCACGGGCCGGCAGGTGGTCGCACAGGCGCTCAGTGCAGGGCACACGGTGACGGCGGTTGCCCGCCGCCCCGACATACTCGCCATCCGACACGAGCGGCTCACGGTGGTCGGCGGGGATGTGCTTGAGCCTGCCACGCTCGCGCAACCGCTCGCGGGGCAGGACGCGGTGGTCTCGGCGCTGGGGATCCGCAACCGCGAACCCACGACGCTCTACTCAGCTGGCCTTGCGAATATCATGCACGCGATGCAGCTCGCCAGTGTGCGCCGCCTGATCTGTATTTCGGCGGGCGGGCTCGACCCTGGCCCAGGCATCGCACGTTGGCTCGCCAAGACCATTCTTTGGCGTCTATTGCACGATTCCTACATCGATATGACCCGCATGGAGACCGAGGTCAAGGCCAGCGATCTCGACTGGACCATTGTCCGAGCACCGATGCTCACAGACAAACCGCGCGTGGGACGGTATCAGATTGCCACGAACAGTCACCTATCGCGCGGTTGGTCAATCCCGCGCGCCGACCTGGCCGACTACATCGTCACGCACCTCGCAGACCCCGGCTCGTATCGTGCGCTGGTCGAGATCGCTGCGTCGTAGCGGCGGCTGATGGGCAGGCCGTTGAATGACACGATACAATTTCCTGCGCTTTAGGGCACAAACGTTGGGAAGGGCCTATCAGCTGTCAATGCAGCAACCAGTAACCAAACGTTATCACAGAAGGAGGCGCACCCTTGGAAACACCCACCGCTGTCAGGCGCACCCGCGACCATGGCGCTGATCTACCTGCAAGTGGCCATGATCGGGACACTCGTCCCGCCGCTGGCGGTCTTCACCGTGATCTCACTGGTCGTCACCGGCGTCGTCATGGTCGGCTGGCGCTGGGCACCGCTGCTCGGTGCGCTCTGGAGCATCCTCATGGCCGTCGGGAGTACCGACAACAGTATCTACAGCCTGACGCATCCCGCCGAGTTCCGAAGCTTCGTCTTCGTGGTCTTCTTTCTCGCCATGGCACTGATCGGCGCGGGTGCTGGCATCGCTGCGACGGTGCAGAACGAGCGCGGCGGCGAGCGTCACGCCCCCGGCGCACTCCCCATCACGCTGGCCGCGCTGGTCGGCCTAGCCGCCGGCGCGATCCTAGTGGCTGCGGCTGCAGGGAGCAGCGAGAACGCCGGCGTCAGCCCGGCGGCGCTGGCCGGACTGCCGGTGCTGAAGACCGCCAACTTCGCGTTCGACCAGGCTGAGATCCGCGTGAAGGCCGGCGAGACGGTCGCGCTGCGGCTGGAGAACGGCGACGGCGTGCGGCACAGCTTCGACGTCGACGAGTTCGGCGTTCACGCGCCGATACCGTCGGGCCAGAGCAGCCTGGTACTATTCAAGCCCGAAGCCCCCGGCACTTACACTTTCTACTGCGCCCCGCACTACGACAAGGCGACCGGCAGGGGGATGAAGGGCATGCTGATCGTCGAGTAGGGAATCTCGAAACATCTCACCATGAAACGTGAGAAGATCTCGCGTTTCATGGTGGTTACGGGATGCCTATATGTGTAAAGTGTAGCTTTCCGCGGCGCTGATTCGTTAGGATTCGATGACGTAATGGGTATGTGCTCTGAGTCGCGTGGAGTCCTGCTATGGGTCTCAGAGCGTGCCAGTATAACGCCAAATAATCCTGAAGAATTGGGGCTCTTGGCCACTTTCCGTGAAAGCAGTGGCACGTTTGCCGGAAACATGTTAGGGATCGCTTCTGGCTGCGCCGTGCGTACGAACACCGGGTTGCTCCACACGGGCAGCGCGGCCATTTCACGAACTTTGGCCAAGAGCCGAATTGGCGCCAGTTTATTCTGAACTTCACATGGAACAGAGTCCGGTTCACAGCCCGAGCTTCCTTCAGGCTACCTGCACATTCTTGTCAGGATCTTCGCCATACCTCCATAATGCTGCGGCCACCCGACATCCGCTGAAATCGGCGAACAAATTGACGCTGCCAATCAGCAGCACAAAGGCCAAAGCCGTGGCCGCAGCGGTGGTCAGCTCCCTTTTCTCATCGCAGGAATCCTCCGCTCGCCCTTACTCCTGATAGGGCTCGAAGAGTTCGATGGGGTTGCCCGAAGGATCATCCAGTAGAATCTGTTTCCCTCCATTCCCGCTCACGATATCGTTACGGAAATGCGCTCCCCCTGATCGGAGCTGCTCGACCAGGGCGGGAAGGTCATGGACTTCGATCTGGATACGGTTCCAGCCTCCAGGCCCCGGGCGACGGCCATCTGGCATCGCCTGGGCCGCCCCTCCTGATCCACCAACGGCGTTCAAGAGCAGGCGCAAATCGCCTCGGGCAAGCCGAGCAAAGCCAGGACCGGGATGCATCTGCACCTCGAAGCCCAGATGCTCTGTGTAGAACGCGATGGCCTCCTCAACATCGCGCACGATGTAGCGAACATTCACCGTCGTCATAGCTCTTCCTTTCTGAGAGAAAGATCATGCTGCGTCAGCGTTCTTCTGCCTCCTCATCGAAGGTGGGTGCAAGCTCCCCCAGCCGACCGTCGTCCGCTTCCTCCAATACCTCAGGGACCAACTCGGCGATCTTCTGCTTCGCTTCTTGTAGGGCCACCCTTCCCTGCACCGTGATCACGTAGTATTTGCGTACCCGCCCTTCGATCACGCGATCCTCGCGCACAAGATAGCCCTGCTCCTCCAGACTATGCAGGAGCGGATAGAGCGTTCCCGGCGAGAACTGGTAGCCGTGGCGTGCTAGTCGGCGATCATCGCAACGCCGTAGATCGGCTCATGTGCCGCGTGGTGCAGCACATGCATTTTGATAAAGCCCAGAAAAAAGTCTCGCAACGCTGATTCTTGATCGATAGTCATTGGTTCTCTCCTTTGAAGGAGTGACAGTTGCCGTATGTGTGATCTTCCTCGATAAGGGGTCGTAAGGACACGTTTCCTTCTAAGCCGCTCTGCTGGGCTGTTCTTCGCGAAGTGCGCTGCTATTGCGCCACCGTGCTGCAGCGATCTGGCCAATCCCGACGGCCAGTATGCCAAGCAGCAGGTGCACCACCTGGATCACCCAGTGGAACGGGCCGACC
>WNGB01011929.1_pt1 | contig 22105 bp, 24 predicted proteins | sample 5400681 | NCBI WGS metagenome assembly WNGB01 (sample SAMN13153367, study PRJNA577476) | soil metagenome | isolation source: 115 cm soil or saprolite under grassland replicate 2 | place: USA:California | collected 2016-06-15
GAACTGCGTGGATTGCAAGGCGACGGACGTGCTGGGGCCGCGGTGGACGCCCCGCGAGGGCGGCAGCGGGCCGAAGTACAAGCGGATGTAGCGCCCCGCCCGTGCGCCTCTGGCTCCGCAGCCCCCTGTTTCGCTCCTACCTGCGCCGCTATGTCCTGCTTTGGATCGCCGGCAAAATTGCGAACGCGGCCACGGCCGTCGTCGTCGAGCTCCCGCCCCTCGCTTTCCGCCCCGGCACCGAGCTGATCGTCTGCGCCGTCGCGCTTCTCATTCTCGTCGCGTTCATTCGCCGCGCCAACGAGGACATTCTCCTCGGGAACGTCGGTCTCCGTCTCGCGGTGGCGCTCGCGCCCCTCGTGGTGGTCCACGTCGCCTTGAGCGCCGCGCTCGCGTTGATCGCGTGACCGCGACCGCGTTGTTCGCCGCCGACTCGATCACGCTCGCGCTGGGCGGCCGCGCGATCCTCCAGGCCGCGTACGTCGATGCGGTGCCGGGGTCGATCACTGCGCTCGTCGGCCGGTCCGGGGCGGGAAAGACGACGCTGTTCGAGGTGCTGGTCGGCCGGCGGCGGCCGGACGGCGGCCAGGTGCGATGGAACGGCGAGCGGGTCGGCCGGCCCACGCTCGCGGCGCTGGCGCGGCGTGGGCTGTTCTACCACCCGGACCGGCCGTGGCTGGCGATGCACTTGAGCCTCGCGGATCACCTGCGGCTGCTCGGTGACGGGCGCGATTGGAGCGGCGTGGTCGAAGCGTTGGGAGCGACCGCGTGGCTCGATCAACGGATCGGGTCGCTCTCGGGCGGCGAGCTCCGTCTCACCGAGCTTGCGCTGGGCTTCGCGCTGCGCCCCATCGTCGTCCTGCTGGACGAGCCGTTCCGCGGTCTGGAGCCGCTCCACCGGGAGCGGGTCGCCGGCGCGCTGCGGCGCTTCGCGACCGGCGGCGCCGCCGTGCTCTACGCCGATCATGACGTGCAATCGGTCCGCCGCACCGCGGACCGGCTGTTCAGCATCGAGCAGGGTGCGACGCGGTTGGTTCAGGATTTCAAGGACCGGCCGCTGCATGAGTGGTATCACGCGTGGCCCGCATGAGCCGCCGTGTGTTGCGGCGGCGCACGATTCGTCAGGCATTTCCCTGAAGCGACCGCGCACCGGATTGGTGCACGGCGCGTCTGACCATCCCGTTCGGTCGCACGTTAACTCCAATCCAGCAAACCCTTTGAACGCAGGGTGGGGCCGCCGGGCGCGGCGGTCCAGTTCCTGCCCGACCTCCGCCCGGGAGCGCCCGGGAGTGCGTTGACGCCGAGCGGAGGCTGAATGAATAAGGAAGTCGGGGCACAGGAGCGCCGCCGGACCGTTGACCGGCGGCAAGGGCGCGAGCGGCGGCAGGAGATCGAACCGGTCCAGGTCGATCAGCGGATCGGCTTCGACCGGCGGACGCTGCGCGACCGGCGCGAGCCGTCGGATTTGCAGCGGGACTCCCCCACGTTTGGCACGCGCGCCCCGCGGCCGACGCCGCTGCCGTTCGCGGATGATTCCCCGCCGTTTGCGCCTCGCCTGAAGCAGCTGGCCCGTGTCGAGCTCACCGAGCCCGAGGCGGAGCGCCACTGGCGCTCCATTGCCCGGCATCGCCGGAACCTCGTGGAGCGATTGGGCCGGGATGTGGGCCAAGAGGTGGCGACGCTCGACTACTTCCTGAACGTGTCGCCGCGCCTCGCGCACCCCATCGTGATCGAGAGCGACGCCCTGGCGGCGATCGAACGCGACGCGATCGTGGATCCGCTGACGGGTTTGTTCAACCGCGGCTTCTTCCGGTCGGCGCTCCGGCGGGAGGTAGAGCGGTGCCGCCGACACCACGTGACGTCGGCGTTGCTCATGCTCGACCTCGACCACTTCAAGGCGACGAACGACCGCTACGGCCATGGCACGGGGGACCTGGCGCTGCAGGCCATCGGGGACCTGATGAACCGGCACCTCCGGGCGGTGGACGTGCCGTGCCGCTACGGCGGTGACGAGTTCACCGTCATACTGCCCGACACCGAGGAGACGGCCGCAAGGGCCGTCGCCCAGCGCATCACGACCGACATGACCCGGCACTTCCGTGACGTGCCGCTGGCGGGTCGCCGGCTCGGGGTGACCGTGAGCGGTGGCGGCGTCACGATCTCGGGGGGCGGGGTCCCGATCGAGGCGCTCGTGGCGGCCGCCGATCGGGCGCTGTACGCCGCCAAAGCGGAGGGCGGCGGCCAGGTCAGCTGGAGCTAGGGCTTCACGAGCCCTGAGAGCTTGATCCCGTCGATGATGAACTGCGCCGCGATGGCGCACAGCACCAGGCCCATCAGCCGCGTGAGGATCCGCATCCCCGTCTGACCCAGGCGGCGCTCGACGATCGAGGCGGCCGCCAGCACATAAAACGAGATCAGCGCGGTGAGCGCGATGGAGACGTACACTGCGCCGATGGCCACCGGCCCCTTGGCCCCGAGGGCGAGCACCATCACGGTCGAGATTGCGCCCGGCCCGGCGAGCATCGGCACGCCCAGCGGGAGGATCCCGATGTCCTCCTTCTGGATGCCCTCGGCCGTCTCCACCGGCGTCTCCCGCTGCTGGCTCCGCCGGGCCTGGACCATGTCGAGAGCGTTGAGCCCGATCAGCACGCCCCCCGCGATCTTGAAGGCGCCGATCGTGATCCCGAAGATCGTGAAGATCAGGCTCCCGCCCAGCGCGAACAGCGTGAGTGTGATTGCGCACGTCCACGCGCCCCGCCTGGCGAGGACGCGCCGCTGGGTGGGGCTGTCCCGCTCCGTCATGGCGAGGAAGGTGGGCACCGCCGCGAACGGATCCACGATGAACAGGACCGACGTGAAGACGAGCAGCAGCTCCATCAGCGGGCCGCCACCCCCGTGAGGATCCCGGCGCGGATCCGCCGCATTCGGTCCGAGAGGTCCGGCAGATCGCGCAGGGCGGCGCGCACGCGCCCGTACGGCTCCGCCGTGAAGCGGATCGTGAGCGGAGCGCCGTCCCGCACCACCTCGGCCCTGACGGCGGCGCCGGTGGGGATGCTCCGGAGCACGACCGTGAGGTCGTTGCCGTCCAGGATCGCGCGGCCGTTCACGCGCACCAGCTCGTCTCCCGTCCGCAGCCCGGCGGCGGCCGCGGCGCTCCCGGGCAAGGCGACCGCGCGCCAGCGCCCACCTTGCACGGCCGGCGGGATCGCGCCGATCCGGGAATCGGGAGCCGGCGCCTCGCTGAAGGCGACGCTCCAGCCGGCCGCCTTCAGGTACTCGTCCCACGGGATCTCGGTGGTGCCGCTCACGTAGCGGCGCCAGAAGTCCTCGACGTCGAGCCCGGCGGCCCGCCGCACGGCCGCGCGCAGGTCCTCGCTCGTGAACCCGTGCGCGGCCGCGTGGCGGTCGAACAGGTCGCGCATCACGTCGTCGAGCGATTTGGCGTTGTCGGTCGCGTCGCGGATCGCGAGGTCGAGCAGGAAGCCGAGCAGCTGGCCCTGCAGGTAGTAGGAGATCGTGTAGCTGTCGTTCACCGCCGGGCTGTCCCACACCGTCCAGGAGGCGCGCTCGGGAGATACCACGAGGCGCGCCGCGTTGCCGCGGTGGTTGGCGATGGCGTCCCCCATGCGGCGGGCGAAATCGCCGGCGCTATTGAGGCCGCTGCGCGCGAGAATCACCTCCGTGTAGTAGTCCGTGATGCCTTCGCTCACCCAGAGATTGAGCGTCCGCACCGGCCGCTCGTAGTCGAACGGGCCCAGCTCCGCGGGCCGAATCCGCTTCACGTTCCACGTGTGGAAGAATTCGTGCGCGCTGACGCCCTCGGCCCCCGCCGGATTGCGCGCCAGGACGTCGGCGCTGACGCCGATGGTCGTCGAGTTGAGGTGCTCCAGCCCGCCGCCCCGGCCCCCGACGAAGATGAACGTGTAATCTTTGTACGGCGCGTTGCCGAAGATCGCGATCGTGGTCTCCGCGATCCGCCGCAGCATGTCCACGAAAACGCGCGCGGCGTAGGCCGCCTGGCCGCCGCCCCCCAGGTCCAGCACCGCGCGGTGCGGCACGCCCGCGGCAGTGAAGTGGTAGGAGAGGAACCGCCCCAGCAGCACCGGAGAATCGACGAGCACATCGTAGCTCGGCGCCCAGTAGGTCGTGCTGTCGGTGGTCGGCACGAGCCCGGTCGCGATGCGCCAGCCCGCCGGCAGCCGGAAACGCACGTGCGCGGGGATCAGCTTCCACCCGTCCAGATAGACAAACGTCCGGGGACCGTCCACGATGCCGGAGGTCGCCCGCAGGAACCAGCGGTTATTGGGGCGGTGCCATTGCACTAGGTCGCGCACGGCGGCGGAGTAGCGGATCACGATCCCCGACGCGCCCCGGGTGTCGACCGTCCACGCGATCTCGGAATCCCGGGTGACCGGGAGCGCGTCGCCCGCGGCGGTGGACGCCGAGAGGTCGGCGATGTTCATCCCAGAGTCCATTAGACGGTAGGCGCCCGGTGCCCAATTGGGGATCACGAGCCGCGACGGGTTGGGGGCGTTGGCGATCCGGAGCTCCACAAAATACGCGGACCGGTCGCCAGCCTTCACCGTGACGGTGTAGTCCACCTGGGGATCGGTGCGGCGGTACTGCTGGATGAACGCATCCGAATACGCCTGCAGCGGCTGCTGGGCCGCGAGCAGCGACAGAGCCAATCGAATCATTGTCCAGGACGCTCCTAAATCGTGACCAGCACCACTCGATCCTTGCCCGCCCGTTTCGCATCATACATCGCCTGATCGGCGCGGCGCAGCAGGTCGTCGGTGTTCGCCTCGGCGGAGGCGCACGAGACGACGCCGATACTCGCGGTCACCGTGGGGGTGCCCTTGAACACGCCCCGCAGCGTGCTCGCGAGCCGCTTGGCGGCGGTGTCGGCCAGCTGCGCGTCGGTCTCGGGCATGAGCACCGCGAATTCGTCGCCTCCCAGGCGCCCAACGACGTCCGCCTGGCGCACCGACGACCGCATCGCGTCCGCCACGAGCCGCAGCACCGCGTCGCCGGTCTGATGGCCGTGCGAGTCGTTGACCACCTTGAAGTCGTCGAGGTCGAGGTACAGCAGGGCCAGGGGCCGCGGGTAGCGGCGATTGCGCTCGAGCTCCTGGGTGAGCCGCTCGGCGAACGCCCGCGCGTTGAGCACGCTCGTCAGCTGATCGTGTGTGGCGAGTTGGGCGAGCTGTTTCTCGGTCGTCCGCAGGTGGTGAAACGCCGCCATCGCGATCCCGGCCACGGCCGCGAACGTCACCTGGTTCACGAGCGCCGTCGCCAGGGACGCCCCCGCCTGCTGGTCCAGCTCGATCACGAGCCGCAGTCCCATCGCGGCCGCCGCGAACCCGGCGCCCCACCAGATCCCCTCGTACCACGTGACGAGCAACACCGGCACGAGATACAGCAGCGCCAGCTTGATCGGTGGCGGCGTGAGATCGGTGGCGACGTAGATGGCGGCCGTGAGCGCGGCGCCCCCGCCCAGGGCCACGATCCGCTGTGCGCCGCGGGTCATCAGTACGGCGGCTCCGCCACGTGGTGGGGATCGTCGAGCACCAGGGCCTGCAGCGTCGTGCCCGCGGCGACCGCGGGCATGTCCTCGGGGACGATGAGCAGGGCGGTGGCGCGGGCCATGCTGGTGAGAATGCCGGAGCCCTGCGGGCCTGTCAAACGGGCGCTGAGCGGGTCGCCGGGTGACGCCCCGGCGCTCACCGTGGCCCGCAGGTAGTGCCGCAGGCGCGGTCCGAGCGTGATGGCCTCCGCGACGACGACCGGGACCGTGCGTCGGAACGGCAGCGTGTGGCCGAGCAGCCGGCGGATGACGGGGCGCACGAACAGCTCGAACGTGACCATCGTGCTCACCGGATTCCCCGGCAGCCCGAGCCAAGGCGGGCCACCCGCTTGCAGCGCGCCGAAGCCCAGCGGGGCGCCCGGCCGCATGGCGACGCGCCACAACTTCAGCTCGCCGCCCATCTCCTGCAGCACGTCGCGCACGAAGTCGTGCTCGCCGACGCTCACGCCGGCCGTGGTCACGAGCAGGTCGCTGCCGCGGGCGCGCTCCAGGTGCTGGCGCAGACTCTCCTTCGAGTCCCGCGCGATGCCGAGGTCGAGGGGCTCGGCGCCGGCGCGGCGGATCATCCCGCCAACGGTGTAGGAGTTCGAGCTTGCGATCTTGCGGCCCGCGAGGATATCCGCCTTGGCGTCCAGATCCGCGATTTCGTCTCCCGAGCCCAGGAAGGCGACCCGGGGCGGCCGGAACACGAGGGGCTGATCGTGCGCGATCGACGCGAGGACGCCCAGTTGGGCGGGGCCGAGCGGGGTGCGGGGGGGGAGGACGACGTCGCCGCGTTTGATGTCCTCGCCCCGGCGCCGGATGTTCTTGCCGGCGTCGCGCGGGTTGCGGATCGCGACCCGGTTCGGGGGCAGGGGGTCGGTATCCTCCTGCCGGATGACGCTGTCCGCCCCCGCGGGCAGCGGGGCGCCCGTGAAAATGCGAGTCGCCTGGCCCGGGCCGAGCTGCTTGCGGGGCATCTGGCCCGCCGGGACGGTCTCGATTACCTCGAGCTCCACCGGACCGGCCACGTCGGAGCCCCGCACCGCGTAGCCGTCCATGGCCGAGTTGTCCCACGGTGGCAGATCGAGCGGGCTCACGACGTCTTCGGCGAGGACGCAGTCGAGCGCCTCACGCAGGGGGCGGCGCACCGCTTCGAGCGGCGTCAAGTCCCGCAGGATGAAGCGTGCGGCGTCCGCGGGGGTCACGGCGGCAGGATCTTGGCGCGGTCCCAGGCGAGGTTGGCGATCGTGACCAGCCACGCCGTGTCGCTGAAGCGGAACACGGGGAACGGGGCGCGGAATGCCGCATCGTCCGTCACCATCGCGACCCAGTCGCCGGGGTCGTGGACCGCGGGATCGAAGACCGGCTTCGGCCCCGCGACGCGCCGGTACACCTCGATCTTGGGGAGCGGGGCGCGCTTGAAGCCCTCCACCAGCACGATGTCGGCGCCGCTCAGGTAGCGCCGGGCCAGGGTGATCGGGTCCGCTTCCTCGGGCGTGCGCTCGAACAGCACGCGCTGGCCCGGCGCCTCTATGAGCACGCGCTCGGCCTGGCCCTCGTGCCAGTGCCGCCACGTGTCCTTGCCGCGCTGGTCCATGTCCGCCGGATGCGACCCGTGCTTGATTGTCATCACGCGGAACTTGCGGCGCACGAGCTCGGCCGCCAGCGCGACGAGGAAGGTCGTCTTGCCCGCGTTCTTGAGTCCGATGATGGAGATCAGCCGCGTCGCCGCCACACCGCCTCCGCCCGCTTCAGGTCGTCCGGGGTGTTCACGTTGAAGAACAGTTCGGCCGGGTCGCCGCACCGGCGCACGTGCTCGAGGGAGAGGATACCGACTCGCACGTCGTCGTGGAAGGCGATGGCGCGCAGGTCCCCGGCGTGCAGCCGTCGCTCGATCGCCGAGCGGCAGGCGGGTCCGTACACGGCGCACAGCGGCTCCACCCCCCTCCGGCCGTCGCTCTCGGGCAAGAACGCGTCCCAATCCCGCGAGCCCTCGGCGAGCGCGCGGAGCAGCGCGTCGGTCACGAACGGCATGTCCCAGGCGACGCACAGCACGGGCTCCGGAACGGGAGGGCCGGCGGCGACTGCGGTGTAGATCCCGCCGAGGCTGCCGCAGCCGGGACGGGCGTCGGGGATCGTGACGAGGTCGGGGCGCCAGGACGCGGCGTCGGGGGCGTTGGCGATGAGCAGGGGCAGGGCATCGGTCACCGCGGCGATCGCGTCCACCACGCGGTCCAGGATGCGGCGGCCCCCGACCTCGAACAGGCCCTTGGGGCGTCCGTCGTAGCGGCGCGCCGCGCCGCCGGCCAGCACCGCCCCGCGCACGCTAGGCGCGCCGCCCGGCCTCGAGGGCTTGGTGTTCGACGGCGAGACAGCTGTCCATCACGAATGGAATGCCCGCACTCGCGGCACGGGCCTGCGCCGCCGCGTCCACCACGCCCTGCTGCAGCCAGATCAGCCGGGGGGCCGGGAGGAGCGCGATCGCCTCGTCCACCACCGCCCCGGCGCTCTCGCTGCGCCGGAACACATCGACGACGTCGATCGTGTGGTCGCGTGCGGCCGCGGTGAGCGTCGCGTAGCTGCGCTCGCCCAGGATGTCGCGATGCCCCGGATTCACGGGGACGATGCGATATCCCGCCCGCTGGAGGTAGCGCGCCACCTCATGGCTGGGTCGCTCCGGCTTGGGCGACAGCCCCACGACGGCGATCGTCCGCGCCGCGTGGAGCAGCGCGCCCAGCTCGTCGAGCGTCAACGGTGCACGTGCGGCGTGCCGCTCACGGCCCGGCCCACCAGGATCATCCCCGACCGCCGCGCGATCGTCAGCGCCAGCGTGGAAGGCACGCTCGGCGTCGCGACGTACGCGAGGCCGGCGCGCGCCGCCTTGAACGCCAGCTCCGCGGAGATCCGCCCCGTCACGAGCAGGCCGCGGCCGGCGATCGGCGTCCGCGCGATGACGGCCGCACCGATGACCTTGTCCACCGCGTTGTGCCGGCCGATGTCCTCGGCGTGGAACAGGAGCGCGGCGCCGTCCGTGAGCGCCGCGGCGTGAATGCCGCCGGTCTCGTTGTAGCGCAGCCCGCGGGCGAACAGCTCCTTGAAGCGCGCCCGCAGCGCCTCCGGTGGGGGCGGCTCGCCGCGTGGGGGGACGGGCGGTGCGGCGTGGGGATCGGCGAGCAGAGTGGTCACCGCGCCGCACCCGGAGGCGAGGACGCGCTTGCGGTTTTCGCCCTTCACGAGGGCCACGCGCTCCGGCTTCACGTCCGCCCAGAAGCCCAGGTCCGGCGCGCAGGGGCGGAGGCGCAGCAGGTCGTCCATCGACTCGACGTAGCCCTCGCCGTGGAGCCAGCCGACCGCCAGCTCCTCCAGCAGCTCGGGCGTACACATCCACGTCACGACGGGCTCGCCGTTGACCTCGAGCCAGACGGGCCACTCCTCGACGGCCGCCGAGTCGGCGAGCATCCGGCCCCTGCGGGAGCCAGGGGGCGGAGGGGGGGGGGGCTCAGGCTTCGCCGAAGTATTCGGAGTAGAGATGTGGTCCCTCCTGTACCCGCACCGCGTGCAGCCGCACGCCGCTCGGCAGCGCTGGCGCGATGCGCTCCCAGAGGTACACCGCCAGCGCTTCGCCGGTCGCGACCTGCCGCCCGTCGGCGAATTCGGGCACGCGCTCGTTGATGTGCTGACCGTCGAACCGGGCCGTGATCTCGCGCGCCAGCAGCGCGTCGAAGGTCTTGAGGCCCAGGACGCCGCTCCGCTCCGGGACGAACGCTCCCGTGACGGTGACGTGGACCTGGTAGCGGTGGCTGTGGTCCTGCGCCGCCGCGCCGAACTCCGGGCCGCGCGGAAACCGATGCGTCGCCGTGAACTCCACGATCCTGGTAAGATATGCGGTCGGCATCGTCAAAACACCCGGACGGCGCTGGCCTTGAAAGAAAACACGACGTGGGTGTCCGGCGTGAGCGCCAGGTCCTTGACCGCCTCGGCCGTGACCACGGCGACGAGCTCGATTCCCACGTCCGCGGTCACGTGTACCACGCCCTCGCCCGGGCGTTGCGCGGCGATCCGGGTGACCCGCCCGGCGAACACGTTGCGCGCCGACGAGGGGAGCGACTCGCGGCTGACGAAGATGTCGGTCGGCGGCACCGCGAGCACCGCCGGTCCGGTCCGGTCCGTCGCCACGGCCAGCTCGATCGTTCCCACGCGGACGTGTTTCACGTCGCCGCCCTGGGGCAGGTCCACGCGGAACAGGTTTTCGGGCGTGACGGGGGACAGGCGGCCCTCGGCGAGGGCGCGGATGTCGTCGGCCCACCGGTAGGCGTCCTCGAGCTGGTGGGAAGCGATGCAGATGGCGAGGGGGCGGGCGGCGCGCTCGTCGGCGAGCGCCCGGAACAACGCCCCGGCCGCGGCGCGGTCCGCCGAGCTGGCGGGCTCGTCGAGCAGCAGGACGTCGGGCCGCACCGCGAGCGCGCGGGCGACGGCGACCCGCTGCACTTCGCCGTCCGACAGCTCGTGGCGCCGGCGCCCGAGCAAGGGAGCGAGCCCCAGCCGCTCAGCCGCTTCTCCTACCATCCTGTTCACCGCTGTGCGTCTCAGACCGCGCGCCCGTAACCCGTATCCCAGATTGTCGAGGACTGTTCCGCGGAACAGGATCGGCCGCTGCTCGACGAGTGTGACGCGCCGGCGGAAGACGGGAGCCGCGCCCCGCGGCACCTGCACGCCGTCGAAGAACACCTGGCCCTCGGTCGGGTGCTCGAGCAGGGCGAGGAGGCGGAGCAGCGTGCTCTTCCCGGAGCCGTTGTGCCCCACGACCGCGAGCAGCGCGCCCGCCGGCACGGCAAACCGGTCGAGGTCGAGCACTACGCGGCCCCCCCCCCCCCCCCCCCCCCCCCCCCCCCCAGCACGAGCCCAAGCGCCAGGGCGAGGCCGAAGTCGCCTTGCGACGTGTACAGGGCGACGGCCGTGGTGAGCGTGCGCGTCGAGCCGCGGATGTTGCCGCCCACGATCATCGCGGCGCCGATCTCGGCCACCACCTGACCGAAGGCCGCGGTGATCACCGCGGCCAGGGCGAAGCGCGCCTCGCGCGCCACGGTCCACGCCGTGAGCCAGCGGCCGGCGCCCAACGTCTCGGCGGTGCGGCGCACGCGCGCATCTACGCCCTGCACGGCGGCCGCGGACAGCGCGGCGGCGATGGGGAGGGCGAGCAGCACGTCGCCCACGACGATCGCCTGCCAGGTGTACAGCCACCCCAGGGCCCCGAGCGGGCCGCGCCGCGACAGGATGCCGTACAGTAGCAGGCCGACGACGACGGTGGGAAAGGCGAGCGCCGTGTTCACGACGGTGAGCGCGGCGCGGCGCCCCCAAAACCGGCGGGTTGCGAGGAGATAGCCGAGGGGGAGGCCGATGCCGCAGGCGACCACGGTCGCCACGACCGCGACCCGCAGCGTGAGCAGGGCGATGCCGTACACTTCCGCATCGCCCGAGAACAACAGAGCGAAGGCGCGCCGGAAACCGTCGGCTAGAAAGTCCATCCCAGACCGAGGCTGATCCAGGGATGCCGGGTCCAGTCATTCTTCATCGTGAGCGGCACCACGCGGCTGCCGTCCGGGGCGGGATTGCGGAACGAGTTCGGGTAACCCAACCGCCAATAGACCACCCGGGCGTCGGCGTGCAAGGTGAGGCGCCGCGCCGCGTGCCACCGCGCCCCCGTGCCAACCGTCAGCGTGAACTTCGACCCGAACTGATAGTCGCTGGTCGTCGTGTCCCCCGGCGACTTGACGTCGAAGGCCAGGCCCGTGCCCGCGGTGATATAAGGAGCCACGCCGTGCCACGTCTTGCCGCCCGTGAGTCGCAGCTGCAGCGCGAACTCGGTCAGTAATAGCTCGGAATCGAACGGCCCGGTGCGCCGGGTCGCCGCCGTCTCGGCCACCGCCGGATTCACGATGAACCGGTCGCCCTTCAAGTAGGCGGCGCTGAACTGCACCACGACGGCCCGGCCGGCGGGCAGCTCGTACCGCAGCCCCAAGGTGCGCGCGTTGCTCGGGCCGACGCCGGCGAACCCGCGGTCGCCACTGAGATGGCCCGCGAACAGGACAGGGCCGGCGCCCCGCAGGACATCGTGGTAAGGGGAGTGCGCGGGATCGTGGCCGACTTGGGCGGAAAGTTGGAAGGTTGGAATGTTGGAAAGAACCATCCCGAGCACCGCTAACCTTCCAACCTTCCAACGTTCCAACATTCCACGCATTAGGTCGCCCTCCGTAGGTCCCGCCCCGTCATCTCCGGCGGGGGCTCGATGCCGAGCAGGTGCAAGATCGTCGGTCCCACGTCCCGAAGCGAGCCACCGGGGCGTACCGGGCCCCGCGCGTCATCCCCCACGATCAGGAACGGCACGGGATTCGTGGTGTGCGCCGTGTGTGGGCCCCCCGTGAGGGGGTCGATCATCAGCTCGCAGTTGCCGTGGTCCGCGGTCACCAGGACCGTCGCGCGCGCCTTGTCCGCCGTCGCCAGCACCTTCGCCAGGCAGGTATCCACGGTCTCGACCGCCTTGACCGCCGCCGCTAGTACCCCCGAGTGCCCCACCATGTCCCCATTGGCGTAGTTGCACAGGATGAAGTCGTGCGCGCTCGCTTCGATCGCGCGGCACAGGACGTCGGTCACGCCCGGCGCGCTCATTTCCGGCATCAGGTCGTACGTGGCGACTTTCTGCGACGGAACGAGCAGCCGCTCCTCGCCCTTGTACGGCTCCTCGATCCCGCCGTTGAAGAAGTAGGTGACGTGCGCGTATTTCTCCGTCTCGGCCGTACGGAACATCGTCTTGCCGCGCTCGGCCAGGACCTCGGCCACGATCTTGTGAAGCGTCATGGGGCCAAACGCCATCGGCAGCGTGAAGGTCTCGTCGTACTGGGTCATCGTCACGAGGCGCACCGCGGGACGGTCCCGCACGTCGAACCCGTCGAACCCGTCGATCGCGAGCGCCCGCACGATCTGCCGCATCCGGTCGGCCCGGAAGTTGAAGCAGAACACGCCGTCGCCATCCCGGATCCGCGGTGTGCCGGCGATCACGCGCGGCTTCACGAACTCGTCGGTCTCGCCCGCCTCGTACGCCTGCTTGATGGCGGTTACGGGATCGGGCGCCGGCGCGCCCACGCCCTTCACCATGGCGTCGTACGCCAGCTTCGTCCGGTCCCACCGCTTGTCGCGATCCATGGCGTAGTAGCGGCCGACCACCGTCGACACGACCGTCCGACCTTCCAACTTTCCAACGCTGTCGAGCAGGTCTTGCATGAACCCGAGCTCCGACCTGGGCAGCGTGTCCCGCCCATCGAGCCAAGCGTGGATGGCCACGGGTACGTCATGACGCCGCCCGAGTTCCACGGCCGCGAGGAGATGATTGTCGAGCGCGTGGACGCCCCCCGTTCCTATCAATCCCATCACGTGCAACGTGGCGTCTTGGCGTCGGACGTGCTCACACAGCTCGACCACCGGCGGCAGTCGAAAGAACTCACCCGAGTCGATCGCCTGCGAGATGCGGACGATGTCCTGCGGCACGACGCGGCCCGCGCCGAGGTTCAAGTGCCCGACCTCGCTGTTGCCCATCTGCCCTTCAGGGAGTCCGACGGGGAGCCCCGAGGCTTCGAGCAGCGTGTGCGGCGCCCGGTCCCACAGCCGGTGCCAGGTGGGCGTGCGGCCGAGCTCGATGGCGTTGCCCTCGCGGCCGGGGCGGAACCCCCAGCCGTCGAGCACGATGAGGACGACCGGGGTGCGCGGGCCGCGGCTCTTGGTCATATTGAAGGGGATGCAAGTTAGCGACATCCTCCGCGCCCTACCAGTTGTTCTGAGCCTCGCCGCGCCGCTCGTCCTGAAGGAGGCGCGCGCACAGGGGCGGCAGCGCGTCACCAACGACGGCGAATGGTTTTATCAGGAGCCCGGCGGCCGCCGGCTCGCCCGCCTCGCCCGCGGCGCGATCGTCGGCGCCGGCGAGACGCGCGGCGACTGGACGCAGGTGACGCTCGACGGCTACATCTTCGCGACGTCCGTGGGGCCCAGCCCGCGCCCGGATTTCGACCTCGTCGTGACGCGCGCGCCGGAGGAAAACCTCCGGTCGGCCGCCGGGGGCGCGCTGGTCGCGGTGCTGGCGGAGGGCTTCGGCCTCAAGCGCGTTGACCAGGAGGACCGCTGGGTGCGCGTGACCCGCGCCGGCTGGGTACAGCGCAGCGCGCTTGCTCCAATTCCAGACGTGACTGCAACGCGCACGGTGGACTCGTCCAGCTCCGATTCTTCCCAGGGTGCGCTAACCCCGGGCCGCCGGCCCGGGGTCAGCGGAGACACGACGCCCGCCCAACCCACGCGCGCCCAGCCCGCCCGCGTGACCACGCTGTATCGCGCGCCCGACGGCCCGGAAGCCGGCACGGTCGCGGTCGAGACGCCGCTCCGCGTCCTCAGCCGCACCGGCGAGTGGGCCCGAGTGCAGTTCGAGGGCTGGGTGAAAACGGGGGATCTCCAGGCCGCCCCGCCCGGCGTCCTGGTCGGCGTGACGGCCGCGGAGCTGCGCGCCGAGCCGCAGCGCTACGCGGGGCAGGTGCTGCGCTGGCGCGTGCAGTTCATCGCCGTGCAGAAAGCGGACGACCTGCGGCCCGACATTCCCAACGGCGCCACCTATCTGCTCGCCCGCGGTCCGCTCCCGGAGCGGGGCTTCGTGTACGTGATTGTTCCCGAGGCGAGGGTGGCCGGCGTGAGCGCGCTCGCGCCGCTCGCCACCGTCCAGGTCACCGCGCGGGTGCGCGCGGGTCGCAGCCGCTATCTCGGGAATCCCGTCGTGGACCTGATCGCGCTGGAGGCTGTGCCATGAACGACATTCTGCGAGAGCGGCTGCTGCGCCGCCTCGAGGCGCTCCCCGAGGACCGGGTGTACCAGGTGCTCGACTACGTCGAGTTCCTCGAGTCGTCCTACGCTCAGCGCCCGGCCGGCGCCCCGGCGTTCCAAAAGGTGGCAGAGACGCTCGAAGACACGCTGCGGGCGGGGCGCGTGCCGGTGAACATCATCAAGGGCACGATGGACGCGGTCGGAAAGGCCGGGAAGTTCCTCGAAGGGTTGGCCGCGGCGGGGAAGGCGGCCGTGGAGGAGGCCCAGAAGAAGCCGGTTGAGGAAACGAAGCCCCCCCAGTAACTTCCGCCATGGGAACCTTCCGGCCCGACGTCGCCCTCACCTTTGACGACGTCCTGCTCGTGCCGCGGCACTCTACGGTGCACCCGCGCAACGTCGACGTTGCCAGCCGCTTCACCCGCTCCATCCCGCTCAACATCCCCCTCGTGTCAGCCGCTATGGACACCGTCACCGAAGCCGAAATGGCGATGGCGATGGCGCGCGAGGGCGGGATCGGCGTGATCCACAAGAACATGCCCATCGACCGCCAGGCGGCGGAGGTGGACCGCGTCAAGCGCAGTGAGTCGGGGATGATCCTGAATCCGATCACTCTCGGCCCCGACGGCCCGTTGCGCGAGGCTCACCAGTTGATGGGGCGCTTCAAGATCTCGGGCGTCCCCATCGTGGACGGAGCCGGGCGATTGATCGGCATCATCACGAACCGCGACCTGCAGTTCGAGCGGGAGCTCGACCGGCCGATCCGCGACGCGATGACCAAGGAGAAGCTGGTCACGGCTCCCGTGGGCACCACGTTGGACGAAGCCGAGCGCATCCTCGCCAAGCATCGTATCGAGAAGCTCCCCGTGGTGGACAAACAGGGCGTGTTGAAGGGCCTGATCACCATCAAGGACATCTTCAAGCGGCGCCAGCATCCCAACGCCAACAAGGACCAGCACGGGCGGCTGCGCGTGGCCGCTGCGGTGGGCGGCACCCCGGACGCGAAGTCGCGGGCGGCGGCGCTGCTCGGCGCCGGCTGCGACGTGCTCGTCGTGGACTCGGCCCACGGCCACGCCAAGGGCGTGCTCGACACTGTGGCGTTGCTGCGGGAGACCTTCCCCGACGCGCAGCTCGTGGCGGGCAACGTCGCCACGGAGGCGGGCGCGCGGGCGCTGGTCGAGCGCGGCGTGGACGCCGTGAAAGTGGGCGTGGGCCCCGGCTCGATCTGCACCACGCGCGTGGTGACCGGCATCGGCGTTCCTCAGATCACCGCGATCGTGGACGCCGTGCGGGGGGCGGGAACGGACATCCCCGTGATCGCCGACGGGGGCATCAAGTTCTCGGGAGACGTGGTGAAGGCGATCGCCGCCGGCGCCGAGAGCGTGATGATGGGTTCGATGCTCGCCGGCACCGAAGAGAGCCCGGGCGAATCGTTCCTGCTCGAGGGGCGGCGGTTCAAGGTGATCCGCGGGATGGGCAGCCTGTCCGCCATGGAGGAGGGCTCGGCCGACCGCTACTTCCAGGAGGGCGAGGTCTCGCCCCAGAAGCTCGTGCCCGAGGGGATCGAGGCGCGGGTGCCGTTCAAGGGCCCGGTGGCCGACGTGATCTTCCAGATGGTCGGCGGGCTGCGGAGTGGGATGGGGTATTGCGGCGTGTGCAACGTCGCGGCGCTGCGCACGGAGACCGAGTTCATCCGGATCACGACGGCGGGGCTGCGCGAGTCGCACCCGCACGACGTGGTGATCACGCGCGAAGCCCCGAACTACTCCCTCTGAGCTTGACACCCCGTCGGCCGGGACCTACTCTAGCGCCCGGTCTTCCGACGTTTCGTCGGCCCAACTGACACCGAGGAGCGCATGGACCTTTTCCGACGGAAAAGCGTCACCGACCTGCAGACCGAGGCGGCGACCGACCACAGCCTGAAGCGTGCCCTGAGCGCGCTCAACCTGACGGCGCTCGGCATCGGAGCCATCATCGGAACCGGCATCTTCGTGCTCACGGGCACGGTGGCCGCGCTCAACTCGGGCCCCGCCGTGGTCCTCTCGTTCGCGCTGGCGGGGGTCGCGTCGATCTTCGCCGCGCTGTGCTACTCCGAGTTCGCCTCACTCGTGCCGATGGCGGGCAGCGCGTACACCTACGGGTACGCGACGCTGGGGGAGCTGATCGCCTGGATCATCGGGTGGGACCTGGTGCTCGAGTACGCGCTGGGCGCGGTCACGGTCGCGATCGGCTGGTCGGGCTACGTCGTGTCGTTTCTGCACGACGTCGGGGTCGACATGCCGTGCGCGCTGTCCGCCGCCCGCGGCACGATGGTGGCGTGCCACGACGGGACCCAGGTCGCGGCGGTGTTCAACCTCCCCGCGGTGATCATCATCGCCCTGGTGACCACGCTGCTCGTGATCGGGATCAAGGAATCGGCGACCGCCAACAACGTGATCGTGTTCATCAAGCTCGCCGTGGTGGTCCTGTTCATCCTGTTCGCCACCCACGCGGTGAACCCGGCGAACTGGCACCCCTTCATCCCGCCCCAGACCGTCAAGGACGGCGTGCCGGTGGCGGGCGAGTTCGGCTGGAGCGGCGTGTTCACGGGTGCCGCGATCGTGTTCTTCGCCTACATTGGATTCGATGCCGTCAGCACGGCGGCGCAGGAGGCGCGGAATCCGCAGAAGGACATGCCCATCGGCATCATCGGGTCGCTGCTCATCTGCACGGTGCTGTACATCCTGGTGTCGGGGATCGCGACCGGCGTGATGAGCTACACGGAGCTGAACGTCCCCGATCCGATCGCCGTCGTGGCCGACCGCGCCGGGCTCGGCTGGATGTCCACGCTCATCAAGCTGGGCGCCATCGCCGGGCTGTCGTCGGTCATCTTGGTCATGTTGCTGGGCCAGTCACGCGTGTTCTACTCGATGTCGCGCGACGGCCTGCTCCCGCCCTTCATCAATAAGGTGCACCCCAAGTTTCAGACGCCCTACCTCACCTCCATCGTCACCGGCGTCGTCGTGGCTTTCTTCGCCGCGATCCTGCCGATTCGCGACGCGGCCAGCCTGGTGTCCATCGGCACTCTGCTCGCCTTCGTGATCGTTTCGATCGGTATCCTCGTGCTGCGGGTGCGCGAGCCGAACCTGCCGCGCGTCTTCAAGACGCCGTGGGTCTGGTTCGTGGCCCCGGCGGGCGCGTTCTCGGCCGCCTACCTCATGAAGTCCCTCCCGCCCGTCACCTGGGAGCGGCTGCTCATCTGGTTCGCGATCGGGATGATCATCTACTTCTCCTACGGGGTGCGGAAGTCGAAGCTCGTGTCGCGGATCTGACGCGCGTCTGACAAGCCGGCCCGGCCCCGTTATCTTCGGGGCCATGCCCACCAACGGAGTCTCGATCCCCCCCGAGCGCGCGCGCGCGGCGGCGGAGGTGGCGGCGGTGCTCACCCCCGGGCGCCGCGTCGTGCTCACCACCCACGTCAACGCCGACGGCGACGGCGTGGGGAGCGAGATCGGGCTGTGGCATCTGCTCCGGGCCAGGGGCGTCGCCGCCACGATCGCCAACCCCACCGGTATTCCGGAACGGTTCGACTTTCTCGTGCCCGAGGAGGGGGAGGTCGACGCGTCGGACCGCGCGGTGCGCGAGATCGAGGCGGCCGACGTGATCGTGGTGCTCGACATCGGCGACTTGGGCCGGTTGGGCGATCTGGGACACGCCGTGCGCCGGCGCGCCGTGCCCACCGTGTGCATCGACCACCACATCAGTCCCGGCTCGCTCCCGCCCGGGCCCCGGCTCGTCGCGCCCGAAGCCACGGCGACGGCGGAGCTGGTCTTCGACCTCGCGACCGCCCTGGAGTGGCCGCTGTCCGCCGACTGCGCGCGGGCCTTGTACGTGGGCCTCCTCACGGACACGGGGGGCTTCCGGTTCGCAAACACGTCGGCGCGCGCGCTGCGCGTCGCCGCTGCGCTGCTCGAGCGGGGGGTCGATCCCGAGGGGATTTACGAGGCCGTCTACGCCAGCGCTCCGGAGGGCCGGGTCCGCCTCACGGCCGAAGTGCTCCAGACGCTGGTGGTCGAGCCGGAGGTAGGGCTCGCCTGGGTGACCGTGCCTCCCGACGCGCTGGACCGCTACGGCGCCACGCCCGACGACCTCGACGGCATCGTCGAGTTCCCGCGCTCGATTGCCGGCGTGCGGCTCGCGCTGCTCTTCCGGCAGATCGCCAACGGGCGCATCAAGGTGTCGTTCCGCTCGATGGGCGCGGTGGACGTGGCGGAGCTGGCGCACGAGTTCGGCGGGGGCGGGCACCGCAAGGCGGCGGGCGCCTCGTTCGAGGGGGCGATGGGCGAAGTCGAGGCGAAGGTCCTGGCGGCGGCGCGCGAGTACCTGCGGAATCACGAAGAGCGGCGAAAAGAGAAGCGATGAGCCGGGGCTTCAGCCCACGGGTCAAACGTGGCTACATTCCCGGCGTGGCTCCCGCATCCGCCTCGACCCTCACCCAGCGTGTCCGCGACGCTCTCGCCGCGGTCAAGAATTCCCGGACTGCGGGCGACATCGTCTCCACCGGCATGGTCCGCGACCTGAGTGTCGACGACGCCGGCGCGGTCACGTTCACATTCGCCCTGACGCGGGAAGACCCCGGCTCGCTCGCGCGGGACGCCCGCAAGGCCGCGGGAAGCGTGGCCGGGGTGACGTCGGTCAAGGTCAACGTGGTGGATGTTGGTGGAGGGGGTGGAGGTTCTGGAGGCGCTCCGATGTCGCGCGCCGCGGGCGTGCCGGCCCCGCCCACCGCGGAGGAGATCCCGGCCCTCGGCAAGGTCCTGGCGATCTCGAGTGGCAAGGGCGGGGTAGGGAAGTCCACCGTCTCGGCGAACCTCGCCGCCGCCTTGGCGCGGCAGGGTCGCGTCGGGCTGATGGACGCCGACATTTACGGACCCAACATCCCGCGGATGTTCGGAGTGGACACGAAGCCCGAAGTGCGGGGCGGCAAGATCCAGCCGCTCGAGGCGCACGGCGTGAAGCTGATGTCGCTCGGCCTCATTGTGGAGCGCGACGCCCCCGCGATCTGGCGCGGCCCCATCATCATGAAGATCATCACGCAGTTCGTACGCGACGTCGCCTGGGGTGAGCTGGATTACCTGCTCGTCGATCTGCCGCCCGGCACGGGCGATGCGCAGCTGTCGCTCACGCAGATCGTCCGGCTGCACGGCGCGCTCATCGTGACCACGCCGCAGGAGATGGCGGTGGGCGATTCGCTCCGCGGCGCCAAGATGTTCGAGCGGGTCGGCGTGCCGGTGATCGGCATCGTGGAGAACATGAGCTACTTCGTCTGCCCGCACTGCGGCGATCGCTCCGACGTGTTTCTGGCGGGCGGTGGCGGCCGCCTCGCCGCCGAGCTGGGCGTCCCGCTGCTCGGCCAGGTCCCGCTCCAGGCGGGCGTGCCCGCGCTGGCCGATCGGGGCGAGCCGATCGTCGTGGCGCAGCCCGACTCTCCCGCGGCCCGCGCCCTCGCCGAGATCGCGGCAACTGTGGCCGCGCGCGTGGCCGGCCTGTCGCCGGCGCTGCCGATCACCGCTTTCCCCCGCTGACGTGCGGCTGCTCGCCGCAGCCGTCCTGCTCTTCCAGGGTCACCCGACCGACCGGGCCGACCTGCGCGCCGGGCTCGACACCCTGTACGGCGGCGACTTCGCGGCGGCGGCCTCCTACTTCGACCGCCTCGCCGCGCGCGACACGAGCGACGCCGCAGCCGTGATCTTCCAGGCCGGCGCGTACATCTGGTGGGCGTCGGCGAAGGACAGCGTCGAGTTCGAGCGCCAGCGCATCGATTCCCTGCTCGGCCTCGCCATCGCGCGGGCGCGCGCCGCCCCCGGCGGCGAGTTCTGGCTCGCCACCGCGCTGGGGTATCGCGCGCGCGAGCGGGACCTGCTCGGCCACTCCTGGGGCGCCGCCAAGGACGGCAAGGCGATGCGCGACCTGTACCGGCGGGTCCTCGCCGCCGACTCGACGTGCGTGGACTGTTACCTCGGGCTGGGCGTGTATCACTACGGGCTCGCGCGGGCGAGCGCGCTGGCGCGGCTGTTCGCGAAGGTGATCGGTCTCGGCAGCGGGAACGCGGAGACCGGGATCCGCTACATGCGCCGCGCGGCGCACGAAGGCGACTTCGCGCGGGTCGAAGCGACGTGGGTGCTGGCGGCGGCGCTGGTGCGCGAAGCGGCGCGCGACCCCGCCGGCCGGTCCGTGCTCGAGGGGGAGGCGCGGGCGTACGTCCTGCGGCTGGCCGAGCGGTATCCGGGGAATCCCGTCTTCCAGCGGTTCCTGACCGAGGTTCCGGCGGGCCAGTGACTGCGGGCGCTCTCACGGTCGGGCCGCTGAGGCCGGTGGTGTTTCGCCTGGCCGCGCCGGCCGTCGCGATGATGGCGTGTCACTTCTGCTTCAACTTCATCGACAGCGTGTGGGTGGGCCGCCTGATCGGGCCGGCGGCGCTCGCCGCCGTGTCCACGGCGGGGTTCTACGTGTGGGTCGCCCTCAGCCTGGGCGAGATGGTCGAGATCGGACTCATCGCGGTCGCGGCGCGGCGCCACGGGGAGGGGGATCCCGAGCGCGCGGCGCGCGCCGCCGCGGCCGCCGTGGTGTACGCGCTCGTCGCGGGGAGCGTCGTGAGCGTCGTGGGTCTGCTCGTCGCCGACGGGCTGTTCCGCGTGATGACGGTGCCGCCCGACGTCGCCGTCCTCGGGCGCACGTATCTCTCGACCTGGCTCCTGGGCGGGCCCCTCGTGTTCGGGTTTTTCGCGCTCGAGGCCACGTTCCGCGCCTCGGGCGACACGCGGACACCCTTCCTGATGCTCGCGGGGTCGGTGCTCCTCTCGATCGGCCTCGACCCACTCCTGATCGCGGGCGTCGGGCCGTTCCCGAAGCTGGGTGTGGAGGGCGCGGCACTCGCGTCGGTGATGGTGCGCGGTGGAGGCTTCCTGCTCGGCGTGACGATCGCGCTGCGGCGCGGGCTGATCAGGATCGCCGCGCCCGACTGGCGAGCGATTCCCGTGATCGTGCGGGTGGGGGCGCCGCTGTCGCTCGCGGGCGCGCTGCTATCCATTATCTACATGTGGCTCACCCGCTTCACGTCCAGGTTCGGCACGCCGGCGCTCGCCGCGCTGGGCGTGGGCCACAAGATGGAAGGGCTCGGCTTCATCGCGATCAGCGGCTTCGCGCTGTCGGCCAGCGCCCTCGTGGGCCAGAATCTCGGCGCACGGCAGGAAGCCCGGGCCCGCGAGGCCGTGCGGCTGACCGTCGGCTACTGCCTGGTCGTCACCGCGACGACCGCGCTCGCCTTCCTCGTCATCCCGGAGACGCTGGTCTCCTTGTTCACCTCCGATCGGGACGTGATCGTGGACGGCGCGCTGTATCTGCGGGTCATCGCGTTCGCCCAGATCGGGCAGAGCTTCGAGCTGATCCTGGAGGGGGCGCTCGCGGGCGCGGGGTACACGTTCTGGCCGCAGATCGTCAGCACGTCGCTCACGGCCATGCGCATCCCGCTGGCGGCGTGGTGGTCGGGGCTTGTGGGGCTGCTCGGCATCTGGCTGGCGCTGTCCGTGACCGCCATCCTGCGCGGTGTCGCCATGGTAGTGTTTTGGAAAGGTGGGGCGTGGCGTGGAACGAGAGTCTAAACGCGGAACTCGGAACGCGGAACGCGGAACAGACAGGGGGAGCACC
>WNGB01006006.1_pt2 | contig 22103 bp, 23 predicted proteins | sample 5400681 | NCBI WGS metagenome assembly WNGB01 (sample SAMN13153367, study PRJNA577476) | soil metagenome | isolation source: 115 cm soil or saprolite under grassland replicate 2 | place: USA:California | collected 2016-06-15
CGCGACGGCACGTACGTGAACCTCGAGGGCCGGATCCAGCGCCTACGCCGGGCCGTGATCCCGCCCGCCCCGGACGAGCTCGCGTGGATTGCGCGGCTGGCCGAGCGCTTCGACGTCGAGATCTCGCCCTATCCCTCCGCCGTCTTCGAGGAGGTGTCCGCAATCGCGTTCGGCGGCATCCCGTTCGGCGAGGTGGGCGAGCGCGCTGCGTTGCCACCTGCGACCGGGACACCCGCCGAGGTCGAGACCACTCCCGAGCCTGCCCGGCCCGAGGGCCTCAGGCTCGTACGCTACCGGCCGCTCTTCTCCGGGCCGGCGGTCGAGCGCACACCCGAGCTCGAGTTCCAGCGGCCGGACCCAGAGGTCGAGCTGTCGGAGAAGGACGCAGGCGCGCGTGACATCCGCAGCGGCGACGAGGTGACGGTCAAGTCGAACGGCACGTCCGTCACGCTGCGCGCCCGCCTCAACCGCGAGCTGCGCGCCGGCGTCGTGCGCATCGCCGACCAGCACGCAGGTGACCTGCAGCCGACCGTGGAGCTCTCGAAGTGAAAGAGGTCTGGTGGATCTCGCTGATCAAGGCGGCGGTGATCGTCAACCTCGTCATGGTCGCCTTCGCGTACACGACCTGGCTCGAGCGAAAGCTGCTCGGCCGGATGCAGAACCGTTACGGCCCGAACCGCGCAGGCCCGTACGGGCTGCTGCAGCCGATCGCCGACCTGATCAAGCTCGTGCGCAAGGAGAGCTTCTTCCCCGTCGCGGCGCGCGACCGGCTCTACATCGCCGCGCCGATCATCTCCATGTTCACCGCGCTCGCCGCGTTTGCCGTGATGCCCTTCGGCGCGGGCTGGCAGATCTGGCACTACCACGTCAACGGTGAGATCGCGAACGTCTCGATCGGACTGATCCTGCTGTTCGCTCTCGGCTCGCTCGGCATCTACGGCGCGATCATCGGCGGCTGGGCGTCCGAGTCGAAGTACTCGCTCCTCGGCGCGATGCGCACCTGCGCGCAGCTCGTCTCGTACGAGGTGTCGCTGGCGCTGTCCGTCCTCGGCGTCGTCCTGATGGGACAGTCGCTGAACCTCGTCGACATCGTCAACAAGCAGGGCGCGACGATCTGGTTCTTCATCCCGCAGCTCGCGGGGATGCTCGTCTTCTTCTTCGCCGTGATCGCGGAGACGAGCCGCCCGCCGTTCGACCTGCCTGAGGCCGACACCGAGCTCGTGGCCGGCTACCACACCGAGTACGGCGGCATGCGCTGGGGGCTGTTCCAGACGGCCGAGTACGTCAACATGATCACGCTCTCCGCGCTCGCCGTGACGCTCTTCTTCGCCGGCTGGCACGGCCCGTACGCGCCGCTCGGCCCGCTCTGGTTCGTGTTGAAGGTGTTCGTGCTCGTGTCGGTCTTCATCTGGATCAGGGCGTCGGTGCCGAGGCTGCGGTACGACCAGTTGATGCGCTTCGGCTGGAAGGTGCTGCTGCCGGTCGCAACGATCAACGCCGTCGTCACGGCACTGCTGGTGGTGTGGGTGTAGTGCCGCAGCCGATCGACAGCGTCAAGGGCTTCGCCGTCACGTTCCGGCAGCTGTTCAAGAAGCCGATCACGCAGCAGTATCCGGAGTACAAGCGCCCCGTGTATCCGCGTTTTCGCGGCCGGCACAAACTGCACCGGCACGAGAACGGTCTGGAGAAATGCGTCGGCTGCTCGCTCTGCGCCGCCGCCTGCCCAGCGGACTGCATACGTGTCGTCGCGGCGGAGAACACGCCGGACAACCGCGTCTCACCCGGCGAGCGCTACGCGCGCATCTACGAGATCAACATGAGCCGCTGCATCTTCTGCGGCTACTGCGAGCTCGCGTGCCCGTTCGACGCGATCACGCTCGGGAACGAGTACGAGATCTCGGAGTACTCGCGCGACGACCTGATCTACACCAAGGACATGCTGCTCGCCGACCCGATCAAGCGTGTGCCCGTGGCCGACCGCGAGCTGTACGACACGCCGATCCCCTACTACAAGGAACACTCCTGATGGTCGTCGCGACCGTCGGCAACGTCCTCGTCTGGGCGGTGTGGATCGGCGCGGCGTTCGCATGTCTCGCTTCGGGCGTCGCGGTCGTGTCGTTCTCGAACCCCTTCTACTCGGCGCTGGCCCTGATCGGGAACCTCGGCTCACTCGCGGTGCTCTACCTGCTCCTCTCGGCCGAGTTCGTCGCCGCCGCACAGGTGCTCGTCTACGCGGGCGCGGTAATGGTGATGTTCCTCTTCGTCATCGCGTACATCGGGCCGCGGAGCGAGTCGCCGTGGATGGGCGGCCCCAGTTGGCAGGCCGTGGGCGCTGTGCTGGCGGCAGGGGCGCTGCTCGTGGAGATCATCGTCGTTATCGGCCTCAAGGCGAGCGGTCACCTCTCGCACTCGGAGAAGATCGGCAGCGCCTTCGGCAGCCCGGCTGAGATCGGGCGGCTGTTCCTGACCGACCACCTGCTCGCGTTCGAGATCACCTCGATCGTCCTGCTCGTCGCCGCGATCGGCGGCGTCATCCTCGGCGCACACTCGCGCCGAACAGCCGACGAGGTGCCGCCGCTGTGATCGGCCCGAGCGTCGCTTGGTACCTGGCCGTCTCGGGGTTCCTGTTCGCGACAGGCGCGCTCGGCGTCCTCCTGCGGCGCAACCCGCTGATCGTGCTGCTGTCGCTCGAGATCATGTTGAACGGCGCAAACCTCGCCCTGATCGGCTTCGCGCGCAACCTCGGTGACGGCAGCGGGCAGATCTTCGCGCTCGCCGTGATGGCCGTCGCCGCCTCCGAAGTGGTGGTCGGGCTCGGACTGATCGTGGCGCTCAACCGCAAGCACATCACCCTCGACGTAGACCGGCTCAACACGCTCCGCGGCTGATGGTCTGGGGCGCCTGGATCTGCCTGCTCTCGCCGCTCGCGGCCGCCTGCCTGATCACGCTGGGCGGCGACCGCCTGTCGCGCCGCGGCGCCGCCTATCTCTCCACTCTCTCGTGCTTCGTCGCCTTCGGCGGCGCGCTCGCGAGCTTCATCGGCCTGCTCGGCCGCGACGGCGGCGACCGGCGGGAAATCTCGACCGCCTGGACGTGGATCACCGGCGGGTCCTACCGCTCGGGGCTCGAGGTGATCATCGACCCGCTCTCGGTCTTCATGATGCTGATCGTCGCGGGCGTGGGCGCTCTGATCGTCGCGTACTCGATCGGCTACATGGACGGCGACAACGAGGAGCGCCGCTACTTCGGCTACATGTCGCTGTTCGTCTTCTCGATGCTGCTGCTCGTCCAGGGCGGGAACCTGCTGCTGCTGCTCGCGGGCTGGGGCATGGTCGGGCTCTCGTCCTACCTCCTGATCGGCTTCTGGCACGAACGGCCGAGCGCGATTGCGGCCGCCAAGAAGGCGTTCGTGATGAACGCGATCGGCGACGCGACGATGGCGCTCGCCTTCTTCGTGCTGATCAAGCAAGGGAACTCACTCGAGTTCGGGATCCTCGGCGGTGAGTTCAGCTCGAGGACGGCCAACCTCGTCGCGCTCGGGCTGCTCGGCGGCGCCGTCGCGAAGTCGGCGCAGGTGCCGCTCCAGACATGGCTGCCGGACGCGATGGAGGGGCCGACGCCGGTCAGCGCCCTGATCCACGCCGCGACGATGGTGACCGCGGGCGTCTACCTGATCGTGCGCACGCATGCGATCTTCGAACAGGCGCCGAAGATCGCCGACCTCGCCGCCGGTCTCGGCGCGGGGACGCTACTGCTCGCCGGCCTGATCGCACTCGTGCAGGTGGACATCAAGCGGGTGATCGCCTACTCGACGATGTCGCAGATCGGCTACATGTTCGTCGGCGTCGGCGTGGGCGCGTACGCGAACGGGATGTTCCACCTGATGACGCACGCGTTCTTCAAGGCGCTGCTCTTCATGGCGGCCGGCATCGTCATCCACTCGCTTGCGGCCGAGCAGGACATCCGGAAGATGGGCGGTTTGCGCACGCTGATGCCGCGGACGTACCAGGCCTTCCTGATCGGCTCGCTGGCGCTGGTCGGCATCTTCCCGTTCGCCGGGTTCTTCTCCAAGGACTCGATCCTGGCGTCGGCGATGGATCACGGCACGTACGGCTACGTGCTGTGGGTCGTCGGTCTCGCGGGGACGTTCCTCACGGGTCTCTACACGTTCAGGCTCCTGTTCCTCGTCTTCTGGGGCGAGCCGAGCGCGTTCGTGCGCGAGCACTTCCATGCGTTGCGCCGTGACGTCGTCGGGGTCTCGATGGCGTCGACTGCGAGACATGGCTCTCGACGGTGGCCGAGCCGCTCGTGTCGCCGAAGCCGTGGCAGGAGTGGCTGTCGATCGCCCTCTCGCTCCTACTGGGGCTGAGCGGGATCGCCGTGGCCTGGCTCATGTACGGCGTTCGCACCCTCGCCGTCCCGCGGCTCGCCTTCGCCCAGCGGACTCTCGAGCACAAGTTCTACTTCGACGAGTTGTACGACGCGCTCTTCTACGCGCCCGCCGTGTTCCTCGCGCGCATACTGCGCCGCGGGGTCGAGGAGCCGCTGATCGCCGACAGCGGCCGCGACATCGGCGAGGACACGCGCGACCTCGGCGGGATCGTCGCACGTACGCAAACCGGCCTGCTCCGCACGTATGTGCTTGCGATCGCATCCAGCGTCGCCGTCCTGGCAATCGTCTTCGTGGCGGTTAGGTGAGCCCATGACCACGCTGCTGATCGTCCTCCCGCTCGCCGCCGCACTGATCATCTGGATCCTGCCGCTGAACCCCGTCTCGGCGGGCTCGCTGGCGCTGCTCGCAGCGCTCGCGGAGGTCGGAATCTGGATCCAGATGCTCGTCCGCTACGACTTCGCGGCCGGCGGCCTGCAGTTCTCCGACCGGCGCAGCTGGTTCAGCGACCTCGACGTCTCGTACTACGTCGGCGTCTACGGGTTCTCGGTGTGGCTGATCGGCCTGACGGTGATCGTGATGGCGGCGGCGATCGCCTACGGTTTCTGGGCCGGCCGCGAGCGGGTCCGCGCGTACATGGGCCTGATGCTGTTCCTGACCGGCTCGGTGGTCGGCGTCTTCTCCGCGCAGGACCTGCTGCTCTTCTACGCGTTCTTCGAGGCGATGCTGATCCCGCTGTACGTGCTTGTCGGCGTCTGGGGCGGGCCCGGGCGGATGGGCGCGACGCTGAAGTTCATCCTCTACACGATGGCGGGCTCGCTGCTGATGCTCGCCGCGATCGTCGTCTACGGGCTGTCGGAGAACACCTTCGACCTCGTCAAGATCGGCCAGAGCTCGAGTCAGTGGATCTTCCTCGGCTTCGTCGCCGCATTCGCGATCAAGGCGCCGCTCTTCCCGCTGCACGGCTGGCTGCCGGATGCGTACCGCGAGTCGTCGCCCGAGGTCGCCGCGGTCCTTTCGGGCGTCGTCTCGAAGGCGGCCGCGTACGGGTTCCTCCGCATCGCTGTGGCGAAGTTCCCGGGGCCGGCACAGGACTTCCGCGCACCGATCCTCGCGCTCGCCGCCGTCGGCCTGATCTACGGCTCGCTGCTCGCCTTCCGCGCACCCGACGTGCGCGGAGTGGTCGCGTACTCCTCGCTCGCGCAGATGGGGTTGATCACGATGGGTGTCTTCGCCGTGAACGACCTCGGGCTCGACGGGTCCGTGCTGCAGATGGTGAACCACGGACTCCTCTCGGCCACGCTGTTCCTGCTCGCCGGCATGGTGGAGCGGCGCACGCTGACGGGAGAGCTGGGCCGTCTCGGGGGCATGGCGCGCGGCCGTCCCGCGCTGGCGACCGTGCTGATGACGACCGGGGTGATCGCGCTCGCGGTTCCGCTCTCCTCGGCGTTCGCCGGGGAGTTCCTGATCCTCGCCGGCGTCTTCCAGCGCGGCTGGGGCTGGGCCGTCGCAGGCGCGGTCGCGATCGTGCTGGCGGCCATGTACGTGTTACGGCTGGTCTCGGCGATCCTGCACCGTGAGGTCGGGCCCGCCGTCTCCGACGCAGCGCTCGACCTGAGGCCGGCCGAGCTCGGCGTGACGGTGCCGCTCGTCGCCTGTCTGCTTGCGCTCTCGGTCTGGCCGGCTGCGATCACTCAGCATTCGTTCCGTGGAGATCACGGCGCCGCCGACGTCTCGGCGCAGTTCAAATGATCCACCGACCGCACGTCGACTGGTTCGCGCTCGCGCCCGTGAACGCGCTTCTGCTCGCAACTGCGCTGGCGCTGCTGTGCGCCGTCCTCGTTCCGCGGCCGTGGCGGAAAGGCGCGGCCGCCGCGCTGTGCGCTGTCGGGTACGCGGTCGGGTTCGGCTTCGCCGTCGCGCTGTACGTGCGGTCGGCGCACGGGCACGGCATCGTCGCCGACGCTATCCGCCGCGACCGGCTCGCTGAGCTCGCGGCGTTGATCGTCGCGGGCAGCGGGCTGGTCGCGGTCGGCATCTCCTACCGCGAGCGCGCCCGCGAGGATCACGTCGCGGAGTACTATGCGCTGCTCGCTGCGGCGGGCGGAGGGATGGCGTTCTTCGTCGCGGCGAACAACCTGCTGACGCTCTTCCTCGCGCTCGAGTGGTTCTCACTCTGTCTGTACGTCCTCTGCGCGATCGACCGTGACCGGCTGGGCGGGCTGGAGGCCGCGCTCAAGTACCTCGTGATCGGCGGCTTCGGCTCGGCAGTCCTGTTATTCGGGTCAGCACTCGTCTACGGAGCGACGGGTGCCCTCGACTTCCCGGGGATCGCGGCAGCCGGCGCGGAGCACGACACGCTGCTGGTCTTCGGCCTGGCGATGATCATCGCCGGGCTCGGCTTCAAGGCGTCCGCGGCGCCGTTCCACATGTGGACGCCGGACGTGTACGAGGGCTCGCCGACGCCGGTGACGGCCTTCATGGCAGCGGCGACGAAGACGGTCGCGCTCGTCGTTGCGCTGCGCGTGCTGGTCACCGCCTTCCCGCACGACGCGCGTCTCTGGACGGTCGCCGTCGCCGTGATCGCGGTCTGCTCGCTCGTGGTCGGTAACTTCGCGGCGCTCGTCCAACGGACGGTCAAGCGGATGCTCGCCTACTCGTCGATCTCCCACGCCGGGTTCATGCTGATCGGTGTCGCGGCGAACTCGGCGCTGGGCGCGCGGGCGCTGCTGTACTACCTCGTGCCCTACGCGGCGATGTCGCTTGGCTCGTTCGGCGTCGTCGCCGCGCGCGAGCGGGAGCTGGGCGTTCCCGTGACGTTCGAGAACATGGCCGGGTTCGGGTGGGAAAGGCCGTTGCTCGGGATCTCGATGTGGGGGTTCATGCTCGGGTTCGCCGGCTTCCCGCTGACCGGCGGCTTCGTCGGGAAGTTCTACGTGTTCGCGGCGGCGTACCGGCACGGCTGGACGTGGCTCGTGATCGTCGGCGTGCTCGCAACGCTCGTCAGCCTCTACTACTACCTCGGTCTCGTGCGCGCCATGTTCATGCGACGGACCGAGGACCTGCAGCTTGCGCCGATCGGCGGCTCACCCCCGCGCGACGCGCTGCTGCAGACATCGGTCGTCGCCTGCTTCGTGGTCACGGTCGGCTCGTTCTTCGCGGTGCAGCCGCTGATCGACCTCGCGAAGCACGCGTCGAACAGCTTGCCGTTCTAAATGGCGCGCTGGGGGCTGGCGCTGCTAGTCCCGCTTGTGGGATTCGTCGTCCTGCTCGCGCACAACGAGTGGGACGTGCACTGGGAGAACCATCGCGCCCACTTCTGGCTCGTGTTTGCGGTTGCCATCGTGAATGCCGTGCTCGGGCTCGTCATGAGCGAAGTCGCGCGGAGGCGCGGTGACGCGCGCGTCTTCCTCGTCTCCCTGGTCTTCCTCGCGAGCGGTGGCTTTCTCGCGCTGCACGCGCTCGCGACCCCCGGCGTGCTGCTCGCGGGCAAGAACACCGGGTTCGTCGTCGCGACGCCGGTCGGCCTATTCCTCGGCGGCTGTTTCGCCGCGCTCTCCGGCCTCGACTTCGGCGAGGCTCGCAGCGTTGCGCTCGTCCGGCACGAGCAGGCGTTGCGCTTCGGCTTGCTGCTCGTGCTGGCCGGCTGGGCGGTCTGGTCACTCGCCTCCTGGCCACCGCTCGACCAGCCGCTGCCGCCGAGCGATACGACCGGTCCCCTCGTCGGCTTCGCGATTGCCGGCGGTGCCCTCTACGCGTTCGCGGCGTGGCGCTACTCCGTGCTGCTGGAGCGACGCCCGACGTTCCTGCTTGTCGCGGTGCTCTCGGCCTGGATCCTGCTGACCCAGGCGCTCATCGCCGTCGCCTTCGCACGTAACTGGCACGCGACCTGGTGGGAGTGGCACGTGCTCATGTCTGCGGCCTTCCTCCTCGTTGCTGCGGCGGTACGTCACGAATACCGGCGCGGCGGCTCAATCACCGAGGCGCTCGGCGGCCTCTACCTCGAGCACACCATCGGCCGTATCGACGACTCCTACGCACGAGCGCTTGCCGAGCTCAGCGGCGAGCGCGACGACAACGCTGTTGCGGACCGCGCCCGTGCGATCGCCGACCGCTTCCAGCTACCGCCAGATCAAATCCCCTTGCTCGAGCGCGCGGCAGCTCAGCTCCGGGACGTCGACCGTCTCTATCGCCCGTATGTGCCGACGGCGCTCGCCGAGCGGCTCCGACGCGATCCCAGTGCCGCCGAGCTCGGTGGCGAGGAGCGGGAGATCAGCGTGCTCTTCGCGGACCGGCAGGGATTCACGAGCTTCTCCGAGCATGCCGCCCCGGCAGACGTGATCGCAATGCTGAACGCCTACTGGGCCGTCACCGTCCCGGTGGTCGTGCGCGAACACGGAGGGCTGATCGAGCGCTTCGCCGGAGATGCGGTGATGGTCGTCTTCAACGCCGCCGGCGATCAGCCAGACCACGCCGCGCGCGCCGTCGCCGCCGCCCTCGGCATGCAGCAAGCGACCGACGCGGCACGCCGGGGGCAGGCGGACTGGCCTCAGTTCCGCGCAGGCGTGAACACGGGACGCGCCGTCGTCGGCAACGTCGGCACCGACGAGCAACGCAGCTTCGCGGCCATCGGCAACACGATCAACCTCGCGGCTCGTCTTCAGGCAGCCGCCGCGCCGGGACAGGTCGTCGTCTCGCGCAACACCGCCGACGAATTGCCGGCCGGCGCCGAGCTCGAGGAGCTAGGCCCGCTGGAGCTGAAGGGAAAGTCGGCGCCTGTCGAGGCGCTCGGCGTCAGTCGGCTCTAAGCAGACTCACTGACGGGCTGGCTGGCGCGCGGAGGCGCCGTCTCGCGGCGCCGACCATCAAGGAGACGCGGGCTTAGCCCGCGTCTCCGCCTGGGTGTAGACCCGCAAATCGCATAAACAACTACGCCGACTCGGCGACCGGGGCGCTCGCGCGAGTGCGAAGCGGCCGTGCAGCCCACTGGGGCAGCCACCAGTTCCAGCGGCCCATCAGGCGTACGAGCGCGGGAACGAGCAGGGCGCGGATGATCGTCGCGTCGAAGATGATCCCGGCCGCGAGCCCGATGCCGAACTGCTTGATGTCCGTCCCCGGACTGGTCGACAGGACGAAGAACGCGAACATCAGCACCAGCGCGGCGCTCGTGACGAGCTTGCCCGTCCGCGCGAGCCCGAGTGAGATCGCTGTGCGAGTGTCGCGCGTCTCGTCATACGCCTCGCGCATGCGCGTGAGCATGAAGACCTCGTAGTCCATCGAGAGCCCGAACAGGAACGCGAAGATCATCAAGGGGATCCACGGGATGATCGACTGGGTCGCCGGCACGTTCCAGATCGCCTCCGACCCGTGTCCCTGCTGGAAGATGAAGACGATGATCCCGTAGGCCGCGCCGAGCGACACCAGGTTCAGGATGACGGCCTTCAACGGCAGCAGGAGCGAACGGAACGCGCGCGCGAGCAGCACGTAGGTCAGCAGGATCACGAACAACAACACGAAGGGGAAGTTCCCGTAGACGGCGTGGACGAAGTCGCGGTCCTCGGGCGCGATACCGCCGAGGCTTGCGCCGCTGGGCAAGGCGTCCTTGACACGGTTGATCGTGCCGCGCACCTCCTTGCTCGACCCGTCATGGGACGGGAATGCCTCGACGAGCGCGTAGCCGTCCTGCCGCCAGGACGGCGGCGCGGCAGCCCCCTCGACTCCCTCGACACGGCTGACGCGCTCGACGACGGCACCTTGCGATCCGTCGGATGTGAGGATCACAAATGGTTTGATCACGCCCGGCGAGATCCCGGCGCCCGTCAGCGCGTCGCGGCCGATGCTCGCGTCGCCCTTGCCGGGAAAGTCCTTCGCCTGCGCCTCGCTCGGGTTGAGCTGGAAGCCGAACACGAGCAGCACGCCGACGATCGCGGCCCCGACGGCGGCGACGGGCCACGGGCGGCGCACGACGAGCTGCGCCCAGCGTCCCCACCAACCCGTCTCGGGGTGGCTGACGTTGACGAAGCGCTTCGGCATCACGCGCAGGCTGTTGATCCGCGTGCCGAGCAGCGACAGCAGCGCCGACAGCAGCGTGATCGAGACCAGCACCGAAACCGCGGGAATGAGCATGCCGCCGATCCCGATCGACCGGATGAACGGCAGCGGCAGGATGATCATGCTGAGCAGGCCGACCGCCACCGTCGAGCCCGAGACGATCACGGACCTGCCGGCATGCGTCATGGTCTCCGTCAGCGCCGTTTCGACGTCCTCGCCGGACGCAAGCTCCTCGCGGAAGCGGAAGATCATCAGGAGCGCGTAGTCGATCGCGACTCCGAGCCCGACCAGGGCGATCAGGAACTGGACGACGATCGAGACGTCGGTCAGGTAGGTCAGCACCCAGACGAGCGTGAAGGTGTTGAGGATGCTCACCGCCGCAATGGCGAGCGGCATGGCGACGGCCGGGAGCGTGCCGAAGACGAAGAGCAGGATGATGAGGGCGCCCACGCCGCCGATCAACGCCTCGGTCAAGACGCTCGGGCCGTCGCCGCTACCGCCGGTCGACTCGTCGTAGAGAGCGAGCAGTCCGGTCAGGTGCGCCGTCACACCGGCCGGCGCAGCGTCTTCCAGCGCCTTGCGCACCTCTTTCACGTGCACGTCGCCGCTGAACGTGTTCTGACCGGCCGGATAGATCTCGGCGAAAGTCGTGTGCTTGTCCTTCGACACGTAGACGGACTTGTGCGTGTCGAAGTACGAGCTGACCCGCGAGCCGGGGTTGACGGCGGCCGCCTTCTGGATCGCGGGCTCGAGGTTCTCCTTCGTCACGTCCCCGCTCGACTGGAACACGGCGACGAGCGGCGCCTGCTCACCGGTGCCGAATGTCTTCAGGACCTTCTGGTTCGTCTCGTACGCCGAATAGCCGGGGATCGAGAAGGACTCGAACCAGCGATTCGAGACCTTCGCGGTCGCGAACAGGCCGAAGGCCGTGAGCACGATCCACAGCGCGATCACGCGCCGGCGGCGGCGGTGCACGAGATGGGCGAGCCGAGCGAGCACTGCTGAGGTTCTACCTGTCGGACGGGGGCGGGCGGCTGGCGTCTCGCGGTGCGGTTAACCGCACCTCACGCAGCGAGGCGGTCGAGTTCCTCTTCCTCGGGGAGGACCGCCTGGGCCGGACGCGGGGCGTACAGAGCACCGAGCAGGGCGCCCGCATACAGGAGCAGGCTGAGGACGACCGCCGAGACGGCGAGCCTCGGCACCCCGCCCACGACCGCAGGGCTCCGCAGAGCAGCGCTGAGGACGAGGAGACCGAGACCGCCGGCCGCAACCAGCGGGCGAATCCCGCCGCAACGCGACTCCAGGGCATCGCCGTAGCACTCGAGCGCGAGCGCGAAGGCCGCGGGGATGGCGGCGAGCACGAAGGCGAGTGCGACTCCGTGGCTGCCCGAAAGGTCGGCGAGGAGGGCGATTAGCGCGAGCAGGGCCGGGAGCGCTCGGCGGGCCATCCCGGCAAGGTTCGCGGCAGTACCGGACGTTCCTTTCGAGCCAGTGTGGGCGTGGTCGGTTCAAGGTCACCGAAACCCAGCTGGGTTAGTTAAATCGGACGTGCGGGCAAAGCCCGCCCGTCCTCCAAAGGGCATCGCAAGCGATGCCCTGTTCCCCGTCGCTCTGGAGAGAGGAGACCGATGGCTGACGCATCACTGACCTGGCTGGGACATGCCTCCTTCCGCCTCGATACTCCGGGCGGCAAGCGGGTGTACGTCGACCCCTGGCTGGACAACCCGAAATGCCCTGACTCGGAGAAGGACCCGGACCGCTGCGACGTGATCGCGATCACGCACGGCCACACGGACCACGTCGGCTCGACGGTCGAGCTGACGAAGAAGCTCGGGGCCGTACCGATCGTCGCGATGGTCGAGCTGAAGGGCTGGCTCAAGGAGCAGGGCGCGCAGACCGACGAGCTGCCCGGCCCGAACAAGGGCGGCACGGTCGCGATCGAAGGAATCAAGTTCACGCTCACCAACGCCTTCCACTCCAGCTCGGCCGGGGACGGCACGTACCTGGGAGAGGCCGCGGGGATCGTCGTCGAGCTCGAGGACGGGAAGAAGCTCTACTTCGCCGGCGACACGTGCGTGTTCGGCGACATGCAGCTGATTGGTCGGATCTACTCACCGGACGTTGCGGTCCTCCCGATCGGCGGACATTTCACGATGGACCCGGGCGAGGCCGCCGTCGCCTGCGAGTTGCTCGGCGTCAAGCGCGTCGTCCCGTGTCACTACGGAACGTTCCCGCTGCTGGCCGGGACGCCCGACGAGCTCAAGCAGCTGGCACCGAACGTAGAGATCCACGCGATCGACCCGGGCGAGTCGGTCACGCTGTGAGAGAGCGCTGGTTCGGCGCGAGCGGGCGTCGCGTCCCCGAGATTGCGGTCGAAGGGGAGCTGGAGCTCGACGATGCACTCGTGCTCGACGAGGTCTCCGACCGTGCGAGCCTGCACGACGCGCACGAGGCCGGCCGCCCGATCGTCGTCCGGGCTGCGACGCCGGAGCAGATCAAGGCCGCGCTGTCACATCCCGAGGTCGCGGCGGCGCTCGTTCCGGCCGACCGCCGCGACCTGCTGGAGGTCGACCTGCGCGAGCTCACCTATGGGCCGTAGCGTGGTCGTTGCGACGTACTCGATCGTCGCGTGCGACCTTGCGGCCGGCCAGTGGGGCGTCGGGGTGCAATCGAAGTTCCTTGCTGTCGGCTCGGTCGTGCCTTGGGCGGAGCCCCACGTGGGCGCGATCGCGACCCAGTCGTATTCGAACCCGCGCTACGGCCCGGAAGGGCTTGCCCTCCTGCGCGAGGGCCGGACGGCGTCGGAGGTCGTCGAGGCGCTCACCTCGGCGGACGAGGGTCGAGCCGAGCGGCAGGTCGGGGTCGTCGACGGCCAGGGCCGCGCGGCAACGTTCACCGGCGAGGCCTGCCACGAGTGGGCGGGCGGTCGCACCGGGGACTGCTACGCGGCGCAGGGGAACATCCTCGTCTCCGCCGCCACCGTCGACGCGCTCGCGACCACGTTCGAGTCGAACGCCCACCTCGAGCTCGCGGAGCGCATGATCGAGTGTCTTGCAGCAGCGCAGACAGCCGGGGGCGACCGGCGCGGCCAGCAGTCGGCCTCGCTGCTGATCGTCCAGAAGGACGAGGGCTACGCGAAGCTGTCCGACACCGTGGTCGACCTGCGGGTCGACGATCACGAGCGGCCGATCGCCGAGCTGCGCCGCCTCTTCTCTCTGCACCAGGAGCTCTTCGGCGCGACGCCCGAGGAGGACTGGGTCGAGGTCGACGACACGCTTGCGAGCGAGCTGCGCCAGCGGCTCGGGAAGCTCGGCTACAACGATGACCTGGACAAGGCCTTCGCCGACTGGGCGGGGGCGGCCAACCTCGAGGAACGCATCGACGGCGTCACGAAGGTCGACCCGATCGTGCTCGAGGCGCTGCGCAAGGCGAGCGCGTGAAGGTCGCCCGGATCGCCGACATCGAGCCGATTCCGGTGGTCGGCGGCGAGTTGCAATGGCGTCCCGTGCGACGCACGCTGGGCATCGAGGCCTTCGGCATCAACGCCTACACCGCGGACGCCGGGGCGATGGTCGTCGAGGAGCATGACGAGACCGGCGCAGGCGCAGGGCACCACGAGGAGCTCTACGTCGTCGTCACCGGCAGGGCGACGTTCACCGTCGACGGCAAGATCTTCGACGCGCCCGTCGGCACCTGCGTCTTCCTCGACGACCCGAAGGAACGTCGAGGTGCCCGCGCCGCGGAGGACGGCACGACCGTGCTAGCGATCGGCGGCGTGCGCGGCCAGGCCTTCCGCGTCTCGCCCTGGGAGTTCGCCTTCGCGAGCGTCCCGGCCTGGAACGCCCAGCGGTACGGCGAAGCCAAAACGCTGTTGCAGGAAGGGCTCGAGCTCCACCCGGGCAACACGAGCCTCCTGTACGACCTCGCCTGCCTCGAGGCGCTGATGGGCGACAAGGACCACGCGCTCGAGCATCTGCGCGAGGCGGTTGCGAACCCGCGGCTGCGCGAGCACGCACTGACTGACTCGGACTTCGACTCGCTCCGCGACGATCCGCGCTTCGGCGCGGCGCTGGAATCCCCGTCAGCGTGACGAATCACTTGTCACCGGGCAGGCGAACGCCCGCCGTCCGCGCGCGCAATGCAGGCACCGGATCGGCCGCCGGCTGGGCCACAAGCAGCACCGCGCCGTAGCCGTCCACGATCAACGAGTCGACGAGCAGCTGGAGACCGAGCGCGAGCGCGAACGCCTTGTGCGCATGCTCGCCGCCGAACGGCACGAGCTCCTCCTCCGACGCAGCGCCGGCAATGACGTCTCCGTATGTGACACGCCCCATCGAGACATCGCTGACCAGTGGGCGCCCGTCGGAGCTCGGGATCGCGATCGCCAATGGATTCGTGCCGGTGAGCTTCGGCCCGCCTTCGGGATGCCCGAGCCGCGGCGGCGAGGTGGCCGTCAGGACGGCCAGCAGCCCACCGGCGGCGAGACGGCGCGCCCAGTAGCCGAGCATTCCCGTCGGGAAACAGTCGTGCGCGACGATCAGCCGTGCGGCTTCGGGAGGATCCTCGAGCTGCCCGTCGCAGATCGCGGCGAGCGTGAGGTAGCCGAGCGCACCGCGCCCTTCCCAGCGCTCGTAACAGCCCTCCGCGACCACGCACTCCGGTTCCGCCGACGGATCGAGACCCTCCAACGTCTCGAGCCAGTCGACGCGGGCGAAACCGTGTCCCCGCTTGCCGCGCCGCTCTGCATCGGCGAAATGATCGGCCAGCCTGCCGGCAGACTCGCCGGAGAACCCCAGTGCGCGAAGCCGCGCGACTACGTCGGCCGACACGCCGCGAGTCTACGGGCGTTCACAAAATCTTTACGGCCGCTCGACCCAACTCCGCGTCATTCTTTCCGCAGCGGCAGCCCACGACAGAGGAGGGGGAACATGCGCCGCCTAAAGCTCGGAGTCCTGGCCACGATCGCAGCCGCGCTGATCGTCACGAGCATTGCAGTTGCCGACGGGAAGAAGCCGCGCAACTTCACGTCCGTGTCTGCGCACTTCACGGCCACGGGCACTGTCAACACTCGTACCTGCACCGGTGGGAGCGTGACCCTCACCCAGAAGCGCGGGAAGTTCATGGGCACGTCGACAAGCACCGACCTCCGCTTGAACGGCCCGGCCAAGATCACGCTGAGGTCGATCGTCAGCGCCAACGGCTTCGGGATTGCGACCGGCACGTTCAGCGTGACCGGGAAGACCCAGGCGGAGCTCGTCGCCGTCGTCTCCGGCACCAACAAGCTCGACGGCTTCTTGCGCGGACGCGCGGGTAAACACGAGCGGCGTCTCTCGGCTCGCACGGACGACAACGGCAACGGCGGGCGCCTGTTCGCGAACTTCTCCGCGACGCTCACCGGGTCGACGCTGACCGGGGACATCGGCTCCGCAAGTCATGCGAACACGGCAGTCGCCGACGGCGGCAACTGCGAGAACGATGATTAGGGGGCGCTAGCCCGAGACAAGCGTCAGCGGCTTGACGATCGAGCCGCGCTCCATCGCCAGCACGGCGTCGGCGATCCGGCGCAGCTCCCGGGCGCTGTCCGACTCGGGCGCGCCGATCATGAGCGGCTCGCCCGCGTCACCGCATTCACGCAGCTGCGGATCGAGGGAGACGGAGCCGATCAGCGGCACGCCGAGCTCGGCGGCAAGGCGCTCGCCGCCTCCCGATCCGAAGACGTCACCGGTCATGTTCTCGATCACGCCGATCAGGCGCATGCCCGTCTTCTGTGCCATCACGCCGGCACGGGACGCGACCTCTTGCGCCGCCGGCTGCGGGGTCGTGACGACGATGGTCTCGGCGCGCGGCAGGAGTTGGCCGAGCGAGATCGCGACGTCGCCGGTGCCGGGCGGCATGTCGACGACGAGCACGTCGAGCTGTCCCCAGTGCACGTCCGACAGGAACTGTTCGAGCGCGCGGTGCAGCATCGGCCCGCGCCACATCACCGGCTGGTTGTCGTCGAGGAAGAAGCCGATCGACATCAACTTGAGGTCGTGCTTCACGGGCGGGACGATCATCTTGTCGACGAGCACCGGCTTCTGCCGGATGCCGAGGACGTGCGGAACCGAATGTCCGTAGACGTCCGCGTCGAGGATTCCGACCTGCTTGCCCTCCTGCGCAAGCGCGACGGCGAGGTTCGCGGACAGCGTCGACTTGCCGACGCCGCCCTTGCCGCTGCAGACGGCGAGCACACGCGTCGACGCGTCGAGCGAGAGCCCCTTCGACCGCTCCTGCATGCCGCCGCGCAGCTTCGTCGTCAGCGCCTGCCGCTCCTCGGCCGTCATCACGTCGAAGCCGAGGGCAACCCGCTCGACGCCCGGAACGTCACGCAGGACATCGGCGACTTGCTGCTGGAACGAGTCGCGCAGCGGGCAGCCGGCGACGGTCAGTGCAATCGTGACGCGGACGTCGCCGCCGTCGATCTCGACGTCGCGCACCATGTCGAGCTCGGTGACAGGGCGGCGCAGCTCGGGGTCGATGACGCCCTCGAGCGCGCGCAGGATTTCGTCGCGGTTCGGTTCCATCCCCGCGCTGAGCGTAGCAATATGCGAATTCGTGACCTGGGCATCGCTCGTGTGGCGAAACCTGCTGCGACGTCCGGCGCGGACTGCGCTCACCGCTGCGGGTGTCGCACTCGGCGTCGGCCTGATCGTCGCGCTGCTCTCTCTCGCCACGGGCGTGAAGAACAGCGCCGACGAGCTGATCCATGTCGGCCGGGCCGACTTCGGGCTCTTCCAGGGAGACGTCTCCGACTTCAGTCGCTCGCTGCTCCCTGAGAGCATCGCGCAGCGCGTCGCCGACGTGCCCGGCGTCGCGGAGGTGGCGAAGCTGAAGCTGCTCTCCGCCGACGGGTTCTTCGCGTTCGGGCTCGAGCCGGACGAGTTCGTCTGGCGCCGGCTCGTGCTGCTGGAGGGCCGGCCGCCGCGCGCGGGCGAGGCGCTGGCCGGAGATCAGCTCGAGCGCCGGTCTATCCGCGTCGGCGGTAAGCACTTCCGCGTCGTCGGCGTCTACCACAGCGGCGACCAGTTCGAGGACGCCGGCGCGGTCCTGCCGCTGCGCACGGTCGAACGCCTCGCACACCGTCCCGGGGAGATCACGACCGTCGCGGTGACCGTGCAACCCGGGCTGCGCGCCCGCACGGTCGCACAACGCGTCGAGCGTCGCTTTCCCGGGACGGTCGCGGTCTACGAGCCGAGCCAGGCGATCAAGGTCGACACGTCCAGTCGCCTGATCGTCGACACGGGCTGGATCATCTCGCTGCTCGCATTGATCGTGGGCGGCATCGGCGTCACCAACACGATGGCGATGTCGGTGTTCGAGCGCATCCGCGAGATCGGGATCCTGCGGGCAGTCGGCTGGCGGACGTGGCGCATCGCGGTCCTGATCGTGAGCGAGGCGATCGCGATCTGCCTGCTCGCGCTCGGCGTCGGGCTTGCACTTGGCGTCCTGGCCGCGCAGCTGTTCAGCGACCACACCAGCACCTCGGGCCTCGTCCAGCCGGACTTCACGGCCGGCGTGTTCGCTTGGGGGCTCGCGTTCGCCCTCGGCGTGGCTCTGATCGGCGCCGCGTATCCGACCTGGCGCGCGGTGCGGCTTACGCCGATTGCTGCTCTGCGCCGTGAGGCCGCGTAGCGGCCCGTCCGCGTCAGCGGACCGGTGGAGGGGGGCTGGGGGAACCGGGAGGTTCCCCCAGCGGGAGCACAGAGCTGATTTTGCCGTCGAGCAGACGGAGCACACGCCCTGCGCGCGCGGCAACACTTTCGTCGTTCGTGACGAGCAGCACCGTCATGCCGCGTTCCGTGCGTACTCGTTCGATCAGCTCGAGCACGTGCGCACCTGTCGTCGAGTCGAGTGCGCCGGTCGGCTCGTCGGCGAGCAGCAACCGCGGTTCGTTCGCCAGCGCACGCGCGAGGGCGACACGCTGACGTTCCCCGCCGGACAAAGTGGCAGGGAATGCGTCAGCCCGCTCCTCCAGGCCGACCTCGCCGAGCAGCCCGCGCGCGCGCTCGGCGCGTCGCGTCCGGGAGAGCCCTCGGCCGAACATCGGCACCTGCACGTTCTCGAGGGCCGTCAGCGTCGGGATCAGGTTGTGAAACTGGAAGACGAAGCCGACCGTCGCGGCGCGATATTCGCTCGCGTCCTGTCCGTCGAGCGTCGTGCCGTCGACGGTGATCGAGCCGGAGTCGGGCCGGTCGAGCGCCCCGATCAGGTTCAGGAGGGTGCTCTTGCCACTGCCGGACGGGCCGGTGAGCGAGACGAGCTCGCCCGGCTCGAGGCTCAGCGATGCACCGGCAAGCGCCCGGATCCGCCCTCCCTCGAATGCCTTGCTGACCCGGTCGACGACGACGCGGGCTCCGCCGCTCAACGCGGCTGCACCCAGTAGTTCAGCTTCACCGTGCGGCCGCGCGCGGTGACGAGCGCCTGGAACGTCAGCCTCTGTCCGCGACCTTGCGCGGGGAAGGTGATCTCCTCGCCCTTCTTCTCACGCCACGTGCCGGTGAACGTGTAGACGCGGCCGTTGTCGACCTTGCCAACCAGGACTCCCCCATAAAGGAGCCGCATCGTCAGCCGCGCGCGGATCGGCAGACCGGCACGGTCGGTGACGCGGATCCAGATCGGCCACGGCTTGTTCACGCGCGGCGTGTGCGTCGGCGCGTGCAGCGTCGCCTTGAACGGCAGCGCCAGCGCAACGAGCAACTCGAGCACGGCTCAATCGTAAAGCCGGTCGAGCGCCTTGGCAGCCGCCGACAAGGGCCGCGGATCCTCCAGCACCGGTGCGAACAGATCGCCGTGCTGCTCGATCCGCTCGAGCGCACGCTGCATCGTGAAGTCGCGCGGACGCACGTCCGGCGTCAGCTCCTCCCAGCGCAGCGGCGTCGAGACCGGCGCGCCCGGCTTGGGCCGCACGCTGTACACGGACGCGATCGTCTTCCCCCAGCCGTTCTGACGGTGGTCGACGAGCACGCCGTGGCGCTTCTTCTTCAGCCACTCGGTCGTGACCTTGCCCGGATGCCGTTGCTCCAGCAGGCGCGAGGCCTTCTCCGCGAACGCGTACGTCTGCTCGAACGACGCGCGGCGGGCGATCGGCGCGACGACGTGGATGCCGTCGGCGCCGCTCGTCTTCACGTAGCCGGGGAGGCCGACTTCGTCGAGCAGCTCGCGGATCAGATGTGCGACCTCGATCGTGAGCTCGAAGCCGCCGTCGGGCGGATCGAGATCGAACAGGACGAAGTCGGGACGGTGCGGCTTGTCGACGCGCGAGTACCACGCGTTCATGTCGATGCAGTTGTTCTGCACCATGAAGAGCACCGCCTCGCTCGAGTTCACGAGCGCGAAATCGACGAGACGCGACCCGCCTTCGCGCGGCCAGGTCCGGAACTGGCGCGTCGGGATCCAGTCCGGCAAGTGCTTCGGTGCCTGCTTCTGGAAGAACACCTCACCCGTGATGCCGTGCGGATAGCGCTTCATGGTGAACGGCCGGTCCTTGAGGTGAGGCACGAGCGTCGGCGCGGCCTGCCCGTAGTACTCGAAGAGGTCGCCCTTGGTGATGCCGTCCTCGGGATAGAGGACGCGCTCCGGCGAGCTCAGGTTGACGGTCTTGGTCGCGGCGATGGTGCGCGTACCGATATCAGCCAGGGACACCCCTTGACATGGGTCGGCAGAACGTTCAAGCTACTTAGTCACTCGACTAAGTCACTCGTCAAGGAGGATCGGAGTCATGGCGTATCAGTTGAAAGGCAGCCTGTTGGAAGTCTGCACGTGCAACATCCTCTGCCCCTGCTGGGTCGGCGAAGACCCCGACGGCGGCACATGCGACGGCCTCTTCGCGTGGCATATCGAGAAGGGCAACGTGAACGGCACCGACGTCTCCGGCCGGACGTTCGGGTTCGTCGCACACATCCCAGGCAACGTTCTCGACGGCAACTGGCGGATCGTGGTCTTCCTCGACGAAGGCGCCTCCGAGGAGCAGCAGCAGGCGCTTATCGACGTCTGGACAGGAAAGCTCGGCGGCCCCGTCGCGGATCTCGCGCAGCTCGTGGGCGAGATCATCGGGACCGAGCGGGTGCCGGTCACCTTCAAGGTCGAGGGAGCGAGGGGGACCATGATGTACGGCGAGTTCGCCTCGGCCGAGCTCGAGCCGTTCAAGGGTGCGACCGGGGAATCGACGGCGCTCCACGACACGATCTTCACGACGATCCCGGGCTCGGCCGCGTACGTCGGTAAGGCGGAGCACTACAAGGTCGACCTACCGAAGTACGGCTTCGAGATCGACCTGCAAGGGCACAACGCCGTGCAGGGCAGCTTCAGCTTCGCAGCCTGAACAGCTATGTGGCCGAGGGTTCAGGACCAACGCCCGTTCGTCGCCGCGATGGCGGGCCTGGTCGCGCTGAGCTGGGTCAGCCTGTGGTCATTCGGCCGCTCTCCGTACGCGCACCTCGTGCATGCACATGGTGCCGGTCACGGCCTCGGAACGGTGTACCTCTCGATCGCAGGCTGGACGTTGATGATCGTGGCGATGATGCTGCCGACAACACTGCCACTTGTCGCGCTGTTCCATTCGTTCGTTCGCACTCGGGCCAAGCGTGCACGGCTCACGTCGGCGCTGGTCGCCGGATACCTCTGGATCTGGACGTTGTTCGGCCTCGTCGTCTATGCCGGAAGCCACGTCGTGCTAGGTCTCATCGACGAGATCGCTTGGCTCGAGGCGAACGCGTGGATCATCGGCGCCGGCGTCCTGGCAGCCGCGGGCGTATACCAGTTCTCGGCGCTCAAGCACAAATGCCTCGAAAAGTGCCGCTCGCCGGTGAGCTTCATCATGGAACATTGGCATGGTGAGCGCGAGAAGCAGGACGCGTTCCACCTCGGCATCCGGCACGGCGTGTTCTGCATCGGCTGCTGCTGGTCGCTGATGTTGTTGATGTTTCTCGTGAGCACCGGCAGTCTCACCTGGATGCTCGCGCTCGCCTCAGTGATGGCAGTCGAGAAGAACGCCCGTTGGGGCCATGTGCTCACCGTCCCGGTTGGCGTTCTCCTCATCGCCTCGGCGGGCGTTGTGGTCGCGACAGGACCAGCGTGGACGTAGCGAAGGTTTCGACGGCGCGCTCCTCCAGCGAGGCGGCCTTATTCGACGCGGCCGAGCGTTTGCTCGTCGATGTGGGCTATTCCGGGATCACGACGCGTCGCCTCGCCGAGGAAGCGGGTCTGAACCACGGACTCGTGCACTACTACTTCGGCTCGATCGAGAACCTGCTCGTGGGCACGCTCGAGCGATTCACAAAACGTCTAATCGAACGGCAGCGTGCCATGTACGCCGAAGATATGCCCTTCATCGAGAAGTGGCGCACGGCCATGCGCTACCTCGTGGAAGAGGACGTTCGCTACGAGAAGGTCTGGCTCGAACTGCACGCGCTTGCGTGGAATCGACCCGAGATGCGCGAGCGTCTGGCCGCCGTAGACGGGGAATGGCGAGCCGTGCTCACCGACGCGTTCGCCGAGCCTCGCGAGCGGCTCGGCATCGACATCCCGCTCGAGGCTCTCGTCTCACTCGTGGTCACCTTCAACCTGGGAATCATGCTCGAGCGTCTCTCAGGCATCACGACCGGGCACAGCGACCTGCTCGAGT
>WNGB01004222.1_pt1 | contig 22094 bp, 26 predicted proteins | sample 5400681 | NCBI WGS metagenome assembly WNGB01 (sample SAMN13153367, study PRJNA577476) | soil metagenome | isolation source: 115 cm soil or saprolite under grassland replicate 2 | place: USA:California | collected 2016-06-15
TGCAGCCGGCGTCGTGCAGGTGGGCCGCGACCCCGGCGCCGACCTTGCCGAAGCCCTGCACGGCGACGCTCATGTCCTGCGGCTGCCTGCCGCGCTCGCGCAGCGCGGCGAACAGCGCGTAGGCCACGCCGAGGCTGGTGGCCCCGCCACGGCCCTCGGAGCCGCCGATCGCCAGCGGCTTGCCGGTCACCACGCCAGGCACCGAGTAGCCCTTGTTCATCGAGAAGGTGTCCATGAACCAGGCCATGATCTGCTCGTCGGTGTTGACGTCGGGCGCGGGGATGTCCTTCTCGGGTCCGATCAACGGCAGCAGCTCGGCCGCGTAGCGGCGCGTGACCCGCTCCAGCTCCCAGGTGGAAAGGGTGTCCGGGTCGACCACCACCCCGCCCTTGGCCCCGCCGAATGGGATGCCGACCACCGCGCACTTCCAGGTCATCCACATGGCCAGGGCCTTGACCTCGTCAAGGGAGACCATCGGGTGGAAGCGGATGCCGCCCTTGGCTGGCCCGCGGGTGACGTTGTGGTGGACGCGGTAGCCCTCGAAGACCTCGATGCGGCCGTCGTCCCTGCGAATCGGCACCGCGACGGTGAGCACCCGCTTCGGGGTGGCCAGCAGGTCGCGCATGCCCTGGTCGAGGCCGAGGACGTCGGCGGCGGCCTCGAGCTGTTGCAGTGCGGCGTCCCAGGCGGTGGTCGACTCGTGCATCGTCGTGTCCACGGTGACCTCGCCTCCCCCACCGGCTCCGTTGCCGGCGATCGCCGTATGGTCCCCAGCACCGGCCAGCCGCGTCGATCGCCGCTTCGACCATCTCGCCGCCCCGCGGCTGGACACCCTGGCGCAACGTGCCGAACCAGACCGCCCGGTAGATCCGCGCGGAAGCGTGGCGCACCACCTGGCCGAGACGGGCACCGCAGCGTGGACGGGATGGCGCCGTGGACGCCGGGCGTGCAGGATGTTGGCACCATGCGGGACGCCATCGATGCGGGGTCGGCCGGGGCCGGGCGTCGGCGGGGCGAGGCTGACGCCGCCACGCCGGCCGGCCGCCAGGTGACCGGCACCGCGCTCGCCATGTTCTCCACCGTCGTGCTCATCTGGTGCCTCTCGCACGTGCTGGTGGCGCCGCTGGCGCTGGCGGCCGGCGAGCTCGCCCTCGGCGACCGCTGGACCGGGCTGGCGCTCGGCTCGCTGCTGTGGACGCTGAGCGGCACGCTGGTGCTGGTCCGGCCGATCGAGACCTTCGCCGGGCGGCTGCTGTTCCGCCTGCGCCGCCCCGACCGCGAGGAGCTGAACCGCCTCACCCCGATCTGGCTCGGGGTCTGCCACCGGGCCGGCGCCGACCCCGGCCGCTACCTGCTCCGCGTCGAACAGGGCGAGACGCTCAACGCCTTCGCCATCGGTGGGCACTTCGTAGCGGTCACCCGGGCGGCGCTGCGCCTGCCCGACGACATGCTGGAGGCGGTCATCGCCCACGAGCTCGGCCACCACCGCGAGCTGCACCCCGTCGCCACCGGCCTCGGCTGGTGGTACGGGTTGCCCTTCCAGGCGGCCGACTGGCTGCTGCGCCGCATCCGCTCGACCACGGCGTTCCTCGCACGGGTCTTCGCCTACCTGCGCACGGGTGCCCCTGCGGGCGGCATCGACGGCCTGCTCGGCATCCTGGCCGCCATGGTGGTGGTCGGCGCCCTGGTGGTCGCCGGCGTGGCCGCCGTCCTGCTCCTCGGCGTGGTGTGGCTGCCGCTGGCGCTACTGGTCTGGACCTCCCGCCTGCTCTCCTCAGCCCTCTCACGTGCGGCGGAGTACGCCGCCGACCGCCACGCGGTCGAGCTCGGCTATGGTCCCGGCCTGACCCGCATGCTCGAGCTGCTGCTCCGCACCGAGCGGATCACGCCGAGGCCGCACGGCCTGCGCGCGCTGCTGCGCTCCCACCCGAGGTGCCAGGACCGGCTGGCCGCCATCCGGGACCTGACCACGCCGGCGGCCACCCGGTGAAGTACATGCTGCTGATCTACGGCAACCAGGCGACCTGGGACGCCATGGTCGAGGGGGACTACGAGGCCCACGCTGGCCTGATCGAGGAGCTCACCGAGTCCGGCGAGCTGCTCGGCACCGAGGGGCTCACCACGCTGAAGGCTCGCACCGTGCGGGCGCCGAGCGGCGTCCCGGTGGTCACCGACGGGCCGTTCACCGAGGCCAAGGAGGTCCTCGCCGGCTACTATCTGCTCGACTGTGACGGCCTCGAGCGGGCCACCGAGATCGCTGCGCGCCTGCCGGAGACGCGGCGCTCGCTGGTGGAGGTGCGGCGCATCATGGACAAGGCCGAGATGGGCATGTGATCCCATGGCCGTCCGGGCGATCGTCTTCGACATCGGCGGAGTGCAGGAGATCACGACCCCGACGGGCGTGCCCGAGCGCTGGGAGGCACGCCTCGGGCTGCGGCAGGGAGCGCTGGACGAGCGCACTCACGTTCGAGCACAACGCGCAGGCAATCGCCGAGATCGAGGCCCTCATCGGGGACCGGAGCGGCGCTCGCACGCCCGACGACGACCGGTGAGGGAAGAGATCGGCGAGGCCACGCGACCCGGGACTGGTCGGGTCGCGGGCCGTGCCGAGGGGGGCACCCGGAGACCGGACCGGTGGAGGTAGGAGGCCACCTGGCCGTCCTCAGGAAGCGGACGGGGCGCTGAACGACTCAGGGTGAGAACGAACTTTGATCCATATGACCGTCCAGCCTCAAGAGCCCCCTTTGGCTATGCAACTACCTAGCCCAACGGCTGAAGCGCCCGAGGAGGCAGCTCACCCCGGGCAGCGGCGTTGGCGGAGTGCTTGGTCGAGTCTGGGCGTCAGGTGATCGCGCCACGCGGCACGATCCACTCGCATGCCTGCCCGGTGACCTCGGCAACCAGGTCGTAGTCGCGGTCGTAGTGCAGCACCGCCAGGCCGTGAACCGCCGCGGTCGCAGCGATGACCAGGTCAGGGAGCTTCACGGCCCGGTGCCAGCCACGCCCGGCGAGCGCCAACTGCAGGTCGAGCGCCCGCTCCCAGGCCGCGCCGGTGACGTCGACCCACGGGAAGCCGCGAAGCCCGCTGAGCGCCTGCTGGTGCTCCGTTCGGCTGCGCGCGGTTACCCCGATCTCCAGGGCCACCGGGGGACAGATGCGGAGTTGGTTGGCGGCGGTCAGCGTCTGGAGGCGCCCGGCGACGGCCGGGTTCGCATAGCGGGCGAGGGCACTCGTGTCGACCAGGTAGGGCGTCACCGGGAGCCCCAGCCCGCCCTGCTGTCCCGGGCGGCCACGAAGTCCTCCTCTGAACGGCTGGCCAGAAAGCCGAGGAACGCCTCGCGCTGTTGCGCGGCGACCACCTCGGCGAGCGCCCGGTTGACCGTCTCGGTGATCGTCGAGGTGCCGAGGACCTGCCGCGCCTCGTCCAGCAGCTCCCGATTGATATCAAGAACGGTGCGCGCCATCTATCATCACCCGAGAATTATGATAGATCACTTCATGGTATTCCGATAGCACGAGCAGCAGGACAGGACCTGCGGCAACCACCTGTCCCGCGGCTGCGGGAATCTGTGGACAGCCGCGTCAGCGGGTTCAACCCTGAGGCCATGTGCGCCGATATGGACAGTGGGCGGGCGCGGCTCCGGTCGACCTGGCGTGCGGACCGGGCTGTCGAGAGGAGGGGCAGACTGCACAGGGTCCGACAGGCACGGTGTCGGGTCCGGCCGCACGCGCTCGCCCTCGCCTCCTCCGTCGCCGCTCAGGAAGAGGTGCGCAGCACCACCAGCTTGTCGACACCCGACTCCGCCCCCCACAGCTCGCCGCGACGCCCGAGGAGCTGGCGCACGCTGGCGCCGGCGGTCGGCAGGGTGAAGCTGGTGAAGCGCTCCGTCGCCGGGTCGAAGCGGACCAGCGCGTTGGCGCCGAAGTCGCTGAGCCACACCTTGTCCCGGTCGTCGACGTAGACCGCGTAGGGCTGCGGGCTCTGGCCGGGCAGGCGCCACTCCCGCCAGCGCCGGGTGGCCGGGTCGTAGCTGCCGAGCCGGCCGGCGTTCCACTCGCTCACCCAGAGACGGCCCTTGGAGTCCGACCAGACACGCCGAGCGCCCTGCCCACGCGTTGGCGGGTCGAGCCTGGTCGCCTCCGCGGTCGCCGGGTCGATCCGGGCGATGTGGCTGCCCGCCAGGGAGGCGTAGTAGACCTCGCCGCCGGGCGTGGTGGTGATCCCGTAGGGGCCGGGCCCGCCGGGCGCGTCGAGGACGCGCAGCCGCCCGCTGCGCGGGTCGACGCTGCCGTAGACGCCGCCCTGGCCGGTGAACCACAGCACGCCGTGCCGGTCGAACGAGGCCGTGTTCAGGTTGACGGTGGGGCGGTCGGCCGGCAGGGGGAAGCGCCGCACCGCGCCACTGCCCGGGTCGACGCGCACGATCGCGTTCAGCCCGCCGTCGGTGATCCAGGGAGCGCCGTCGGGCCCCACGATCACGCCGTGCGGCGCCGAGCCCTCCCCCAGCGGGATCTCAGTGGTCCGCCCGGTCTTGGGGTCGAGGCGCCCGAGCCGGCCGCTGGCCTGCGCCGTGTACCAGACGGTCCCATCCCGCGCCGGCGCGACGTCGTGCGGATGGGAGCCACCAGGGACCGGGTACTCCTGCAGCCGCACGCCCGGGTCGGCGGTGGCAACGGGCTGGGGCACGGGCCGTGCCGACGAAAGCGGGCTCCGCTCGCCCTGACCGTCGCCACCGCAGCCCCCGACCGCGGCGGCCAAGGCAAGCACCCCGGCCAGCCGCGTCAGCCCGCGGCTGCGCCGCCCCGTCCCGCTCATCCCTTCCACCATACGACTGCCCGCTGAGCAGGGCGACGCCCCCGAATGCAAACACCTCTCAGGCGTGGCTCGACGAGGCCCAGAGGTTGACGTTGCCCTCGGTGGCGTAGCGGTCGATCTCGGCCAGCTCGTCGTCGTCGAACAGGAGTCGGTCGAGCGCGGCGATGTTGCTCTGCAGCTGGGCGACGCTGCTCGCGCCGATCAGGGTCGAGGTCACCCGCGGATCGCGCAGCGTCCACGCCAGCGCCATCTGCGCCAGCGTCTGGCCGCGCCGCGCCGCGATCTCGTTGAGGGCGCGCACCTTGGCGAGGTTCTGGTCGCTGAGCAGGTTGCTGGCGAGCGAGCCTTCCCGGCTCGCCCGCGAGCCAGCCGGGATCCCGCCGAGGTAGCGGTCGGTGAGCAGCCCCTGGGCGAGCGGCGAGAAGACGATGCAGCCGATCCCCTCCTCACCGAGCACGTCGAGCAGGCCGTCCTCGATCCAGCGGTTGATCATCGAGTACGACGGCTGGTGCAGCAGCACCGGCGTGCCGAGCTGTCGCATGATCCCGGCGGCCTCGCGGGTGCGCCGCGGCGAGTAGGAGGAGATCCCGGCGTACAGCGCCTTGCCCTGCCGCACCGCCGAGTCGAGCGCGCCGAGCGTCTCCTCCAGCGGCGTGGCCGGGTCGAAGCGGTGCGAGTAGAAGATGTCGACGTAGTCGAGGCCCAGCCGTGTCAGGCTCTGGTCGAGGCTGGCGAGCAGGTACTTGCGCGAGCCCCAGTCGCCGTACGGCCCCGGCCACATGTCGTAGCCCGCCTTGGTGGAGACGACCAGCTCGTCGCGGTGGCCACGCAGGTCGGTGGCGAGCAGGCGGCCGAGGTTCTCCTCCGCCGAGCCGTAGGGCGGGCCGTAGTTGTTGGCCAGGTCGAAGTGGGTGATTCCCAGGTCGAAGGCACGGCGGACGATCGCCCGCTGCGCCTCCAGCGGCCGGTCGCCGCCGAAGTTCTGCCACAAGCCGAGCGACACCGCGGGCAGCCGCAGCCCGCTGCGGCCGCAGCGGCGGTACTGCATCGCGTCGTAGCGGCCGGGCGCTGGGAGGTAGGTGGTCACGGCAGCCTCCTGTGCTGGGCGGGAACGGTATGGTATCGGCGCACGGTGGCGGGGGGGTCCGGGGGGCTCGAGAGCGAGGCCGGAACCCAGGCGGCGGACGGCCACGCACAGCCGAGCGGTAGCCCCCCGGTCGACAAAGGGTCCGGGGGGCTCGAGAGCGAGGCCGGAGCCCGAGCGGCGGGCGGCCACGCAGGGCCGAGCGGTAGCTCCCCGGTGGACGAAGGGGCCGGCCGGGTGGCTCAGGGAGGAGCGACGGGCATGGCGGAGTGGAGCGCTGCTGGCAAACGGATCCTGCTCACCGGCGCGACCGACGGCATCGGGCTGGCCGCGGCGGAGGCGCTGGCGGCCCGCGGAGCCAAGCTGGCGATCGTCGCCCGTGACGAGGCCAAGGCCACCCGCGCGGTGGCGCGGATCGAGGCCGCCGCCGGCGGCGGGACCACGGTCGACGTGCTGATGGCCGACCTGGCCTCGCAGGCGTCAGTGCGCGACCTGGCCGACCAGGTCCTCGCTCGCTACCCGAGGCTGGACGTCCTGGTCAACAACGCCGGCGCCGTGTTCGGCACGCGCCAGGTCACCGTCGACGGCATCGAGCGAACCTGGGCGCTCAACCACCTCGCGCCGTTCCTGCTCACCTCGCTGCTGCTCGAACGCCTGCGGCAGAGCGCGCCGGCGCGGGTCATCACCACCTCGTCGGACGCCCACAAGCCGGCCAGGATCCCGTTCGACGACCTCGGCGCCGAGCGCTCTTACCGCGGCCGCGGCTTCGCCCGCTACGGCGAGACCAAGCTGGCGAACATCCTGTTCACCGTCGAGCTGGCGCGGCGCACCGCCGGCACCGGCGTGACCGCCTTCTGCTTCCACCCTGGCGTGGTCGCCAGCGGCTTCAACCGCAACAACGGCAGGTTCATGCGCTCCGCCATGACGATCATCAGGCCCTTCTCGCGCACTCCGGCCAAGGGCGCAGACACGCTGGTGTGGCTGGTCGACTCGGCCGCCGTCGCCGACCAGAGCGGCGGCTACTTCGTCGACCGCCGGCACGCCACCCCGAGCAGGGCCGCCCAGGACCTGCAGGCGGCACGCCGGCTCTGGGAGGTCAGCGAGGCGCAGACGAACGCGGGCGCGAGCACCGGCCGCTGACCGCTGTGTCACGGGCGTTTGGCACACTCGCAGGCGACCCCGAGCGCCGACCTGGAGCGAACGCGATGACCGAGCAGGCCGAGAAGGCGAGAAGGTTCCTCGAGCTGCACCACGGCGACGGTCCCCTGCTGATGCCCAACCCGTGGGACCGGGGCTCCGCGAGGCTGCTCGCGGCGCTGGGCTTCCAGGCGCTCGCGACGACCAGCAGCGGCCACGCGGCGAGCCTCGGTCGGCTCGACGGGTCGGTGACCCGCGACGAGGCGATGGACCACGCCGCCGCGATCGTCGACGCGACCGACCTGCCGGTCTCCGCCGACCTGGAGAAGGCCTTCGGCGACGACCCTGCCGAGGTCGCCGAGACGCTGCGGCGCGCCCTCGGCGCGGGGCTGGCGGGGTGCTCGGTGGAGGACTACAGCGGGCGCGAGGACGCGCCGATCTACGACGTCGCCCTGGCCGCGGAGCGGGTCGCCGCCGCGGCGGAGGTCGCGCACGCCGGCCCCGTCCACCTCGTGCTGACCGCACGGTCGGAGAACTACCTGCACGACCGGCCAGACCTGTCCGACACCATCGCCCGCCTCCAGGCCTTCCAGGCAGCGGGCGCCGACGTGCTCTACGCCCCCGGCCTCAGCAGCCTGGAGGGCATCCGCCAGGTGGTCGCCTCGGTGGACCGGCCGGTCAACGTCCTCGCCCGGCCCGGTGCGCCATCGGTGGCCGAGCTCGCGGACGTCGGCGTCGGCCGCGTCTCGGTCGGCGGCGCGTTCGCCTTCGTGGCCCTCGGCGCCATGGTCGAAGCGGCCCGCGAGCTGAGCGAGCAGGGCACCTACTCGTACGGGGCGCGGGCGCGCGCCGGCATCCAGGCGGTCCGCTCGGCCTTCGGCAGCTAACCGAGCGGGCCCATGTACCCCGGGCCGGAGTCCGGGTCGCGGTCGGCCTCGGCCTCGGCATCGCCGAGGCCGAGCTGCTCTCGCAGCATCTCACCGACGAACAGGCCGTGGTCGACCGACCGCCGCACCGCGGCGGCGACGATCTCGAGGAACTCCGGGCGCTCCTGGAGGTCGACCGGCCTGACGATCAGCTTGCGGCCCTGCCGGTCGCGCATGGAGATGTGGCCGTCGATCACCCACCTGATCGCGACCAGCTCGTCGGTCCGCACCCACTTGTAGCCGAGGGTCGACGCGACCGCGAGCCATTCCTTCCCGGCCCACATCCGTCGCCCACCTCGCGGTCGCCAGGCCACGAGCGTCGGGGACTGCCCAGACGGTGGCGGCGGCAACGCCTCGGCTGCGCCCGAGCCCTTACGGCGCCTGTGCCACAAACCGGACCTCCTTGTCGCCCGGCATACGTTACCTCTGGAGGCACCGTTGGGTGCACGCACCGGAAGCGCCAGCAGGGCTGGCGCGCTCACCGCCTCTGGCCGTCGGTCGCGGGCGGGATGTTGTGGTTGCGGCGGAAGAGGTTGGTCGGGTCGTAGCGGCGCTTGACCGCCGCCAGCCGGTCCCAGGTCGCGTCCGGGTAGGCCTGGCGGAGATGGTCCGGGTCCTCGTCGTCGACGAAGCCGACGTACGCCCCGGTGTCGCGCTGCCGCAACGCCGCCGCGAAGTCGCCGACCCAGGCCTCCCGCACGGCCCGGTCCTCCGGTCCCTGGTAGAACGCGGCCAGGTTCGCCATGATCCGGCTGTGGCGGTGCGCGAACGCGGTGGCCTCCACCGGCACGCGGGCCATCGCCCCGCCGAGCACCCGGAGCTGCGCGACCCGCAGCGGCGCGTCGGACGCCTGCAGGTACTCGATGATCGTCGCGGCCACGTCGTGGTCGACGGTGTCGAGGAACATCGTCCGCCCCACCGCGGTCGGGTGGTAGTCGGGGTCCTCCGGCGGATAGATCTCCGGGTAGGGCATCGGCCGGAGCAGGTCGGCGATCGGCGTGGCCAGCCGCCGGAACGGCGCCAAGGCGCGCTCGCCGTCCTCGACCGCGCCGGCGTGGACGATCAGGGCCAGGACCACCAGCCGGCCGTGGGCCTCGGCAGGCAGGAACGGCAACGGCGGCGCGACCATCACGTTGGCGATCGCCGACAGCTCCTCGGGCGCGGCCGCCGCCTCGGCGACGAACCCGGCGACCACCTCGGGCGTCGCCGGGAGGATCAGCATGCCCCCGGTGACCGTGCCGACCGGGTGCAGCCGGTACTGGAAGCGGGTGGCGACGCCGAAGTTGCCGCCGCCGCCGCGGAGTGCCCAGAACAGGTCGGGATTGGTCTCGGCGTCGGCGCGCAGGATCTGGCCGTCGGCGGTCACCACCTCGGCGGCCAGCAGGTTGTCGATGGTCAGGCCGTGCTTGCGGACCAGGAACCCCACGCCGCCGCCGAGGGTGATCCCGCCCAGGCCGACCGAGCCGGTGTCGCCGAACCCGGTCGCCAGACCGTGGGCACCCGCCGCGGTGGTGTACTCAGCGGCGGTCAGGCCGGTCTGCGCCCAGGCGGTGCGCCGTTCGGCGTCGATCTCCAGCGCCCGCATGGCCGCCAGGTCGAGCACGATCCCGCCGTCGGAGCTGCCGTAACCGATGCCGCTGTGGCCGCCGCTGCGAACGGCCAGTTCCATCCCGGTGTCGCGCGCCAGCGCGACGACCTGGGCGACCTCGTCGGCGTCCGCGGGCCGGATGATGACCGCCGGCCTCAGGTCCAAGCCGCCGACGAACAGGGCGCGCGCCTGGTCGTACCCGGGGTCGCCCGGCGCGATCACGCGACCGTCGAAGGCGGCGCGCAGCTTCGGGATCGAGATGGTGGTTGGCTGGTTGGGTGGGACCTGCACGCTGTGCTCCTTCCCCGACGAGGCATTGGTGAGGCGTGTCGGTCCGTGCCGACGACGCTCCACACCGGAGACGTCGGAACCGGCGGCTCGGCCTCGACATCGAGAGAGATCATGCGACGCCGGTGTGACGGCGGACGCGTGGGACCCGACCCGGCGAGGGCCCTCAGCAGGCCTCGAGCAGGTCGAACAGCTCGCGTGGTCGCCGCAGGACCAGCCGCGGCGGCGTGGTCGGCCGGTACAGGTGCCCCCAGGCCGCGGCGACCGGGAGCGCGCCGGCGCGCTCCGCGGCGACCAGGTCGATCGGCGCGTCGGCCACGTAGGCCGCCGCTCTGGCGGGCACCGCGAGCAGCTTGCAGGCCCGAAGGATCCCGTCGGGCTGGGGCTTCTGCCGATCGACCTGGTCGCCGCCGACCACCGCGTCGAACCGCCGCAGCAGCCCGGTCGCTTCGAGCAGCAGGTGGGCCGCCCGGACGCTGGCGCCGGTGAACACCGCCATCGGCAGGCGACCATGCAGCCTCGCCAGCACGTCGGGGACCTCGGGGTAGGCGCGGACCGTCGGGGCGGTGACGCGCAGGCGCCGGTGGTACTCCTCGAGGTCGGCGGCGGTGCACGGCCGCCCGAGCAGCCGCGTGAGCAGGTTCGCCGGTGGGCCGAGCGGGTACAGCTCGATCACCTGCTCACGGGTGTAGGCAATGCCGCCGAGCGCGGCGACGGTGGCGCGGTAGGCGTCGGGCACGGCGAACCTGGAGTCGATCAGGGTGCCGTCCATGTCCCAGACCACCGCCTGGAGCCGGCCCAGCGCCACGCCCACCCTCCGAGTCCACGTCACCAAGAGCGGGCGTGGCAACGGCGCAGTACGGCCCGGTGCCGTGCCGCTCGCCCTGGTCAGATGCTAGAGCAGGACGGCAAGCCAGGCCGGTGGAGAGCTCCTCAAGGGCGTCAGGAGCTCGGTCGTGCGAGGCTCACCAGTACCACCAGCTCCGTCCACCCGGGCGGACGACCCAACCGACCAGCCACAGCACCAGCACGATCACACCGAGCCAGAGCAGCACCTTGACCGCCGGGCCGACGAAGCCGAGCAGTAGCAGCAGCAGCGCGACCACCAGCACGAACCAGAGCATGAGCACCTCCTCTCCCCTGCGGAGCGTCGCCGCTCCAAGAACCGGGCATTTCGGGGTACCCGCGCGAAAGGCAAGAAAACAGCAGGTCAGCGGATCCGCAGGTGCCCGCCGGCGATGCGAGCAAGGGTGCCCTCGGTACGCCGGCCCTCGGCCCGGTAGACGAAGCGGATCACCTCGCCGGCCTGGGCGCGGGCGATGGCCTCCGGCCCGGTCAGGTCGACCTGCTCGTCACGGTCGGGGCCGGGGCGCACCACGAACCGGACCAGCTCGGGCTGGGCCGGGAAGCGCTGGTCGTTGCCGGTGGTGTAGCCGAACAGCAGCCGGGCCAGCTCTGCCTTGGAGTCAAGCGGCCGGTGCTCGGCGAGACGGTGGTCGAAGACCATGACGTCGTACATGGAGCGCCGCTCCTTGTGCACGGTTTGCGACAGTCTATGGCACCGTCTCCGCGAACCGGCGGAAAGCCGTCTTTGCGCGGCTCCGATGCCCGGCCCGACGACCCGGGGAGGCGTCGCGGGTGAGCGCCTGGTTCAGATACGTGGGGTGGGGTGCTGGTCGATGCCGAGGCGTTCGGCGGGGGTCTGGCGGCGGGTGGCGCCGCGGTAGCGGCCCGGGCTCTGGCCGCGCGACCTGGCGAACGCCCGGTTGAAGGCGTACTCGGCGCGGTCCCGCCCGCCCCATGGCAGCGGTGAGGGACGGCACCTGCCGGGCGGAGGCGCTGGTCGCGCCGCACTAGCCGCCCGCTCGGTCGGGGTGGGCGTCGCGGATCGCCAGGGCGGCCTGGACGAGCGCGGCGTGGCTGAGAGCTTGGGGATAGTTGCCCAGGTAGCCGAGGTTCACGGGGTCGACCTCCTCGGGCAGGAGGCCGAGCGGGTTGGCGAGCTCGAGGAGGTCGTCGAACAGCCGCGTCGCCTCGGCGACGCGGCCTGTGGCGGCGAGGGCTTGGACCAGCCAGAACGAGCATGGCAGGAAGGCTCCCTCGGCGCCGGGCAGCCCGTCCCGGCCGGGCGGGTAGCGGTACAGCAATGGGCCGCCGGCGCCGAGCTGGCGGCGGACGGCCTCGATCGTCCCCCGAACCCGAGCCGATTCGCGGGGTTCGAGATCGAGCAGGGGAAGGACGAGCACGGCGGCGTCGAGGTCGGTCGAGCCGTAGGTGCGGGTATAGCTGCCGAGCGCGGCGCTGTAGCCGGCGGACGTGACCTCGGCGGCGACGGCGCCGCGCTCGGCTTGCCATCGTGCGACCTGCCGGCCCGGGGTGCGCTGGGTGGAGGCGATGCGCAGGGCCCGGTCGAGGGCGAGCCAGGCCATGAGCTTGGAGTGCACGTGGTGGGCGCCGTCGCCACGGATCTCCCAGATTCCGGCGTCGGGTTCGCGCCACCGTCTGGCGACCTCGTCGGCGAAGCCGCGCATGGCTCGCCAGGTCTCGGAGTAGAGGCGGTGCCCGGAGCTCGTGAGCAGCCAGGCGGCGTCGAGGACCCAGCCGTAGCCGTCGAGCTGGTGCTGACCGGCGGCACCGTTGCCGATGCGGACCGGGCGGCTGTGGGCGAAGCCGGGCCAGCCGTCGAGCGCCCGTTCCGCCGGCGGGTGGCGGCCGTGGAGGGTGAGCAGCACGGGGAGGCGCGGCCGGTCGAGGCGGCTGGCGTGGAGGAGCCAGGCGAGGAAGTGGCGGGCTTCGGCCTGCTTGCCGACGCCGAGGAAGGCGCCGATGCCGATGCTGGCGTCGCGCGGCCAGGCGTAACGGTAGTCCCAGTTGCGGATCCCGCCGGGATCCTCCGGGAGCGACGTCGTCGCTGCCGCGACCGGCGCGCCCGAGGGTGAGTAGGTCAACAGCCGCAGGGTGAGCAGGCTGCGGACCACCGCGTCGCGGTGGGGAAGGCCGTCGTCGACCTCGGCGCACCACTTCCGCCATACGTCTTCGTCGGCCTCGAGCGCGGCCCAGGCCGCGTCAGGGTCGAGGTAGGTCAGCGGTTCCCGGTCCGCGACGCCGCAGACCACGGTGACGGCGCGACCGGGGGTGACGGTCAGCGTCGTTGGCCGGCCGGGCTCGATGGCCGTCGCAGGAGAGGAGCTCACGGCGATGGCGGTGGTCGACCAGCTGCACACGAGGACGTCGCCGCGGTGCCGGCTGCGCGGCGGGCGGTGCCGTTCGCCGAGGCGGGGGTCGAGCTCGACGACCGCGTCGACCGGGCCACCGGCGGCCGTGAGCCGGCGCACCAGCAGGCTGGACGGCAACAGCCGACCGGTGACGTCGGCGACCATCCCCTCGGTCAGGGTGAGCCGCCCGCCGGGCGCGTGCCAGGTTGTCTCGAGGGTGGCGGTGTCGGGCCGGTAGCGGCGGGAGACGACCGTCGCGGCGCCGGCCGGCCCCATGCGGAACGTGCCGGCCGCTGGCCCGCCTACCAGGCGGCCGAACAGGGGCTGGCCGTCGAAGCGCGGGATGCACAGCCAGTCGATGGCGCCGTCGGAGGCGACCAGAGCGGCGGTGCGGGTGTCGCCCAGCAGCCCGTAGTCCTCGATGTGCCGGGCCCGCTCGCGGGCTTCGGGGTGGACGGTCGTGGTCATCGCCGACGGTAGCGGAGGAACCGGGTCAACGGGGTCCGGAGTGGGAGCCGCTGGCGCATCTCAGCGGGCCCCGAGCAGCACGCCGAGGGCGGCGCCGTAGGTGAGGTGGGTGGCGACGGCGACGACCGGGGTCCCCCCGCCGTAGTTGAGGCCGAACAGCCCGGGCGGCTCCAGCACCGCGGTCGACGACCGCCCAGCCCGGTGCGACGCCATGCGCGGGTGCACGCCGGCGAGGAGGGGCACGAGCACGGTGAGGGCGACCGCGACATGGAGGATCCCGAGCAGCCCGCCCAGCCACCAGGTGGCCCGGTCCAGCAGCGAGAAGCTGGCGGCGTAGCCGAGGGCGAACCCCTGCCCGATCGCGAGGTGGATGAAGAAGCCGGCGACCCGTGCCCGGTCGGGGTCCTCGGTGACGACGGTGCCGAGCAGCAGCGGCAGGTCGAGTCGGGTCAGCCCCGCCAGTTGGGCCACGATCATCACCGCGGTCATGGCGGCAGTGGCGACGAGGCCGAACAGCACCCAGCTGGCCCAGTCCATTTCAGCGCCGCGCCAGTTGGCGCGCCTTGGTCCCCAGCGCATCGAGCACGTGGGCGAACGACTTGTGGAAGCTGGCCACGCCCTGGTCCTCGAGCGCGCGGCCGACGTCGTCCAGGTCCACACCGACGTCGGCCAGCGTGCGCATCAGCGCCGCGGCGTCGTCGACGCCGCTGTCGACGGTGCGGGCGATGGTGCCGTGATCCTCGAACGCGGCGATGGTCGCCTCGGGCATGGTGTTGACTGTGTCGGGACCGATGAGGCTGTCGACGTAGACGGTGTCGGGGTAGGAAGGGTCCTTGGTCGAGGTCGACGCCCACAGCGGCCGCTGCACGCGCGCGCCCCGGGCCTCCAGCCGCTGCCACCGGTCCCCGGCGAAGCGGTCGCGGAACATCCGGTGGGCGAGCTTGGCCTGGGCGACCGCCGCCTGGCCCCGCAGCGCCAGCGCGTCGCCGGTGCCGACGGCCTCGAGGCGACGGTCGACCTCGGTGTCGACCCGGCTGACGAAGAACGACGCCACGCTGCGCACCGAGGAAGGTCGCCGCCACGCCGGGCGAGGGCCTCGAGCCCGGAGAGGTAGGCCTCGATCACCTCGGCGTAGCGGGCCAGGGAGAAGATCAGCGTGACGTTGGTGCTGCGCCCTTCGGCGATCATCGCCTGGATGGCGGGCACGCCCTCGCCGGTGGCCGGGATCTTGACGAACAGGTTCGGCTCGGCGATCCGCTGGTGCAGCTTGCGGGCGGCGGCGACGGTGGCGTCGGTGTCGCGGGCGAGCTCGGGCGCCACCTCGACCGAGACGAACCCGTCGGTGCCGCCACTGGCATCGAAGGTCGGGCGCAGCACGCCGAGCGCGTCGACGATGTCGTCGACCACCAACTCCCAGTACGCGTCCTCCACCGGGTGACCCTGGGCGACGAGCGCCGCAAACTGCTCGTCGTAGGCGTCGGAGCCTTCGATGGCCCTGGCGAAGATCGTCGGGTTCGCCGTCACCCCCCGGATCCCGCCGGCCACCAGCCGACCGAGCATGCCGTCGCGGAGGTCGGTCCGGGTCAGGTTGTCGAGCCAGGGACTCTGGCCCTGCTCGTCGTACAGGCGCTGGAGCCTGGTCATGTCGTCGCTCCTGTCGTCAGTGGTGCTGGCCCGGGAACACGTCGGTCTCGGACTTGTGCCACACCGGGTGGTCGCCGGCGGTCTCGACGTTGAAGCCGTAGTCGTAGACGAGGCTGCCGCCGTAGGTCGCACCCACCGACACCAGCACGGCGATCACGACCGACAGCAGGGCGATCCCCGCGGGTGTCACCGTCGCGGTGTGGTGGTCGTTCAGCCGCCAGGCGATGTCGGCCAGGGCGAGCACCGTGACGGTGACCATGATGGTGGCGTGGGTGTTGATCGTGCGCCGCGCCTGGGTGCCGGCCTCGGAGGACCTCCACGCGTCCCACAGCCCGGTCAACGCGGCGAGCACCGACACCGCGGCCCCGGCGACGAAGACGTACGTGCCGGCGTGCCACAGCTCCCGGGCCCAGGTGTGGTCCTTGCCGGCGATCGCCGAGATCACGTCGAACCCGGCGGCGAGCACGTAGGCGACGATCGGGAAGTCGGTCAGGGGAGGATGGAACGGCTTGCCCGACCAGCCTCGCAGCCCCTTGAACCTACGGCCCCTCAGGGTGAGCGGCGGGCGAACGGAGAGCCTCCTCACGAGATCACCTCGTTGCACTGGTCATGGCTGGATGGCCGCCTCACCGGCCGGTCCCGGTGAGGGCGAAGAACTCCTGGCGGGAGCGGGCGTCGTCACGAAGCAGCCCGTGCACCGCCGAGGTCACCGTGCGCGATCCCTGCGCGCGCACGCCCCGCAGCGACATGCACAGGTGCTCGGCCTCGAGGACCACGCCGACGCCCTTGGGCGCGAGGTGCTCGTCGAGCCAGTCGGCCACCTGCTGGGTGAGCCGCTCCTGCACCTGCAGGTCCCGGGCGAACAGCTCGACCACCCGGGCCAGCTTCGACAGGCCGAGGATGCGCCGACCGGGGACGTAGCCGACGTGGGCGACGCCCTGGAAGGGCAGCAGGTGGTGCTGGCACAGCGACTGGAACGGGATGTCGCGGGCCAGCACCAGCTCGTCGTAGCCCTCGTCGTTGGGGAACGTGGTCAGGTCGAACGGGCGGGGCGTGAGCAGCTCGGCGTAGGCGCGCGCCACCCGCTCGGGCGTCTCGGCCAGGGGCTCCGCCGCCGGGTCGCGGCCGAGCGCGACCAGCAGGTCGGTCACCGCCCTGGTGGCGGCGTCGAGGTCGACGGCACCGCGGCCATCCACCACGCGCAGGTCGCGACGCCACTCGGTGCGTCCGACCTCCTCGGAAGCGCTGGCAGCTGGAACCGGACCAACCAGCGTGGTGGCCATCTGTTGCCTCCATCTCTAACGGATATTATGATTGACGTTAGACCGACCAACCGTATTTCGTCAACCTCGATGTCCGTTAGAACCTTCCACGGCGAAGGTCGGTCCAGCCCGTCATCGGAGGTAGCCGGTGGGCAATGACCTCGACGTCCGCCTCGATCAGGTCGCAACCCTTGCGGAGCCCGTGCGGCGCGCCCTGTACCGCTTCGTGCTGGCCCAGCCCGAGCCGGTGACCCGGGAGCGGGCTGCCACCGGCGTGGGGGTCGCCCAGCACACGGCCAAGTTCCATCTCGACCGACTGGTCCACGACGGCCTCCTGGAGGCCAGCTATCGCCGGCCTGCCGGAAGGGGCGGCCCGGGCGCCGGACGTCCCGCGAAGGTCTACCGGCGCAGCGACATCGACATCGACGTCAGCCTGCCGGAGCGTCGCTACGACCTCGCCGGCCGGCTCCTCGTCAAGGCCGTCGCGCACGCGGAGCGGACGGGATCACCAGCGACCGCCGCGCTGCGTACCGTCGCCACCGAGGAAGGGCGCTCGGCCGGGGCGCGGCTCGCGTCCAGCCTCGATCGACCAGCACATCGGAACGAGGTGAAGGCCACGGTATTCGGCGCCCTCACCGCCCACGGCTACGAGCCCCGCCGGGACGGGGACGGCATCATCCTGGCGAACTGTCCGTTCCATACCCTTACCCGCGAAGCGACCGAGATCGTCTGCGGCATGAACCGCGCCTACCTCGCGGGCGTGCTCGACGGCATCGGCGCAACCACCCTCGACGCCAAGCTCGACCCCGCCGACGGACGATGCTGCGTGCGGATCGAGCAGCACTGACCCGGACCGGGGACGCTGCCGGGCTGGCCGGCGGCCGGCGAAAAGCTGTTGCGGATCCGCGCACGGATCGGCGATCGTCGCGGTCATGTCCGATACGGGTGCCATGATCGAGGAGTACGCCCGCCACAACGGCCATGCCGACCTGCTGCGCGAGCGGATCGACGGGCGGGTCGGCCAGTAGCCGCGGTCAGTTGGATGCGTTCAGCGCGTCCTGCAGCGCGCCGGTGGCTGCGCCAGGCTTCGACGCTCCGCCCACCATGTGCTCGTGCAGGCGCTGGCCGGTCGCGATCACCTGGAAATGCTCGCGAAGCTTCTGCTCGGCGCGCGGGCTCACCTCCGCGCCGTGGTCGGCGAACCAGGCGTCGATGGCGGCCCGCAGGCTGGCGTGGAGGCCCGGCCAGTCCCGGACCGTCCGGCTCGGCTTCGCGGTCGCCGAACCGCTGTGGTAGGCGCGGAACCTGACGACGCCGTCCAGGACCGCGTCCTCCTTCGCCGGATTGCCTTTGACCGCCGGCGCCCTGAGCCGCTCCACCGCGGTGCCGAGCTGCTCCTCCACCCACCGTTCGGCGACGCCCAGCTCCTCGGGTCCGTTGATGCCGTCGAGCAGCGCGACCTCCGCGAGCCTGCCCTTCCCGAGGCCGGGTGCGCCGGCGGTCACCAGGTCCATGGCCGCCTTGCCGCCGCCGCTGTGCCCGGTGACGACGATCCTGCCGCGTGGCGGCCTCCCGAGCACCCCCCAGACGCCGAGCGCCTCGAGCCGGGCGAAGACCGCGCTCGCGTAGTCGTCCGGGTTGAAGGGGCCGAACTCGGACTTGGCACCGCCCTGGCAGGATCGCCACCATCCGCCGCTTGCTCGCTTCCAGCTGCGCCTCGATCCGGTCCGTCGTGACGTCCCGGCCGTCCTTGAAGCCGGTTCCCCACCCGTGGAAATGGTCGAACTATGCGTCCCGGCCTGATCGAGCACCAATGCAGACAGCGCAGTCGTTTGGACCAGCCCCGGTGCCCGATCGGGCAGCGTAGGAGGCGCAGTTCCGCACTGCTGCCGGCCGCTCGGCTCGGCCGTCGGCGTCGGAAGCTGGGAGCACGGGTCAACCACGACGTCGACCATTGGAGCGCCAAGACGCGCGGTCCTGGGTAGCCTTGCGGGAGCACGCACCGGCGCCCACAGCCGTGGAGGCTGCCAGGCCCGGCCGGTGCCCGACAGGGGGTGCGAGTGGCTGAGCAGGCCGTGCCGCCGGAGACCAAGTACGCGCGACTGGGACCAGACCGGCTCGCCTACCAGGTGCTCGGGCAGGGCCCGCCCGACCTGGTGTTCACCATGGGCGCCTTCAGCGACGTCGACATCGTCTGGGAAGACCCGCAGGTGGCGCTGTTCCTGCGCCGGCTGGCGTCGTTCTCGCGGCTGCTGCGCTTCGACCGGCGCGGGACCGGCGCCTCCGACCCCATGCCAGCCCACCCGCTGCCGCCGTGGGAGGCCTACACCCAGGAGCTGGTGGCGGTCATGGACGCGGCCGGCTCGCAGCGGGTCGCGCTGCTGGCGGCGGGCCCGCAGGCCGGGCCGATGGCGCTGTTCTTCGCCGGGACCAAGCCAGAGCGCACCAGCGCGCTGATCCTGGCCGACGCCACCGCCAGGTACCTGGTCGACGACGACTACCCGATCGGGGTCGCGCCCGCGGCCGTAGAGGCGATGATCGCCCGCGCCCAGGAGCTGTGGGGCACCGAGGCGTTCGCGGGGACCTATACGCCCGGCCGGGCCGGCGACCAGCGGTTCCTGCGCTGGTCGGCCAGGCTGCAGCGAGCCATCGCCAGCCCGAAGGTGGTACGCGCCTCCCTGCGGGCGCTGCTGGAGGTCGACGTCCGCGCCCTCCTACCGCTGATCCACGCACCCACGCTTGTCCTCCACCACCAGGACTACGAGTTCCTCTCCGTCGCGCACAGCCGCTACCTGGCCGAGCACCTCCCCGAGGCCAGGCTGGTCGAGCTGCCAGGTAACCTTCCGCTGTTCTGGGACCAGTCGGACCGGGTGCTGAACGTGGTCGAAGAGTTCCTGATCGGAGCCCGCCGCAGCGTCGCGCCGACGCGCGTACTGGCCACCGTGCTCTTCACCGACATCGTCGAATCCACCCAGCGAGCCGCCAAGGTGGGCGACCGGCGCTGGAGGGAGCTGCTGGACGTGCATGACGAGCTGGCCGGGCGGCTGGTGGAGCGGTGGGGCGGGCGGCTGGTCAAGTCCACCGGCGACGGCGTCCTGGCCACCTTCGACGGACCCGGTCGGGCGATCGGCTGCGCGGCCGCCCTCGGCGAGGAGCTGGGCAAGATCGGCATCCAGATCCGGGCGGGGCTGCACATCGGCGAGGTCGAACTGCGCGGCGACGACGTCGGCGGCATCGCCGTCCACATCGCCGCCCGCGTCATGGCCACCGCCGCCCCCGGCGAGATCGTCGTCTCCCGCACCGTGAGCGACCTGGTCGCCGGCTCCGACGTGGTCCTGCAGGACCGCGGCAGCCGACAACTGAAGGGTGTGGAGGGAGACTGGCAGTTGTTCGCGGTGGCCGGCCATTGACGCAGCCGGTCCGTCGTGCGAGGGAGGGATCGACCCATGAACGTCATCCAACGGTCTTCCAGCAGAACCCCCAGGTTGCGCGGTGGCCCGCAGCGGCTCGGGGCGATTCGCCTCGGCGCGTTCGCGTTGGGGGCGGCGGCGGTCGGGGCCGGCGCGGTCGGCGCCCTGGCGATCGGGCGCCTGGCGATCGGGCGTGCGGTCGTCCGGCGGCTCAGCATCGAGGAGCTCGAGGTCCAGCGGCTGCGTGTCCACGAGCTGCAGATCGACGAGCAGCGAACCGCCGTGCAAGCCTGAAGCGTCGGCACCGCCACCCAGGGCAGCCAACGGCAGGAGCGGGCAAGAGACGATGGCGTCACAGGAGTCGTTGACCAGCATGGCCAAGACGGCCCTTGGGATGGCACGTGTCCGAGCGGAGGAGAGCCGCCGACCTGACCGGCTGTTCGACGACCCCTACGCCCAGGCGTTCCTGGCCGCCGCCCCGGGCGCCTTCGCCGCGGACCAGGAGCGTGCCACTTCCGGTGGGCTCGCCCGGTTGGGGGCGGTGTTCTTCTTCCACGGCGTCATCCGCACGCGGTTCTTCGACGACTACCTCACTGCCGCGACCGCCGCAGGGTGCGGGCAGGTTGTGCTGCTGGCCGCCGGGCTCGACACCCGCGCCTTCCGGCTGGCCTGGCCAGACGGGGTCCGCCTGTTCGAACTCGACCTCCCCCGGTTACTGGCCTTCAAGGAGCGGGTGCTGGCCGCCCAGCACGCCGTCCCGCGCTGCGAGCGTGCGGTGCTCCCGGCCGATCTCCGCGAGGACTGGCCGGCCGTGCTGACCACGGCCGGGTTCCAGCCCGCCCAACCCACCGCATGGCTGGCCGAGGGGCTGCTCACCTACCTGTCCGCCGACCAGGCCGCCCGCCTGTTCACCACGGTCGCTGAGCTGTCCGCCCCCACCAGCCAACTCTCGTTCGAGCAAGGCACCATCGCCGACACCTCGCTGCTGGCCCAAGCCCGCGCCATCCCCGCCATGGACCAGTACACCGCCTTGTGGAAGGGCGGCCTCGGCACAGGCGCGTCCGACTGGCTCACCCGCCACGGCTGGCAGGCCCAGTCCCACGACCGCGCTGCCCTGGCTGTCGCCTACGGCCGGGCCGTCCCGGCAGCCTCCAGCGGCGGCTTCGTCACCGCCATTCGCCGCGCGAGACCGTAGTCCGGGTGTCGCACGAAACGGGGCGTCCGGTCTGTCAGGGTCGCTTCCATCGCGATCGACATGTAGGACCTTGGAGCTGGCGCCGGGACTCGAACCCGGAACCTGCTGTTTACAAGACGCCTGCGGAGCGTCTACCGAGCGCAGTTCCGTAGCATCTGGGCAGGTCAGGTCAGGTGCGGCGTCTAGCCAATGGCCTCGCGTCGACTCTGGTTAACGCTGGTGGAATGACTATCGGAATGACCGGCTGCTGATAGATGGCTAGGTCGGCGCGGGACTCAACAGGGCTGGCTCGCTGCCGGGCCAGGCCAGCAGGATGTTGTGCCGCTTGGCCAAGCCCAGCCAGCGCGGGTCTGATGGCGCTCGTTCCAAGTACAGGACGGCCTGGACGGTGCGGCCGCGGGCGCGAAGGGCGTCCTCGTAGTCGAGCACCTGGCCGATGCCCATGCGGAGCTGGCGCACCTCGTTGGCCTTGGTGCAGCTCTTGACCTCCACCACGAAGGTCGTCGGCCCGGCCTCCCAGGCCAGGTCGAAGTCCGGGTCGGCCGGCGACGGCGACACCGGCGTGTACCCGGCCGCCTCGACCAACTCCCTGAGGTGGTTCTGGAGCCGACGGTGCGCCCGGAGCCCGCGCCCGGCCGCGTCCGGGTCGGCCGGCGCTGCCCGCGTCGGGCCGGCGGGCTCCACGTGCTCGTCCTGCTGGTGGTAGGGAACCCCGAGCCGGTCTGGCCCCGGCGTGCTCGCGGGCCGGTCCACCGGCCGCAGGTGGAAGCGGACGACCCGTCGCAGGGGCCCGCCGCCCGTCGACGGCGCCTACGCCCAGTCGTAGGGCTCCTGCTCGTCCAGCACGAACTCCCCCACGTACCGCACGACCCCGGAGGCACCCTGGAAGACCCGCAGCGCCCGCCCGTCCTTGGCATGGTCGAGCACGGCGAGGTTGCCGCTGGTCAGGGTCTGGTCGCCGCGCTGGCCCCGGCCGGTGTAGCGGAAGCTGCCGTCCGCCGCCCACTGGTCGTAGTAACCGTGCTGCTCACCGGAGCGCGGGTCGGTGAAGACGAACACGT
>WNGB01027428.1_pt1 | contig 22093 bp, 19 predicted proteins | sample 5400681 | NCBI WGS metagenome assembly WNGB01 (sample SAMN13153367, study PRJNA577476) | soil metagenome | isolation source: 115 cm soil or saprolite under grassland replicate 2 | place: USA:California | collected 2016-06-15
TCCCGGGATCAGCCCGGATGAGAGTCCTTCAGGGGTGAATCGGCCAGGTCGCGCCATGGCTTCGCGCATCGCGGTCACCGCGATGCGGCCCGCCGTACCGTGACCCGGCCGTAGGGCATCTTCCACAGCCCGAACCCGTCAGCTCACCCGGTAGGCGGAGTGGAAGAAGGAGCGTGATCACGTACGTGAGTACGCGTCCAGTTGCCGAGCCTGCGCGCTCGCGCGCGGCGCTGCGGGGCACGTCGGCCCGGCGCACGGTGATTCTGCGCCGCGGGGTGGCCATCGGTGCCAGCGTGGTCGTCGCCGGGACCGTCGCCGCTTTCGCCAGTTCCGCCGGGGCCGCGCCCAAGCCCACGGTCAGCCAGGTCCAGAAGTCGGTGAACCGGCTCACCTCCCAGGAGGACCAGGCGGCCCAGATGTACGACCAGTCCGAGCAGCAGCTCAGCAACGCCAAGCAGCGGCTCGCCCTGGTCAATCGCGAGGTCCGGGCCGATCAGGCCAAGTTCGAGTCGATGCGCAGCCAGATCGCGGCCATCGCCTCGACCGCCTATGAGAACGGCACCATGACCTCGATGGGTGCCCTGCTGACCTCCAACAACCCCCAGGCCGTGCTCAGCCAGGCCTCGGTGCTGCTGCAGCTGTCCAGCGCCCGGGCGGCCCAGGTGAGCGAGTTCGTCCAGGCGGCCCGCCAGCTGCAGGGAGCCCAGCTCACCGCGAAGCGGACCGAGCATGGCATAGCGACCCTGGATGCGCAGCGCCTGGCCCGCAAGAAGTCGCTCGGCAAGTCGCTGTCCCAGAAGAAGGCCCTGCTGGCGACGCTCACCGCGCAGCAGCAGCAGGCCGTGACCACCACCTCGACGATCGGGGCCGGCGGCAGCACGACGGCGACGAACAACGTCCCGACCAGCAGCCAGGCCGGGAAGGCCGTCGCCTACGCCTACTCCAAGCTGGGCGACCCGTACGTGTACGGGGCGACGGGGCCGAGTTCGTTCGACTGCTCCGGGCTCGTCCAGGCGGCGTGGGCCTACGCGGGGGTGTCGATCCCGCGGACCACGTACGAGCAGGTGGCTGCGCTGCCCGCGGTCTCCACGAGCGTCCTGCAGCCCGGTGACCTGCTGTTCTTCGACGGTGACGGCCACGTGGGCATCTACGTCGGGGGCGGCTACCTCATCGACGCGCCACAGACCGGCGAGAACGTGAAGAAGGTCGCGCTGGCCGGCTGGTACCAGACGAACCTGGACAGCGCCGCGAGGCCCTGAGCCCTGACCCCCCTGAGGCCAGCAGCGCGGACGCGGCATGGCGGCGCTCCCGGGAAGGTTCCGGGGGCGCCGCTATGATCCTCCCCAGATGGCAAAGATCCTGATCGTCACCAACGACTTCCCGCCGCGGGCCGGCGGCATCCAGTCGTTCGTGCATGCCCTGGCCCTGCGGCTGCCGCCGGGCCAGGTCGTCGTGTACGCACCCGCCTGGGAGGGTGCCGCCGAGTTCGACCAGCGGCAGCCGTTCCCGGTACTGCGTCACCCGACCTCGCTGATGCTGCCTGTGCCCTCGGTGCGCCGCCGCGCGGTCCGGGCCCTGACCGAGCATGGCTGCGACACGGTGCTGTTCGGCGCGGCCGCGCCACTGGGGCTGCTGGCTCCAGCGCTCCGCGCCGCCGGGGCCCGGCGGATCGTCGCCCTGACCCACGGCCACGAGGCGGGCTGGGCGGCGCTTCCGGTTGCCCGCAGCCTGCTGCGCCGGATTGGTGACTCGGTCGACGTCGTGACCTACCTCGGCGAGTACTTCCGGGTCCGGCTGGCCCGGGCGCTGTCACCTGCGGCGGCAGCCCGGATGGCGCGGCTGGCCCCGGGGGTGGACACCGCGGCGTTCCACCCGGGCTCGGGCGGGGCCGCCGTCCGGGACCGGCTCGGCCTGGCCGGCTGCTGGTCGGCAGCGGCCCGGAGACCAGCCGGCTGCGGCAGCTGGCCCGCCAGCTCGGGATCGCGGATTCGGTCGTGCTCACCGGGCAGGTGCCGGACGCGGAATTGCCCGCCTACTACGACGCGGGTGACGTGTTCGCGATGCCCTGCCGGACCCGGCGCGGCGGTCTGGACGTCGAGGGCCTGGGCATCGTCTACCTGGAAGCCTCCGCCACCGGGCTGCCGGTCATCGCGGGTGACTCCGGCGGCGCGCCGGACGCGGTGCTCAGCGGGGAAACCGGCTATGTGGTCCCGGGGCGCGACGTGGCGGCTCTCGCGGCCCGGCTCAGCGAGCTGCTCGCCGACCCCGCCGGGGCCCGGGCCATGGGCGAGAAAGGCCTGGCCTGGGTGGACCGCGAATGGCGCTGGGACCTGGTGGCGCGCCGGCTGGAGCAGATCCTGGCCGGCTGAGCCGTCGGGACGGCCAGCCCGCTCAGCCGTAGAGGGCGTCGATCTCCGCGGCGAAATCCTTGTTCACCACGCCGCGCTTGACCTTCAGAGACGGCGTGAGATACCCCTCCTGCTCGGTGAAGTCGACCGGGAGGATCCGGAACCGGCGGATGGACTCGGCCCGGGACACCGCCTTGTTGGTGTCGTCCACCGCCGACTGGATCTCGGCGATCAGCTCGGGGTTGTCCACCAGCTCGGCGAGGGTGGCCGAGGCCAGCTGCGGGCGCCGCCCTTTCCAGGCCTCCAGCGCCTCTTCATCGAGGGTCACCAGGCTGGCCACGTACGGACGGCCGTCGCCGACCACCATGCAGTGGCTGACCAGCGGATGCGCGCGCAGCCGGTCCTCCAGCATGGCCGGGGCCACGTTCTTGCCGCCGGCGGTGACGATGATGTCCTTCTTCCGCCCGGTCACCCGCAGGTGGCCGTCGTCGTCCAGTTCGCCCAGGTCACCGCTGTGCAGCCACCCGTCGGCGTCGACCATGTCGGCGGTCGCGGCCTCGTTGTGCCAGTAGCCCTGGAAGATGTTCGGCCCGGTCACGAGGATTTCGCCGTCGTCTGCGATCCGCACCGTGACCCCGGGCACCGGCGGCCCGACCGTGCCGATCTTGTTGCGGATGGGCAGGTTGGCCGAGACCACCGGGCTGGTCTCGGTGAGGCCGTAGCCCTCCAGCACCGTGATGCCCGCACCGCGGAAGAAGTGCCCGAGCCGCTCGCCGAGCGGGGCGCCGCCGGACACGGCGTACTGGACCCGCCCGCCGGTCGCCGCGCGCAGCTTGCCGTACACAAGCCGGTCGTACAGGCTGTGCGCGGCCCGGAGCCGCAGGCTCTGGCGGCCCGGGACGGCGTGTCCCCCGGTGCCCAGCGTGTGACTCCACTCGATCGCTGTCCGCACCGCCGCGGCGAAGATGCGGGCCTTCAGCGGGCTCGCCGAGGCCTGCAGTTCCGCGCCGTTGTACACCTTCTCGAAGACCCTCGGGACGGCCAGGATGAAGGTCGGCTGGAAGCTGCCCAGGTCGGCCACGAGGCTGGCCACGTCCGGAGTGTGCCCGAGGACGGTGCCCGATTCGAGGCAGCCGACCTGGATGATGCGCGCGAACGAGTGCGCCAGCGGCAGGAACAGCAGGGCCGAGCGCCCGGACACGGTGAAGATCTCGGGCAGGGCGCCGATCGCGTTGCGCACGTCGGCGAGCATGTTCGCGTGCGTGAGCTCGCATCCCTTGGGGCGGCCCGTGGTCCCGGACGTGTAGATGATCGTGGCCAGGTCGGCGGCCACCCGGGCCGAGCGCCGCTCAGCCAGCGCCGCGTCGCTGATCGTGGCCCCCTCCGCGGCCAGGCTGTCCAGCGGCTTGGCCCCGGCGGCCTCCCCGCCGGCCGCCCCCTCGATCAGCCAGATCCGCTCCACCGCCGGCAGCCGGCCCAGCACCTCGGCGTTCGCCTCCGCGTGCGCGGGCGTCTCGGCGATCAGGGCCCGCGCCCCGGAGTCGCTGAGGATCCACTCCACCTGCTCGGCCGAGGATGTCTCGTAGACGGGGACGCTGACCGCGCCCGCCGCCCAGATCGCGTAGTCCGCGAGCGTCCACTCGTACCGGGTCCGGGACAGCAGCGCCACCCGGTCCCCGGCCCCGATGCCGGACGCGATCAGCCCTTTGGCCAGCGCCGTGACCTCATCGCGGAACTGTGCCGCGGTCACATCGCGCCAGGGCGGGCCGCCGCCGTCCGCCCTGCGGCGGATCACCACCTTCTGCGGCCCGCGATGTGCGCGCTCGAAGACCACGTCGGAGAGGTTCGCTGAGGGTGCGACCTCCACCACAGCGGGGGTGCCGTATTCACGCATGACAACTCCTGCCGGTCACGTTGTTTACCCGGTGAACGACTGGACCGTACCCCGGGCGGCCCGCCGCAAGCTGCCCGCAGGTAGCCCGGTACAGGTTACCTGGGGGCGGCGGCCAGGCCCGTCCTGCCCGCCGGGTCCTGCCAGTGGCCTGCCCTCAGGCTGGCGCGGGGAACGCGCCGGGGTGCGGTGTATCCAGGCCGGCGGCGCGCGCGCGCCAGTTGTGGCAATCTGGCGGGATGCCCACGCGATGGGAGTACGGCTCCCTGATCACCATTGCCCTCGCCGCCAGCGAACAGCAGCCGCCAGGGCACACGGTCGGCATCCTGGTCACGGCCATGCACGCCCGTGTCGTGTCGGTCGTGGAACTGGGTGACCTGGTCCCCGGGGAGCGGTACGCGGCCATGAACGCGGTGGGTGAGGAGGGCTGGATCATCACCGGCCCGGGAGTCCGGTCGGACTTCAGCCGGGGGACCCCGGTCCGGATCGGCGGGGCCACGAGGCTCGCCCCGTGGATGGCCCAGACGCTGGCTGATCAGCCCGTGGGCGGGTGGGCCCGCGGCTATTTCGAGTACCCGCTCCGGCGGCCGCTGGACTGAGGCGCGCCATCACGCGCCGGGTCATACCGGGGCAGGCCGCCGGCCCCGGGCTTGTACGGTTGGCTCATGCGGGTGCACGTGGTCAGCGATGTTCATGGCCGCGCGGAGGCGCTCGCGGCGGCCGGCGGCGCGGACGGATTCATCTGCCTCGGCGACCTCCTGCTGTTCATCGACTACGCCGACCACCGGCAGGGCATTTTCCCTGACCTGTTCGGCGCCGACGCGACCCGCACGTTCGTCGCGCTCCGCCTGGCCAAGGGGTTCGAGGAGGCCCGGGAATTCTCCCGCCGGCTCTGGGGCCAGCTGGACGGTGACCCATCCGGGCACGTCGAGAAGGCGGCCTCCAGCCAGTACGCGGCGCTGTTCGCGGCCATGCCCGAGCCCGCGTACATGACCTACGGCAACGTGGACATCCCCCCGCTGTGGCAGCCGCACCTCAAGCCCCGGCACGAGATCCTCGACGGGCAGCGGGCCACGCTCGGCGGCTGGACCTTCGGGTTCGTCGGCGGCGGGCTGCCGTCCGCGTACCGCACCCCTTACGAGATCGACGAGGACGCCTACGCGGCCAAGGTGACCGCCACCGGCGACGTCGACGTGCTGTGCACGCACATCCCGCCGGCCGTCCCGCAGCTGCTGTACGACACCGTGGCGCGCCGGCTCGAACGCGGCAGCACCGCGGTCCTCGAGCACATCCGGCGCACCCAGCCCCGGTACGCCCTCTTCGGCCACGTGCACCAGCCGCTGGCGCGCCGGGTCCGGATCGGCCGCACCGAATGCGTCAACGTGGGGCACTTCCGGGCCACGGGGGTTCCGTACGTCCTGGAATGGTGACCCGCCGGGGGCGCCGGATGGGGTGCCGGGCCCGGTCGTGGCGGTACGCTCCGAGCATGGCCGACAGGACGACGTCGAGCATCTCCATCGCCGCTAGCGGGCCAGACGTGATGGCCGTGATAGCAGATTTCGCCGCCTACCCGCAGTGGGCGACCGCGGTGCGCTCGGCCGAGGTGGCCGAGCGCGGCGCGGACGGCCGCCCCAGCCTCGTCCGGTTCAGCCTGGATGCCGGGATGATTAAGGACAGCTACGGCCTTAGCTATGAGTGGGAGGACTCCGCGGTTCGCTGGGATCTCGCCGAGGCAGGATCGGTCATCAGCGCGATGACCGGCGGGTACTCGGTGGCCGAGGGTTCCCGCGGGACCGAGGTCACCTATGACCTCAGCGTGGACCTCCGGGTGCCGATGCTCGGCATGCTGAAGCGGAAGGCTGAGAAGGTCATCATCGACACCGCGCTGAAAGGGCTCAAGGCCCGGGTCGAGGGCCTGCGGGCGCAGGCCGCGGCGGGCAGCACACAGCGGGACGAGGACAGGGAAGAAGGCGCGACGTGACGGAGCGGCAACCAGGCAGCGACCCGATCGGCGAGCTCCAGCGATGGCTGGTCCGCTCGGGAGCGCGCAGCGTGACGCGGCAGCTGGGTGACCAGGTCCGGACCGCGCTGGGCGGCAGCACCACGCATGGGGACGTGTGGGAGAACGCGACCGCCGATCACGAGGCCCCGGAATGCCAGTGGTGCCCGATCTGCCGGGCCCGCCGGAGGCTCCGGGAATCCGGTCCCGGCCTGTCCTCATCCCTGGCGGCCGCGGGTGACGCGGTCTCCGTGGTGCTCCAGGACGCGGCGGCCGCGTTCGAGGCGGCCGTGGCCGCGGCCGCACGCCAGGCCCGGCCCCGGGACGAGGCGCCGGCCAGCGGCACGGTGTGGGACGAGGCCACCGGGGCGCCGGCCAGCGGCACGGTGCGGGACGAGGCCACCGGGGCGCCGGCCCGCCCGCTGCCGCGGATCGTGCCGGACCCCCCGGCCGGGACCGCTGGGGCTTCCGGGGCTGCTGAGCCGGGTGGGGCTGCCGGGACTGCTGAGCCCGCTGGGGGCGCTGAGCGGGAAGAGCCGGCTGGGCCGGCTGACCCGCCCACCGGGCCGGCCACGACGGGCCCCGGCCCCGCCGGGCCCGCGGGCCCGGCGGAGTAAGACACCGCCTGAGGCTGCCCGCGCGGTGGCGCGGCCACGGTGCCGGACGTGGCATCGTGAAGTGTGGTTCCGCATCCTCCTGCGCTGCACGCCGGCCTGGCGTTGGGCGGGCCCCGGGAGGGCCCTCAGAGCACCGCGCCGTCGTCCGGGCCTGAGTCGCGGGGTGGTTTCTCGCCCATCCGGATCACCAGGGTGGCGAAGCCGCCGACGAACGCCGCCACGGCCAGGAACGCGGCCCACCCCGGGATCGCCCAGCCCACCATGGTGGCCAGCAGCAGATAGCCGGGACCGCCGAACAGCGCGACCCAGGCTCCCTTGGCCACCGGGTCGAGCGACGGCAGCGGCGGCGGGACCGGCGGCACGAAGTCCTCATCATCCGCCGGGGCCGGCGGCACGGAACTGGCCGGGCGGACGATCCGCGGCCGGCCTCCCCGGACGGGACCGGCGGGTGCGGGGTCTTCGTTGCGGCCGATGGAATCGGGTCCATGCGCGGCGGGACCGTTGAGCGCCGGGCCGTTCGCGGTGGAAGCCGGTGAGCCGTTCGCGCCAGGGGGGTCGCGGTGGCCGGGGGCCGGGCGGCCGGGGTCGGTGCCGAGGTCCAGCGCCGGGTCCGTGTCGTCGCTCAGGTCGAGGGTCAGCGAGGGGTCCGTGTCCGGGCCAGTGTCCGGCAGGATCCCGGCCCGCGGCGGGAGGGGCAGGTTCTCCCGCTCCGGCCACGGCATCTCGGCGCCGTCCGTCTCGGGCTCGGCCGCATAGTTCGCGATCAGGTCACGCCAGGCGGCTTCCTCGCCACCCGACGCACCACGCCCGCTGCCCTTCACTCCGTCTCCGCATGACTATGCGCACGGACGAACTCCAGGCTCCCGGCGAAGATCGTGGGTGCGTCGTTATCCAGGGTGGCCACATGATAACTGTCCGGGCACTCACGGATCGCCAGCTGGCCAGCGGGCAGCGCGGCCTGCAGAACCCGCATGCTGGCCGGTCCCACCACGTGATCGACCGTGCTGCGGTAGACCAGCACGGGCTGGGTCATCTCGCCCAGCCGGGACTGGGTCAGCCGCCACAGCACGGCCAGCGACGCCGCCGCCCGCACCGGGACCCGGGTGTAGCCGAGCTCCTGGACGCCCTCTTTCTTGATGTCACTGGCGATCCCGGGCAGCGACGGCACCACCAGCTTGAGCACCGGGGCCAGCATGAACAGCTTGGTGTCGGGGGCCAGCGACGGGTTGACCAGGACCAGGCCGCTCACCCCGGCGCCGCGCAGTTCCGCCATCCGCAGCGCCAGGCAGCCGCCCATGGACAGCCCCATCACGAAGATTTCGCTGCTCTGCCCGCGCAGTTCCTCGTAGCCCCGGTCCGCCTCCGCGTACCAGTCTTCCCACCGGGTGCGGGACATTTCCTGCCAGGTGGTGCCGTGGCCGGGCAGCCGCGGCACGGACACCGTCAGCCCCGCCTCGGCCAGGTACTCCGCCCACGGCCGCAGCGACCCCGGGGACCCGGTGAACCCGTGGCAGAGCAGAACGCCGGTGCCGCTGGTGCCCGCGTGGAAGTACGGTTCCGCGCCTGGGATGACTGGCATGAGTTCATCGTCCTCTTCGCTGGGGCCTGGACTGCGCGCCCGGTACCCCTGAGCACCTACCGCCCCCGGGAGCCTGGCGCGCATCTCACGCTCTGGCATCGTCGCATGGCCCGCGCCTCGCCGCACGCCGCCCGGCCGCCTAACCGGTGGTGATGGGCGGCCCTTTCCCGCGTATCTCGTGCGACGATGGGGGCGTGTTCTACTGGGTGGTCAAGGCGATCCTGGGGCCCTTCCTGGCGCTCATCTTCCGGCCCTGGGCGGAGGGCATCGAGAACGTGCCCCGGGAAGGGCCGGCCATCATCGCCAGCAACCACCTGTCGTTCGCCGATCACTTCTTCGGACCGCTCCCGCTGCCGCGCAAGGTGACCTACCTGGCCAAGGCCGAGTACTTCACCGGCCGCGGGCTGAAGGGCCTGCTCAGCAAGGCTTTCTTCAGCGGGCTGGGGCAGATCCCGGTGGACCGGGCCGGCGGGCACGCCAGCGAGCGGGCCATCAACACCGGGCTGCGCGTGCTGGCCCAGGGCAAGCTGCTCGGCATCTACCCCGAGGGCACCCGGACCCCGGACGGGCGGCTCTACCGGGGCAAGACCGGGGTGGCCCGGCTGGCCCTGGAGTCCGGGGCGCCGGTGATCCCGTGTGCCATGGTCGGCACGTTCGAGCTGATGCCGTCGGGCAAGCTGCTCCCGCGGCTGCGCTACCGGCCCGGCGTCCGGTTCGGCAAGCCGCTGGACTTCTCCCGGTACGCGGGCCTGGAGTCAGACCGGCTCGTGCTGCGCGCGGTGACCGACGAGATCATGTACGCGATCATGGCCCTGGCCAGCCAGGAGTACGTGGACGAGGACGCGCAGCGGGCCAAGGAACGGCTGAAGGCGGACCACAAGGCCGAGCGGCTGGTTCACGCGTCCACCGAGGGCCGTTCGGGCAGGTAGCCCGGCTGGCCGTCCCGCCCCGTCACTGCGCGGCGCCGCCACCGCGGCCACCGGGAGCGGATCCGCCGTCGCGCCGCCTGCCCCGCCCGCTGCACGAGCAGCGCCACGGCCAGCAGGACCGCGGCGGCGATGCCGTCCAGCCAGAAGTGGTTGGCGGTGACGGTGACCGCGAGCACGGTGAGTACCGGGTAGCCGAAGGCCAGCCAGCGCCAGCGGCTCCGGGACACCTGCACCGCGACCAGCGCCACCAGCAGCGCCCAGCCCACGTGCACCGAGGGCATGGCCGAGAGCTGGTCGGCGTTGAAACCCGCCACCGAGCCGTAGACCGACTGGCCGTAGCGCGCCGCGGTGTCCACCATGCCGTCGCCCTCGAGCATCCGCGGCGGCGCGACCGGCAGGAACTGGATCAGCAGCGCCCCCGCGGTGAACAGCACCAGCGCGGTGCGGACCGGCGGGTACTGCCGGCGGTGCCGGGCGTACAGCCAGACCAGGCAGCCGATCAGCACCACGAAGTGCAGCGACGCGTAGTACAGGTTGAGCGCCTCGACGAGCAGCGGATGGCCGAGGAACACGCGCTGGATCCCCGTCTCGCTGGGCAGGTGCACCACCCGCTCGGCGTGCCAGATCCACTGGGCCCGGGCCAGCGCGCCGTCCGGGCCGACCAGGCTGAGGCTCCCCGCCAGCTGCCACAGGGCGAACAGGCCCAGCAGGACCGCGGTTTCCTGGGCGACACCGGCGGCCAGGGCCAGGCGGCGCGGCCACGGCCCGTCCGGGGGCGGTGCGGGGCTGTCCGGCCGGGCGGCGCGGCTGGCGGCGTGCCGGGCGGCGGCCGAGGCGCCGGCCACGCAGGCCGCAGTGACCGCCGCCGCCCGCCAGGACAGCTCCAGGTCGATCATGTGGCGCGCCTCCATCCCCGCCGCGGCCCGGGCCCTGCCGGGCCGGACCAGTCGGTCTCGTCAACCAAGCGTCCCCCGCGTCCAGCAAACGCTAAGGTTACGGCCCTTGATTAAAGGAGCCGATCAATGAGTGAAATACCGATGGGGGCCCCGGGGATTCCCACCGCGCCCGGCGGGCCTGCCGGTCAGCCCGGCCCGGCGGACCAGATCCTCGTGGCCTTCGCCGAGCCGGCCGGCCAGCGCCGGCTCACCGTACTGGTGCGCCTCATCCTGGCCATCCCGCACGTAGTCGTGCTGTGGGTGCTCGGCATCGCTGCCGAGGTTGTCGCGCTGATCTGCTGGTTCGCCGCGCTGGTCACCGGCCGCCTGCCCGACGCGCTGGCTGACTTCCAGGTCGGCTACCTGCGCTGGGCGACCCGGTTCTACGCGTACCTGTTCCTGCTCACCGACGAGTACCCGCCGTTCGAGTTCGCGGACGCGGACTACCCCGTGCGGCTGCGCGCTCAGCCCGGGCAGCTCAACCGGCTCGCCGTCCTGTTCCGGATCATCCTGGTCATCCCGGCGTGGATCGTCAGCGTGGTCCTCGGCTACGGGCTCAGCTTCCTGGTCATGTTCGTGACCTGGCTGATCGTGCTCATCGCGGGCCGGATGCCGCGGCCGCTGCACGAGGCCCTCGCGGCCGCCGTGCGGTATCAGGCCAGGGTGAGCGGGTATTTCCTGATGCTCACCGCCCAGTACCCGGCGGGCCTGTTCGGGGACCCGGACACGTCCGCCTCCGGGATATGGCCCGCGGGCGGGGAGTTCGCGGCGGGACCGGGGGAGCCGGCGGCCCCTGGGCGGGGTCAGCCCGGCCCGGGGGTGCCCGGGGCCGCCCAGCCCGGGCCGGGGGTGCCCGGGGCCGCCCAGCCCGGGTGGGGCCCGTGGGGCCAGCCGGAATCCGGCCAGCCCGGGTACGGCAGCCCGGCGGGCGGCGGCGAGGCCGGGTATGGCCAGCCTGCGGCCGGCTACGGCCAGCCTGCGGCCGGCTACGGCCAGCCCGCGGCCGGCTACGGCCAGCCTGCGGCGGGGTACGGCCAGCCCGCGGCCGGCTACGGCCAGCCCGTGGTGGGGTACGGCCAGCCTGCCGGGCCGGTCCGCTGGCTCGGCGGGGACCAGCCCTGGCGGCTCGTCCTGTCCCGCCCGGCCAGGCGCCTGGTCACCCTGTTCCTCGTGCTGGGGGTGATCCTTCTCGTGGGCTACGGGGCGCTGATCGCCGTGATCGCCTCCGCCAGCGGCAACAACACCGTGACCCGGGCTGAGGCCACGATCTCGGTCGAGGCTGCGTTCGCCACCCTCAGCAGCACGCTTTCCGGCTTCGACTCGAAGGTCGCGGCCTGCCAGGGCAGGCTCAGCTGCGTCAACAAGGTGGACGCGCAGATGTCCCAGGCGTTCGGGAGGTTCGCTCAGGACATGAACGGCATCTCCATGCCCAGCGGGGCGTCAGCGGCGGCGGCGGACCGGGTCCGGTCGGACGCGAACCAGGCCAGCGACGGCTTCACGCGCCTCTCGAAGGTCACCTCGGCCGCCCAGTACCAGCAGGTGGTGGCGAGTACCGGCCTGGAAACCCTGCTCAGGCGCTTCGACGCCGACTACCAGGCCCTGGGCATCACGCTCGGCGTCCGTTAGGCCCCGTTCCGGGGCCGCCCAGCCCTGGCTGGAACATCTGCGCACTGTCGGGGGGCAGGCCCACGACGCGGATGTTTCAGCCAGGCAGCTGGGTGTGACCGGCGATTCAGCGACGTAGCGGGCCCGCGGCACCCGCCTCTGACTGGCCCGCCAGCGCGGCTGAGGATCAGGGGGAGGACCAGCCCTTGGTGCGGGCCACGGCCCGGCGCCAGCGGGCGTAACCAGCGTCGTCCCGGGGGCCAGGGTCGAAACGGCGGTCCAGCCGCCAGGTCGCGGCGAGCTCGCTGGTGGAAGACCAGGTCCCGGTGGCCAGCCCGGCCAGGAACGCGGCCCCGAGGGCGGTGGTCTCACCGGCCACGGGGCGCTCCACCGCGATCTGCAGCTGGTCCGCCTGGATCTGCATGAGCAGGTCATTGGCGCTGGCGCCGCCATCGGCGCGCAGCACGCGGCCCGCCTGCGAGCCGCCCTCGATCATGAGGTCGGCCACGTCGCGCACCTCGAAGGCGATCGCCTCCAGCGTGGCCCGGACCACGTGCGCCCGGGTCGTGCCGCGGGTGATGCCGAACAGCGCCCCCCGGGCGTCGGGGTCCCAGTCGGGCGCGCCCAGCCCGGTCAGGGCGGGCACGAACACCACGCCGCCCGAGTCGGGCACGCTGCGCGCCAGCGCTTCGCTCTGCGCCGCGTCATCCAGCAGGCCGAGCCCGTCCCGCAGCCACTGCACGGCGGCTCCGGTCACGAACACCGAGCCCTCCAGCGCGTAGGTGAGCTGGCCGGACCCGTCCATCCAGGCCACGGTGGACAGCAGCCCGGCGGCCGAGCGCACGACCGCGGGCCCGGTGTTGGCCAGCACGAACGACCCGGTCCCGTACGTGCACTTGGTGTCGCCCGGGTTGAAGCAGGCCTGGCCGAACAGGGCGGCCTGCTGGTCACCGGCGATGCCGGCCACCGGGAGGTCCAGGCCGAGGAACGCGGCGGGATCGGTACGCGCGACGACCCCGGTCGACGGCACCACCTCCGGCAGGGCCCTTGGCGGGACCTGCAGCAGCTCGCACAGTTCCGCGGACCACTGCCCCGCCCCGATGTCGAACAGCAGCGTGCGCGACGCGTTCGACGCGTCGGTCACGTGCCGGGCCCCCGCGGTCATCCGGGCGATCAGGTAGGAATCCACCGTCCCGCAGGCCAGGGACCCGTCCGCCAGCCCACGCCAGGTACCTGGTTCGTGCTCAGCCAGCCAGGTCAGCTTGGTCCCGGTGAAGTACGGGTCGAGTCGCAGGCCGGTCAGGCCGGCCACCCGGGCCTCGTGCCCGGCCTCACGCAGTGCGTCGCAGATCCGGGCCGTCCGCCGGTCCTGCCAGACGATGGCGCGGCGGGGCGCGGCCAGCGTGGCCCGGTCCCACACGACCGCGGTCTCCCGCTGGTTGGTGATCCCGAGGCTGCGCACCGGCGGATCACCCGCCTGGGTAAGGGCCTGGCGGGACGCGGCCAGCGTCGCCTGCCAGATGTCCTCGGGCAGGTGCTCCACCCAGCCCGGTTCCGGGAAGTACTGCCGGAATTCCTGGTACCCGCGACCGGACACCTCGCCGTCCCCGGTCACGACCAATGCGGTGACACCGGTTGTCCCGGCGTCGACAGCCAGCACGCTCATGAGGACTAGTGTTGCGCCATGCGAGTTGGAGTGCTGACGGGCGGCGGAGACTGCCCTGGATTGAACGCGGTCATCCGGGCGCTTGTCCGCCGGGGCACGGCAGAGTTCGGTTACGAGTTCGTGGGCTTCCGCGACGGCTGGCGCGGGCCCCTCGAGGGTGACACCGTGCCCCTGGATGTGCAGGCGGTGCGCGGGATCCTGCCCCGGGGCGGGACGATCCTCGGCTCGTCACGCACGAACCCGCTGGCGGAGTCGGCCACCCGGGGGGCCCGGACCGGGGTGGAGCGGATCAAGGACAACCTGTCCGGCCTGGGAGTGGACGCCCTGGTGGCGATCGGCGGGGAGGACACTCTCGGGGTCGCCACCCGGCTGCACGGGGAAGGCGTCCAGGTCATCGGGGTGCCGAAGACCATCGACAACGACCTCGGCGCCACGGACTACACGTTCGGCTTCGACACCGCGGTCAATATCGCGATGGAGGCCATCGACCGGCTGCACACCACGGCCGAAAGCCACCACCGCGCGCTGATCTGCGAGGTGATGGGCCGGCACGCGGGCTGGATCGCGCTGCACGCCGGGCTGGCCGGCGGGGCCAATGTGATCCTCATCCCGGAGAAGCCGTTCAGCATCGAGCAGGTCTGTGCCTACGTGGAGCACCGGTTCCAGACCCGGTACGCGCCGATCGTCGTGGTCTCCGAGGGCGCCACGCCCCAGGAAGAGGACGTCCAGGTGTCAGACCAGAGGCTGGACGCGTTCCCCACGGCGCACGACCGGGTGCTCGCCACCCGGTTCGGGGTGGACGCGATCGGGGCGGTGCACGACGGCGACTTCGGCACCATGGTGGCGCTGCGCGGCCCGGACATCGTCCGGGTGCCGCTCGCCGACGCCACCCGCGAGCTGAAGACAGTGCCACCGGAACGGTACGCCGAGGCTGAGGTCTTCTTCGGCTGATCACCCCCAGCAGGGCCGGGCGGCGCCGCCTGGCCGGCCCGGGGTCCTGAGCCGGCCCGCTGAGTCACCGGTGGGGCGCGGTCCGGCTCAGCGGACCTGGACCGCGACCAGGCACGCGTCGTCGCTGGTGTCGGAGCGTGAAGTGCTCATCAGGTGATCGGCGAACCGGGAGACGTCGTCGACCGGGCCGCTCGCCAGGCGCAGCAGCGCGTTCATCGAATCGTCGATCGCCTCGTCGTGCCGCTCGATGAGCCCGTCGGTGAACAGCGCGAGCGCGTCGCCCGGCCGCAGCGTGGTGGTCAGCTCCTCGTAGCTGGCGTCCGGGTCCGCGCCGACCAGCACCCCGCCCGGCAGCGCGAGTTCCCGTGCCACCCCGTCCCGGACCAGCAGCGGCGGCAGGTGACCCGCACGGGAGCAGCGCAGGGTCCGCTGGGCCGGGTCGTAGATCCCGCACACCACCGTGCCGATGATGCCGTCGGTGAGATAGCACGCCACGCGGTTCAGCCAGCGCAGCAGCTGGGCGGGCCCGGCGCCAGTGACCGCGAGCCCGCGCAGGCAGTTCCGCAGCGCCACCATGCCGGTCACCGCGTCGATGCCGTGACCGGCGATATCCCCGACCACCAGCAGCACTTCCCTGCTGGGCAGCGGGGCCGTGTCGTACCAGTCGCCGCTGACCAGGTTCCCGGGTCCGGCGGGCCGGTAGCGGGCGGCGATGTCGAGGCCGGCGATCTCCACCGGTTCCGCGGCCTGCGGGGTGATCGCCTGCTGCAGCCGCAGCGCCAGGCGGTGCTCCTCCGCGGCACGTTCCTCGGTGTCGGCCAGCCGGTCCCGGGTCGCGGCGAACGCCACCTGCGTGTGATAGTCGGCAGACACATCCTGGTAGGCGCCGCGCACCGCGACCAGCGTGCCGCCCTGGTCGGTGACCGGCTCGGCAAACGCGCGCATCTGCCGCACGCTCTCGTCGTCGGCCCGGATGATCCGGAACGCGGCGGCGGCCTCCTGCTTGTCCTCCAGCAGCGTGGCGCGGAAGCTCTCCACCGCCGGCAGGTCGTCGGCCGGGACGCGCGCGTGAAGCTTGGCCAGCGGGACCGGGTCGCCCGGCGGCTGCCCGAACAGGGCGAACATCAGCCCGGTCCAGAGCACCTCCCCGGTGAGCAGGTTCTCCTCCCAGCCCCCGATCCTGCCGAGCCGCTGGGCCTGGTGCAGCAGCGCGCCGAGGCGCTCGACCTCACCGGCGGGACGCCAGGTGATCACCACGCCGTCGTAGAGCCGGGCGATGCGGATCTCCAGGACCGGGGTGACCAGGCCGCCGGCCACCGGCGCGGCGATGCTCTCTCCCGAGGTGTACTGCGCCTCGCCGGTCGCCATCACCTCGACGGCCCGGTCGTACAGGCCGCCGGCCAGGGCGGCGGCCGGGTAGACCTCCAGCAGCGGGCGACGTAGCTGATCCGGAAGTCGCTGATCATCCCGGCGTCGTCACGGATCGTGGTCGCGAACAGTGCCGAGCCGAGCAGGCTGTCCAGCAGGCCGAAGGCCCACGAAGCCCGGTGATCCGCGGCCAGGTCCCCGCTGGGCAGCCGGGTGCCGAGGGTCTGCGCGCAGACATCGGTGAGCGCGCTGATGTGGCGCCGGAGCGGGCCGGGGAACTCCTCCAGCGGCCCGGGCCAGCAGATCTCCATCGCGCCGAGCGCGGTCCCCGGCCCGGGCAGCGGCAGCACGGCCCGGGCACCCTGCGGCCAGTCACCCATCAGCGGCGCCAGCGCGGCGTCAGGCCGGCCCTCCGGCCACCAGCACTCGGCTCCCTCGTCCGCCGCCCGCTGCGCCGGGGTGTCCATGTCCGGGTGGATGCGCCGCCAGCGGCTGGCGTCCCGGGCCGAGAACCCGGCCTGCCCGGCCAGTTCCAGGCCGCCGTCCGGCTCGGCCAGCCACAGGGCGACGGCGACCGCGCCCGCCGGGGCCAGTGCCTCCTCGAGGATGGCGGCCGCGATGCCGCCGCCGTCGTGCGCGGCCTCCGCGGCCGCCCCGGCCAGGGCGACCCGGTGGGTGCTGGGCAGGACGCTCTCCGCCGGGTCTGCCGGGTCCGGCCCGGTGGCCTCGCCGGCCGCCCGCGCGGGGGACTGCTGCACGGTGATCTGCGCCGCCAGCTCGGCCAGGCTGGTGCCTGACTCCGCGGAGAGGTGGGCCAGCTGGGCCTGCGCCTCCGCGGGCGAGCAGCGGAGCCGCTCCATCAGCATGCCGCGGGCCAGGTCCACCACGGAGCGTGCAGCGGCCCCAGACTGCATCCTGTCCATCTCACGCCGCTGCCGCGCAATTAGGGCGCTTAGCCGTTCGAACACTGCGCCGCTCGGTACTGTCACGGTAGGAGGCCTTCCCAGGGAGATTCAGCGGCTTGACTGCCACGTTACCGGGCAGAGGGTGTCGCTAACGCCTGTTTTTGACCATGTCAACAGCCGTGACAGTATCGGTCTGTCACGCACACACAGTGACTGGCTGTGCCTGCAGAGTACGGCCAGCAGCAGGAGGAGTCGCCATGGCGGAAGGAGCGCTGGCCAGCAGCCAGCCCGCCGACCCGCGGCTGCAACGGCTGCTCGACGGTCTGACCGCGGTCCGGGGCGGGGACTTCAGCACCCGCCTGCCGCACACCGGCGACCCGCTGATGGATGAGATCGCAGCCGTCTTCAACAGCATGACCGACCAGCTGGCGCTCTTCACCTCCGAGGTGACCCGGGTGGCCCGGGAGGTCGGCACCGAAGGCAAGCTCGGCGGCCAGGCCCGGGTCCCCGGGGTCGCCGGGACCTGGAAGGACCTCACCGAGTCGGTCAACGCCATGGCCGACAACCTGACCGGGCAGGTACGGGACATCGCCCAGGTCGCCACCGCGGTGGCCCGTGGTGACCTCACCCAGAAGATCACGGTAGACGTCAAGGGCGAGATGCTGGCCCTGAAGGACACCCTGAACACCATGGTCGACCAGCTGTCGGCGTTCGCCGACGAGGTGACCCGGGTCGCCCGGGAGGTCGGCACCGAAGGCAGCCTGGGCGGCCAGGCGCAGGTCCCCGGGGTCGGCGGGACATGGCGGGACCTCACCGACTCGGTGAACTTCATGGCGGGCAACCTGACCAGCCAGGTCCGCAACATCGCGCTGGTCACCACCGCAGTCGCCCAGGGTGACCTCTCGAAGAAGATCGACGTGGACGCGCGCGGCGAGATCCTCGAGCTCAAGACCACGATCAACACGATGGTTGACCAGCTCTCGTCGTTCGCCGCCGAGGTGACCCGGGTGGCCCGCGAGGTCGGCAGCAAGGGACGGCTGGGCGGTCAGGCCGAGGTCGAGGGGCTGTCCGGCACCTGGAAGCGGCTCACCGAGAACGTCAACGAGCTGGCCGGGAACCTCACCCGCCAGGTCCGCGCCATCGCCGAGGTGACCAGTGCGGTGGCGACCGGGGACCTGACCCGTTCCATCTCGGTGGAGGCCGAGGGCGAGGTCGCGGAGCTGAAGGACAACATCAACGCGATGGTCCAGTCTCTCCGCGAGACGACCAAGGCCAACCAGGAGCAGGACTGGCTCAAAACCAACCTGGCCCGGATCTCCGGCCTGATGCAGGGGCACCGGGACATCGCCACGGTGGCTGAGCTGATCATGGATGAGCTGATCCCGCTGGTCGGCGCCCAGCACGGCACGTTCTTCATCTCCGGCGACACCAGCGACGGCACGATCCTGCGCCTGATCGCCGGGTATGGCCTGCGGGCCGACATCGCGGCGCCCAGCCAGTTCCGCCTGGGCCAGTCACTGGTCGGGCAGGTCGCCAAGACCAGGAAGCCCATCATCGTCACCGACGCGCCACCCGACTACGTGCGGATCTCCTCGGGGCTCGGTGACGGGGCGCCGGTCAACCTCATCGTGCTGCCCATCGTGTTCGAGGGGCAGGTCCTCGGCGTCATCGAGGCGGGCTCGTTCAGCCGGTTCACCCAGGTGCACCAGGACTTCCTGGAGCAGCTGATGGAGACCATCGGCGTCAACGTGAACACGATCATCGTGAACTCCCGCACCGATCACCTGCTGCATGAGTCCCAGCGGCTGGCGGGCGAGCTGCAATCCAGTAGCGGCGAGCTGCAGGCCCGGCAGGAGGAGCTGCAGAGCTCTAACGCCGAACTGGAGGATAAGGCGGCCCAGCTCGCCCGCCAGAAGGCTGACATCGAGATCAAGAACGCCGAGATCGAGCAGGCCCGGCAGGAGATCGAGGAGCGTGCCAGGCAACTGGACCTGGCTTCCCGGTACAAGTCGCAGTTCCTCGCGAACGTCTCCCACGAGCTGCGCACGCCGCTGAACAGCCTGCTCATCCTGGCCCGGCTGCTGGCCGAGAACCCGGCCGAGAACCTCACGCCCAAGCAGGTCGAGTACGCCAACGTGATCCACTCGTCCGGGTCGGACCTGCTGCTGCTGATCAACGACATCCTGGACCTGTCCCGGGCGGAGGCCGGCAAGCTGGACGTGCATCCGGAGCAGTTCGCGCTCGGGTCGCTGGCCGAGGACCTGCGCACCGTGTTCGAACCGCTCGCGGCCGAGAAGAGGCTGGAGTTCGCGGTGGCGTCGGCCCCCGACGTGCCCGCCGAGGTGGTCACCGACCGGCAGCGGCTCCGCCAGGTGCTGCACAACCTGCTGTCCAACGCGGTCAAGTTCACCCAGCAGGGCCGGGTGGAGCTGCGGATCCGCCGGGAGACCCCGCAGACCCCCGGGGCCGGGGCGGGCTTGGCCTTCTCAGTCTCGGACACCGGGATCGGCATCTCCGACGACAGCCTGAAGACGATCTTCGAGGCGTTCCAGCAGGGCGACGGCACCACCAGCCGCCGCTACGGCGGTACCGGGCTGGGCCTGGCCATCAGCCGTGAGGTCGCGGCCGTGCTCGGCGGGCGTATCACCGCGCAGAGCGAGCCGGGCCGCGGCAGCACGTTCACCCTGTACCTGCCCGTCACCTACCAGGGTGGCGGCGACGTGACCATGAGCCCCGCCCCCGACGAGCCCGTCGCGGCCCCGCCGGCCGGGGCAGCCGCTGCCGGCACGGCAGCCGCCGCGAGCATGGCACCCGCCGTGGTCCCGCCGGGCGCAGCCGGGACGCCGTCGCTGAGCGGGGCGGCGACCGCGAATGGCACCGCCGCCGCGGCGCCCGGCCGCAGCGCCACGCGGGCAGCAGGGGATCGATGCGCTGCGCGCCGACCAGGGCATCGATCTGGTGCTGATGGACGTGATGATGCCGGAGATGGACGGCTACACCACCACCGCCGCCATCCGCGAGATGCCGGAGTTCACCGACCTGCCGGTGATCGCGGTGACCGCCCGGGCCATGCAGGGGGACCGGGACAAGAGCCTGGCCGCGGGAGCCACCGACTACGTGACCAAGCCGGTCGACACCGAGGAACTGCTCGGCTGCATCAAGCGCTGGCTGCCCGCCGCCCCGGCGGACTGAGCACGGCCCGTTCGCCCGGTGACCGGGCCGCCGGGCGGCCCGCTGGCTGCGGAGGCAGCAGCAGGCAGCTGTCGCCGAACTCGTGCCACAGGTAGCCCGCCGCCTCGGCCTCACGGTAGGAGGCGCCGACCAGGGCCGGCCCGGCCACGGCCTCCAGCAGCGCCAGGTGGGACGCGCCCGGCTCGTGCCAGCCCGTGATCAGGCCGTTGACCACGCGGGCCGGGTGCTCCGGCCCGAGCACCAGGCCGGTCCAGCCACGGCGGGCGGTGACGGTAGGCCCCTGGACCGGGTCCGGTGCTGCCGCGCTCTCGAGGGCCCGCGTGCAGGTGGTGCCGACCGCGATCACCCGCCGGCCCGCCGCGCGGGTCAGGTTGACCAGGTCGGCGGTGGGTTGCGGGACGTCGAACCACTCCGGCAGCGGGGCCTCGCCTGCCTCCAGCGACGCCACTCCGGTGTGCAGGGTGACCGGCGCCATCGTCACGCCGCCGGCAACCAGCCTGGTGACCAGCTCGGCGGTGAACGGCCGGGCCGCGCTCGGCATCTCCGCGCTCCCGGGGGAGCGGGCGAACACCGTCTGGTAGGCCGTCAGCGGCCACGTGTCCGGGACGTAGGAATAGCGGATCGGCTGGCCATGCCGGGCCAGATACTCGTGGAGCCCCGCGGTGCCCGTCGTCAGCACGGCCGCCCATATCCGGGTGGCCTCCCGGGCCGGGCCGGGTGCGTCCGGGTAGGGGTGCAGCAGCGTGACGGACCCGTCTGCGGGGAGGGAGATGATCTCGCCCGGGGCCCCGTCACTGAGCCGCGCCGTCGCCGGACCCTGCCTGAGTTCGACCAGCCAGGTTCCGTTAGCGAGCTGGTTGGAGAGATGGACGGTCACCGCCGCGCCGCCGGCGCGCCGCCCGGGGAGCGCGGCGGCCAGGGTGGCGGAGTTGTTGACGACCAGGAGGTCGCCCGGCGCCAGGAAACGGGGGAGGTCGCGGAACGTCGTGTGCACCAGGCCGTCGGGGGTGGCGGCCAGCAGCCGCACCCCGTCGCGGGTCAGCCCCCGGGCCTCCGCCGGGCGGGTAGCCGAGCGGATCACCAGGTCACCGCCGGGCTCTGCTGGCTGGCCGGGTCCCGCTGATCGGCCGGGCCAGGTCCGGCCTCGGGGTAGTCGCCGACCCGGTACCGGCCGCTGGGTGGCCGCTGGCCCAGCAGCCGCAGCAGCGCCGCCGCCGCCACCTCCGGCTCCGGGCGGTCGGAGATATCTTCACCCGGGAACGCGCGCTGGTGCATGGCGGTGCGCATGTCGCCCGGGTCGAACGCGTAGCAGCTCAGTCCGGGCTCCTCCGCGGCGAGGACCGCCGTCAGCTGGTCGAGCGCGGCCTTGGCCGAGCCGTAGCCGCCCCAGCCGGGGTAGGCGTCGGCCGCCGCGTCGGAGCTGACGTTGACGACCACGCCCCCAGCCGCCGTGAGCGGGCCGGCCAGCAGCTGGATCAGGGCCAGCGGAGCCAGCACGTTGGTCTGGAACACGTCGCCGAGCTCGGACAGCGGGTAGCTGCGCAGCACCGGCTGAGGGCTGGGCCCGAGGCGGCTGGCGTTGTTCACCAGCAGGTCGAGGCGGCCGCCCGGGCCGATAGCAGCGGCGATCGCGTCCCGGTGCCCGGGGTCGGTCACATCGCCGGGGATCGCGGTCACCGCTTCGAGGCCACTCACCGCGGCGTTGAGCGGGTCCGCGTGGCGGGCGTCCACGATCAGGGTCCAGCCCCGGTGCGCCAGCGCGCGGGTCAGAGCCCGGCCCAGGCCCTGGGACGCTCCAGTGATCACAGCAGTAGGCATGACTCCTCCGGCTCTTCAGGGGTGCACACCCATACTGATAGTTCAAGTCAACTTGAAGTCAAATGGCGGCCAACCGCGGCCTCGGGTAACCGCCGCCAGGAGGCAGCTGCCGGAACAGTCCCGGGAGCCACTTCGACCGCCGGAGACCGGCGCCGGGCCTGCGGACGGAGGCGGGCACCCGGCCTGCAGACGGAGGTGGGCGCTGGGCCTGCGGACGGAGGCGGGCACCCGGCCTGCCGCTGGAGGCGGGCACCCGGCCTGCGGACGGAGGGGGCGCTGGGCCTGCGGAC
>WNGB01004928.1_pt1 | contig 22090 bp, 17 predicted proteins | sample 5400681 | NCBI WGS metagenome assembly WNGB01 (sample SAMN13153367, study PRJNA577476) | soil metagenome | isolation source: 115 cm soil or saprolite under grassland replicate 2 | place: USA:California | collected 2016-06-15
GAACGCCTTGGAGAACGCGGCCTCCGAGCGTTCCGGAAGGATACCTGGCGATGCGGGCGGCACGACTGAGCGAGGCTCCGTGATGAAGCATCTCCGCAATGCCTAAGGACGCGAATTTGCCAGAGGCCGAACCTCGAGCCTGGTCAGCCGTGCCTTGAGTCCTTCGATCTCGGCCTTCTGCTGCTCGATCAGTTTCTCCTGCGCCTTCGCTATTCGGTGCTGCTTCTGGACTTCGTTCAAGAGAAGCGCATTGACCAGGTGATAGCGAACGGTCTCGGGCCGGCCGTCACGATCGTAGACGACGAGGTCCGGGTAAACGTCAGCCACCTCCTCGGCGATCAGGCCGTACTGGGTCAGTCCCGTCGGATCGATCTCCGGCTTGTACCGGAACGCGACTGGCCGCAGCCTCATCAGGCCGTCGCTCTCCTCGCCGATCTCCTTGATGTCGTCCTTGACGCGGCGCGAGGAAGTCACGGTGCCGAGCTTGCCGGTCGCGGTGACGAAGACGGCAACGCCGCCGGGGCTGGTCTGCCCGCTGATACCAGCAATGAAGGTCGCCGTCTGCCTTCCCGCCGCTCCGATCCGGATCGTGCCCGATTCCCCGGCGACGCCGGAAGTCCCGATGCAGATGTTGTTGCTTCCGGTCGTGAGATCGAGACCTCCGTCGAGGCCGATCCCGATGTTGTTGGACCCCGTCGTGTTCCCGAGAGCGCTGGCTCCGACCGCGGTGTTGGCGTCGCTCGACTCGTTTCCGAAGAGGGCAAGCCTTCCGATCGCGGTGTTGAAGCTGCCCGATGCGTTGTTGGCGAGTGCGAGAGTGCCGGTGGCGGTGTTGAAGAAGCCGGTGTCCCCCGTGGTGTTGAGTCGAAGCGCAAAGGCCCCGGTGGCGGTGTTGAAGCTGCCCGTGGTGTTGCCGGAGAGGGCGGCTTCTCCGGTGGCGGTGTTGTCGTTGCCCTGTGTGTTGAAACCGAGTGCGGCGTCTCCTGTGGCGGTGTTCCCGACACCCATCGTGTTGCTGAAGAGCGCGTTGTGCCCGACACCGGTATTGCCTTCGCCGGTCATCGTGAAGTTGCCCGCGTTCACACCCAGAAATGTGTTGAAGTCGCCGAGCCCGGCCGGCGCGTAAAAACCGTTGATGTCGATGATGAGATCCGTTCCCGAGACCCCGGCGACGACCGTGACCCCGCCGCCCGTGCCCGCCGGCACGATCGCCGCGTTCGCGACCGTCTGGCCCGCCACGTAGTTCAGTGTCGAGACCGACGGCTGAGCGCCGCCCTGGGGAAAGACCAGGATGAAGCCGGCTCCCAGGGTATTCGTGACCGTGACGTTCAGCGAGTACGCCTGCGCGTTGGCGGGAATCCCCGGGCAGAGGGGGTCGGAGTTCAGGTCGAAATTTCGCGGCACGCCTGCGCCGAGCGCCGGAGGCCCGAATCCCGCGGGGAAGGCGGCCTGTCGGGTGTCGACCAGCCGACAGGGCGTGATGCCGATGAAGGGCAGGGGAGACGTAGACGACGCCTCGAGCGTCTCCATCCGCACGTCAGCCCCCCTTTCCTGCAGGGAAACCGGTTGCGTCGGTGGGCTCCAGTGCGGCGGCGCCGGCCAGTTGGCGATCTTCACGCGAAGGCCCGACGGGTCGGCACGCTCCTCGCCACGGGCGAGGGAAACAGAGAAAACGAGCGTCGCGGCGATGACGTGGAGGGACTTCATATCCATTCCTTTGCGGCAACAAAACGCTCATTCGCACCGGGCTCGAACCGGAGCGATGAGCGTCTTGCTCGATATGGCCTCAGTTGAAATTCACGTTCGCGGTCCCGCAGCCGACCTGCTGGATCCAGATGTTCTGAACTCCCTCGGCGACGAGATCCAGATCCGTCTCCGAGACGATCATCTGGGCGGTAAACGATTCGTCGTTGCCATCTCCCTGCCGGTAGAAGTCGGCGAGGAGCACGACGGTCTTGTCTCCGGTCTCCGCCGCTTTGAGAGTCTCGGTGGCCGCACCGGTGCACTTGAAGGTGGTGGATGGGAGCACTACCTCTGCAACCAAAGCTGCCTCCCGCGTGAACGAAATCCGGCAGGATGTAGGCGCCGCCTCCGGTGAGCTCCACCGAGCGGCCTCCGGGAAACCCGGAAATGACCGGAGCGTTGAAACTGAAAGATTCTCTCCCCGTCGCCGATGCCGACGATCCCATTCCCGTACCCAGAGTCAATCCCAGGATGGCCACCACGGTCGCGATTCGTCTCTTCACGGATTCCTCCTGTTGTTAGTGGGCGATCCGAACGCCCGGTTGATGCGATTTCGCTTCTCGTTTTTCCGTTGTCGGCTCACGCGGCCTGACGCACGGTCACCTTCGCCAGGGCGTCGTGCAGCTCGCCCATGCGCTGGAACCGCGCGCCGGGTTTTTTCTCCAGGCACTTCGTCAGGATCGGCACGATCCCGGGTTCGATCCAGGGGTTCTTCGACCGGGGAGGAGGCGCCGGATCGTGGACGTGTTTCAGCACGACCGCGAGCGCGCTGTCGCCCTCGAAGGGAAGGGAGCCGGTGAAGACTTCGTAGAGCACGACACCCGTCGAATAGATGTCGGAGCGGTGGTCGAGCGGGAGCCCGCGGGTCTGCTCGGGCGACATGTAGTCCGGCGTGCCCGTCGCCGTCATTTCACGATCCTCGGTCAGGCGGGCGATGCCGAAGTCTAGGATCTTCAGCCCGCCGGTCGGCTCGATCAGGATGTTTTGCGACTTGACGTCGCGGTGGATGACGCCAACCGCGTGCGCCGCCGCGAGCCCCGCGCAGATCTGTTTCGCGATCCGCAACCCGGCGGGGGCCGGCAGGATCTCGCCGGTCTCGACCAGTTGCTTCAGCGTCATTCCCTTCACGAGCTCCATCGAGAGGAACCTCAAGCCGTTCGATTCCCCGAGGTCGTAGGTGCGCAGGACGTTGGGGTGCGTGACCCGCCGCGCGAGACGGATCTCCTGCTTGAAGCGGTCGAGCAGCGAGGGGTCCAGGGACAGCACGTCCCGGCGCAGGGTCTTGATCGCGACGAGGTCGTCGAGCTCGCGGTCGTACGCCTCGTAGACGACGCCCATTCCGCCCTGGCCGATCACCGAATGGATCTCGTAGCGACCCGCAAACAGGGTGTCGCCGTCCCGATCCGGCCGTTTCCACGTGCACTCAAGACCGCTCATCGCGAACTCCGTACTGCGTGACCCGGATGCCTTCTCCCTCGAGCACGCTCGCGACGGGCCCGGGGCGGCAGCGGATCTCGACCCCTTTGCGGTCGAGCCGCGAGAGCGCCCGGATCCCCGCCCGGTCGACGAAGGTCACGCCCGCGAGGTCGAGCCTCACCGCGAGCCCCGACCGAAGAAGGTCCGAGCACTCGCGCTCCAGCAGGGCGACCCACTCCGCGGCGACTTTCCCCTCGAGCACGAGCGTCGCGCGCGAACGGGATCTCTTCTTCCGCGTGATCCGCAACGTCACATGGGCCTCCTCGGCTCCTTCGCATGGGCGGCAGTAAAGGCATTCCGTGTGCCGGGTGTTGCGGCGCCGTGCCGACGGAAGGCAACCCGCTGAAGCGAGTCGAGTTGGACGGCGGAGAGAAGCGCGGATTAGGAAGAGCTAAAACGGATTTGTTTGCCGACCGGTTGGGAGAGTGCCAAAGGGATGGCAGGCGCCGGACGCGCCTTCAGTCAGGTCCGGCGCAGAATCTCGAGCTTCTTCATGCGGGCCTCGAGGGTCGTTCGCTTGAGACCCAGGATCTTCGCCGCGCCGCGCTCGCCACTGACCCGCCAGCCGGTCTGCTCGAGAACGTCGACGATGTGCTCCCGCTCGACGTCCTCGAGACTCCGTGCCTTCGCCTTCGCGTTCCCGCCGGCCGGCGCCGTGGCGAATTCCCCGAGCTTGAAGCGGCCGTTCGGCGAGACGATGACCGCCCGCTCGATCACGTTCTGCAGCTCGCGCACGTTCCCGGGCCAGGAGTAGGCCGCCAGCCGATCCAGCACGTCCGCGGTGAGCGTTCCCACGTTCTTTCCCATTTTCGAGGCGTACAGCATCGCGAAATGGCGGGCGAGGCGCGGGACATCCTGCAGCCTCTTTCTCAAGGGAGGAAGGACGATGGGGAAGACATTCAGGCGGTAATACAGGTCGGCGCGAAAGCGCTCCTCGGCGACCGCGCGCTCGAGGTCGCGATTCGTGGCGGCGATCAGTCGGACGTCCACCTTCAAAGTCTGCGTCCCGCCGACGCGCTCGAACTCGCCGTCCTGCAGCACGCGCAGGAGCTTCGCCTGCAGCTCCAGCGGAAGGTCGCCGACCTCGTCGAGGAAAAGAGTGCCCTTGTGGGCGAGCTCGAAGCGGCCGACCTTGCGCATGAGCGCCCCGGTGAACGCCCCCTTTTCGTGCCCGAAGAGCTCGCTTTCGATCACGCCGGCCGGGAGGGCGGCGCAATTCACCTTCACGAGGAGCTTGTCCTTCCGCCGGGAGAGATCGTGGATCGCGCGGACGATCAGCTCCTTCCCGGTGCCCGTCTCGCCGGTGACGAGCACCGTGGAATCCGTCTTCGCCACCTTGCGCACACTCGCGAGGACGTTGAGGACCGCCGGAGACTCGCCGACGACGTCGCCGAACGCGGCTTCGCTCCGGACCTCCTCCTGGAGGTAGACCTTTTCCTCCTCGAGGCGTGCCTTGAGGGCGGCGATCTCCTCGTAGGCGAGCAGGTTCTCGATCGCGAGTCCCACCTGCTCAGCGATCGCGAGGAGCAGCGAGGCGTCGTCGGCGCCGTAGGCACCGCACACGCGGCTTCCGACGTGCAGGGTTCCGATGATTTTTCCTTTGACGGACATCGGAACCGAGACGGCAGAGCGAAGACCTCCCTGGAGCAGAGCGGCGTGCTCTAGGAACGCAGGCGGATCCCGCATGTCGAACGTGATGAGAGGCACGCCGTGATCGAGCACCCATCCATTGCGACTCTGCTGACGAGGCAATTCGGTGCCGATCGGAAAGATCGGAGGCAAGGGCACGGGCCCGGTCACACCGAACACTCGGAGGACCTGCTTGACGGGATCGTAGATGTGGAGCGCCGCGCGGTCGAATGGGATCACGCTTTTCAGCGCGGCCGTGGTCGCGCGGAACAGAGATTCCCGGTCCAGGCAGGTGACGATCGCGTTGTTGACCTCGAGAAGGACGCGCTGGCGCTCCTCCGAGGCACACAGCTCGGAAGTCCGAGACTCCACGATGCCCTGCAGGTTCTCAGTCAAGGTTCGGAGCTCGCCCACGATGCGCTGCAGCTCGATCTCGGACACCGCGGACGTCGCGAGAACTCGGAGAATTCCGATCTCCTCGTCCGTCCAGTCGTGTGGCTGTCTGTCCACGATGCAGAACGTCCCGAGTGCATATCCCTCGGAGGTGATCAGCGGGACCCCCGCGTAAGCGATCACCCCGACGTCGGAGCCGTCGGCGCTCTGCGCGAAAAGCGGATCCCGACGGGCGTCCGCCACGACGAGAGGCTCGCGCGATCCGACGGCATGTTTGCAGAAGGAGTTCGTCAGAGGGGTCTGCCGTAAGGACGCGAGAGGCTCGGACAGCCCGGATTGACTCTTGAAGAACTGCCGATCGCTGTCCACCAGCGAGACGAGCGCCACGGGCACGTGAAGCACGGCCGTCGCCAGGCGCGTCAAGCGGTCGAACGCCTCATCCGGCGGGGAATCGAGGAGCCCCGTCCGCCGCAGCGCTTCGAGGCGAGGCTCGTCCTCGAGGATGTGGGTCAGGTCGCCCTTCGGGTGGGAGCGCGGCCGGTGCATCCGCATGTCAGGAAGACCGTCTAGCGAACCACTCTCGAAGCATGGGTCCCGAGAGATGGCGTCGGCGAGTCCGCCTCGATGCCAGGTTCGCCGGCAACGTCATGTTGAACCACGCAGTGTCGAAAATTCCTCGAACGGGCTGGGACTCTACGGCCGGCCCGCGAGGGTGTCAACGAAGGTCGTGGGCAAGCTCGGTCGAGCCATGACTAAAGCGACGGGGAGACGTCGTTCGACGCTGGCGGCACGCGTTCTCGGGCGATGCCGGACCCGGTGATGCGGCAGATTCACCAGGCGTTCATGAAGACGTCGGACTCCTCGGCGGTGCTCTCGGATCGCGTACTTCGGCGCCGGACCGGTCTCGCTCGACGAGCGGGCTCAGCATCCTCTCAAGGAGGTCACCGTCGCCAGGGCGATCGCGTAAGCGGAGAGGGAGAACCGGCGGCTATCGTGCCGGAACCGGGAGCCCGCCGAAAGGACTCAGGACGGAGGTTGTCGTTTCTTCGCCGGTCGCGATAGCCGCCGCCGGACTTCCCCGGCAGGGAGTCCGCCCCTGGTCTTCCAGGCGATCCGGGATCGGGCAATCATCCGGAGGAACTTGCGGCTCGAACCAAGAGAAAGCATTTCCAGATCGGCATTGGTCACCCGAACGAGCGCGGCGGATCTCCCTTGACCGTGAAGATGACGGGACCCTTCTTCGCATCGGCGACATAGGTCGCGACCGATCCGCCTGCGTTTCGGAGCTCCAGCGTCTTCACAGGTTGATGACCGCCTTTCCGATCCGAACCGCGTTTCGTTCCTTGACGCCCACGGCGAGGACCACAACGACGGGTTCCGGCTCGATGACGACGTCGAAGTATACGCGGAGGTTACCGAGCCTCAGCTCCCATGGCGCCAGCGGATTCGGGCGCATGGGCTTGTAGTGACGGGTCTCGACCATCGGATCCACCGAGAGGTAGCTGGCCACGCCATTCAGCGCGATCGACTGCTGTCTTGCGGTCAAGGTTTTCAAATGTGCGATCGTGGCGGGCGCGTACTCGATCCGAAATCTCATTCGGCTTCCTGCCTGAACACTTGTCGCGTAAAGGCCCGGGCGGTATGTGCGGCAACACCGAGAGGAGATGCCTCGATCGCCCCACCGAAGTCCGGAACGGCGCAGCTGCTGCCATCGATTACCGCCGTATCGCCGGGATGATCCCCTGCGGCACGATCTGGTCGCGGAAGCTGCCCCAGATCCCGCCCTGGCGGTAGTTCCCGGCGGTGAAGACGACCACGAGCTCGAGCTGCGGAATCACCATCAGGAGCTGGCCGCCGTTGCCGCTCGCTTCGTACTCGCGATAGGTCCGCTCCCCGGAGCGCAGCTGGTTCAGGTGCCAGGCGTAGGCGTCCTCACCCTCGCCGTAGAACTCCGGGAAGCGGTCTTTGCCGAGCCCGGTCGTGGCCGGCGAGATCTGAACGTACGGCGAGGTCGAGCGAGCGACCCACGAGGGGTCGACGATCCGCCGGCCGCGCCAGACACCGCCGTCGAGATACGTCTGTCCGACCTTCAAGAGATCTCGCGGCCGCAGGAACGCGCCGCCGCCGAGATACCCCTCGCCCGTCGGCATGAGGTTCCAGGAGTAGCGACCGAAGTGCAGCGGGCGCGCGACCCACCGCTCGAAGAGTTCGGGCAGGGAAGTTCCCATCGCCCTCTTCAACACGGCGCCCACGAGGTTCGAGTTCGCGGAGCAATACGCGTAGCGAGTCCCCGGCTCGTGCGCCATCGGCAGGTCGAGCGTGTACTTCCACCAGTCGGGCTGACTCTTCTGCGACTGCATCGTCTCTTCGCGCCCGGGCGACGCGGGGTCGTTGTCGTCGCAGGCGAGGCCCGACGTGTGCGTCATCAGGTGCGCGACGGTGATGCGCGCTTTGCGCGGATCGAGGTTGGCGAACGGTTTCATAGGGGCGAGCAGGCCGTACACCGGCGTCTCGGGAGCGATCCGCTTCCCTCGCATCATGGCCACGCCCAGGAGAACTGACCCGAACGTCTTACCTGCCGAGCGGATGTCGTGCCGCTTCTCGCGGTCGAAACCGAAGAAATACTCCTCGAGAACGAGCTTGCCGCGCCGCGCGACCAGAAGGGAGTGGATGAGCGCGGGCCGACGGGTGGACGGATCGGCGTCGATCAGCCTCCGGACGAGTCGCGCGAGGACGGTCTCGTCCATGCCGACGTCGCGGGCGGGCGCCGTGGCCCAGCCGTCCCCGGTCGCGGGGGGTTTCGCGTACTCGTACGCCGTCGCGCCGGGAGGGCGCGGAAAGAAGCCGGCGGCCTGCGCGGGCGTCGCGCGCGCCAGCTCGAGCACGCGACCGACGTCGGGCCAGGAGATCCGGAGGCGGTCCGGCGACCGGACGAGCGTCGCGGTGTGGCGGATCTCGGGCTGTGCCGGATCGCGGCCCGCGCGGAACTCGACAGTCTCGCCGTCCCGCGTGACGCGGAACTGCGTCGAGCCTCCGATGGAGTTCTGCTCCGGGTTCCGGAACGCGGCGAGGAGCGATCCTGCCGGGTCGCGGAAGATCCGCAGGTAGAGCGTGAACCGGTCTTCCAGAGGCTCCACGCTCCCGCGCCAGGCGTTCCGCCCGACGCGCTGGAGCACGAGCGGCGAGGCGAACGACTGCCCGGATCCGCCGGGGTCGCGGGCGTCCTGCGTCCCACCGGGCGGCTGAAGCCAGAAGCCGGTGATCGCGCGGCCACCGTCGCCCAGCACGCCGCGGAAGCCGCCGACGTTGCGGGGGAAAGTGAAGCGGACGGCGTCGCCTTCGCGCGGGAAGCTCGTCTCGGCATTCGCGAGAGTCGCCCGCCAGGTGGAGCCTTCGAGCGTCAGCGTGAGGTCGCCCCGCAGGGCGGGGCCGAACGTCACCTCGGCCGCCCACAGGCCGACGAGCGGATCTTCTTCCGGCGATGATGTCGCCGACTGCCCCGGCGACTGCGAGAACGCGAGCAGGAGAGCGACTCCGCCGGCGAGCGCCCGGCGCCCGGCGCGGATCATCGGCCGGACCTCGCCTTCGATTCGCGGGTTTTGAGCCAGGAAACGATCGGCGCGCGTCCCGTCTGCATGTTGCGCTTCAACGCGGCGCACGCCTCCCGAAGATCGCGCCGGCGCAAAGCCGCCAGGATGCGCTGGTGATCTTCGGTCGCGCGCCGGACGTTCGTTGTCTCGCGCATCAGGGCGAGCTCGTAGCGTCGCGTGCGCAAGATGATGTTCTGGATCAGCTCGATCAGCACGCGGTTCGGACAGCGGTCGATGAGAACGAGGTGCCACTCGTCGTCGAGCGCGATCGCGGCTTCGGGGTCGCGCATGCCCGCCAGCCGTCGATTGAGCTTCTCCAGGCGCTCGAGGGTCTTCGTGTCCGGGAGGCCCGCCAGCCGGAGCGCTTCCGGATCGAGGATGGGACGGATGTCGTAGATCTGCTCGAATTCCTCGAACGTCAGCGGGCGGACGAAGAAACCGAAGCGGGGAATGCTTGAGAGCGCTCCTTCCGCCGCGAGCCGGCTCAGGGCCTCCCGCAGGGGAGTCCGGCTCACTCCGAGCTGCCGCGCGAGGTGGACCTCGTTGATTCGCTCGCCCGCCGGGAGCCGGCCGTCGACGATCCGATGCCGGAGCTCCGCAGCGACCGAGTCGCTGATGTTGTCGCGGGAGGAGATGGGAGGAGCGCCGGTTTGCATACTGTATACAGTATACGCTTCTCGGCGGCCGTCTTTCGGCTGCGCGTGTTTCCAAAGACTACTTGGCTCTAGCCCAGAACCGCACTCTCGACCGATTAGAGATTAAGGGGAGGCCGCGATGCCAACGAAACCTCGTCTTCTCGTTTTAGCCCTGGTCTTATCGCTCTGCGCGTGCGCCTCGGTCCGGCGGCCGGCCAAGGCGCCGGGGCCTCGGATCCGTGTCGATCCGGCGACAGAGCGCTACAGCATCTCGGCAAAAGGAGTATCGCGGGGGGATCTGCTCGACGAGCTCGCGCAGCTATCGGGCGTCGTGGTCCACCCGCAACCCAACCGCGACGAATCCCTGACCATCGAAGCGCACGACCTCGACCTCGCCGAGCTGGTCGGGCGGCTGGTCCCCGGTGATGCGCGCTCGGTAATTCGATGGGGCGACCGCGAAGTCTCGGCTGACCTTCCGTCTGCCGAGCACCCCAAGCAGGGTCCGCCCGTGAAAGCCTCCGCCGGAACCATCGCCAAGGGCGCCAGGGGCGAAAAGAAAGCGCCGCCGCCGCAGGGTCGGAACCTCAAGAAACCGCCGGACGCGGCCATCGCGGCGCCTCCCACCGGAGGTCCGGGCGCGAAGCCTCCGGTCACCGTGCGTGTCGCGGAGGCGAAAGAGCCGAAGAAGCCCAAACCGCGGGAGGTCGAGCGGGCAACGGTGCGTCTCACGCTCGAGTTCGAGAGCGGCGCAGCGCCGCGCGTGATCGCGGCGCAGTCCATCGAGGGACGCGCCACGCCCGAGCGGTTCACTCGCGGCACATACCTCTTCGCCGTCGTTGCTTCGGACGGACGGCTGCTCCAGTTCGGCACCTTTCAAGATCCGCTGGAGGAGCACAGCTACCGGCCCGACGGCACGCACGACGTCCGACAGGCGAAGTCCGGCGTCGTGGGGATCTCGATCCTTCGGGAGAATCTGGCCGGCGCTCGGCTGTTGATCGTCGATGCCAGCCAGCTCGCACTGCCGCGGGAGCTCGACGAAGAAGCCGTGCGTTCCGCCCTGAAGAGCGGCAAACAACTGCTTCAGACCGAAATGGCGCCGATCCTCCGCAGCGTGGATCAAGGAGTCGTGAAATGAGACCTTCCACTTTCCGCGCATGCCTCATCCTCATGCTTCTCGACGGCGCCGCACACGCGCAGACCGTTACCGAGCTGTTGCGGAACGGCCCGAACGCCCAGAAGTTCAACCTTGTGATCATCGGAGACGGATTCCAGGTGGGCGCCGACCAGACGACTTACAACACGTTCGTACAGAACACTGTGATCAACAGCATGTTCAGCGAGACGCGCGACGGCGCTTACCGGGAGATCATGGGTGCGTTCAACATCTTCCGAGTGAATGCGAACTCCCAGCAGAGCGGCATCACCACCATCGACGCGAACGGCAACGTGACCAACACAGTCAACACGTTCCTCGGATTCCGCTACAGCGGAATATGGAATCGCTGCTGGATGGAACCGGGCCCGAACACGAACACGACGCTGACCAATACGCTCAACAACCTCGTGCCGGGGTGGACGCACGCGTTCGTGATCCTGAACACGACGTCCGGGGGCGGCTGCCGCCGCGGCAACCAGCTGGCGATCACCCGCGGCAGCGGCTGGGCAACGGCTGCACACGAGACGGGGCACCTGATCGGTGACCTCGGTGACGAGTACACCGGGACGACGAATTACACCGGGACGGAGCCGAGCAAGGTAAACCTCACCATCAACACCAAGCGCTCGACCCTCAAGTGGCGTGCCTTCGTTGACCCGAACACCGCGGTCCCGACGGGCACGCCTTTCGGGGGAGATCCGGTGCAGGACGCCGGTCTGTTTGCCGGCGCGACGACCGGGGGTACGCGGTACGCCACCGGGCTCTTTCGTCCCTCGGTCAACTCCCGGATGAACAGCAACACGCCGGAGTTCGACCCGATCGGCTACGACCAGATGCGCCGCGTGTCGGGACCGAATCAGGATCACCGTTACCGCAACGTGTACGCCGGGCGGTTCACCGGACGGAACGGATCGGACCTGGTCGTGCATCAGGAAAACTCGCTCTACCTCTACACGGGGCAGTGGGACTCCGTTGCCCCGACGTGGGTCCGCACGATGCCGGACCCCGTCTGGGATGCCTACCGACCCGGAGATCGCTTCCTCGTGGGCGATTTCGACGGGGACGGGCGAGAGGACCTGTTCGTCTACAACTTTACCGATTGGTCGATGCCTTACTTCGCGATGCTTCGATCGTCAGGGTCGGATTTCACGGGAGTGCGTCGCTTCGACAAGGACTTGCCGGGATGGGGCGAGATGCGCGCGCACGACCAGTTCTTCGTCGCCGATGTGGATGGTGACGGCAGGGACGACATCCTCGTGTTCAACGGCGAGGACTGGAGCGTCGGTTACCTGCTGATCCTGCACTCCACGGGCAACGATCTCGTGTTCGTGCGGCGATACGACGACACCCTGCCGGGGTGGGGATCGATGCGCCGAAGAGATCGCTTCTACGTCGCGGATTTCGATGGGGATGGTCGCGCAGATCTCTATGTCGACAACCAGACGGACTGGTCGATCGGCTACCTGCTGATGCTGCGCTCGAACGGACGCGACTTCCAGTTCGTGCGTCGCTTCGACCAGACCCTGCCCGATTGGGACGACATGAAGCCGGGTGACCAGTTCTTCGTCGCGGACTTCAACGGCGACCTGCGCGACGACATCTACGTTTTCAACGGGAGCGACTGGTCGATGCCGTATCTGGAGATGCTGCGATCGACAGGATCGGACCTCGCCGCCGTGCGGCGCTTCGACAGGGACGTTCCCGGCTGGGGCGAGATGCGCCGCAACGATCGCTGGTTCGTGGGGGACGTCAACGGTGATGGGCGTGGAGATCTCTACGTCTACAACGCCGATGACTGGTCGACGCAGTACCTCGGCACGCTACGCTCCTCCGGCACTTCTCTCGGCGGTGGATTCCAGGAAGACTGGATCGGAAGCTGGAATCTCGGCAAAGTCGACCGGTTCGTCGTCGCGAACTTCAACGGCGGCGCGGGCTGGGACGACCTCATGGTCTTCAACGACGGCTGGTTCGGATTGCTCCGGTCGCTGTCGAGCCGCGTCACGCTGACCGCGATTTATCCGGAGTGGATCCACAATCACCGTTTCCACGAGTTCGGCTGGTGGTAAACCGACCCGCTCAATCTCGGGTGGATCAGAACGACGGCGCAAACTCCCGACGGAAACGTCTTCCCGGCAGGCGACGATGAGCAGCGTGACGACCTTTGACTCGTTGACGAATGCATCGAAGGACGAGCTCGATCGACTCATGAAGGCGAGTCCGCCGCCCGGTCTTTCGGACGTCGTCGGATACGAGTTCCGCGGCTGGAATCTCCAATCCAGCACGAAACTTCTCGGCACCCGCAAATTCAAAAAGGGATTCTACGGAGACCCGGCTGATGGATATGCGTGGGGGTACAACGTTCCCGTGGAGCAGAACGGCAAGCACGAGCCATGGAATGCCCGGCCGAGCGAGGAGAATCCGAAGCGTTATTTCTTCTTCAAGGTTCTCCCGTCAGGTGCCGCGGACGAGCCGAAGTACTCCAACAGTCTCGTCGTGGACTACCGCAAGTGGCCGGAGTACTTCCCGGCCAACCCGGTTCGGTTTACCGTGGACTACCTGGTTTTTCCGACACCCGGCAACCGAGATCTGATCCTGGGGAAGAGTTACTGGGAACTCGGCCCTCTGCGTCCATTCCTGGGGTACTTCGTTCTCGAGCGCCACAACGCAAGCAACTACAAGCCATAGGTCACGGATCCGGAACGACTACCGGACGCCGACGACCGGAGTTGGAGTAGAGCCCGGCGGGAGCCTGCCTTCCACCGATCGGACGCAACGGCGCTCGAGGTGCCGGACCGAGCCCCGGCAAAGGCCGAGGCGATCGGCGATCTGGCGCTCGCTCAGGCCCGCCCGGTAACGGAGGAAGTAAAACTCTTTCAGCCGCGGCGGGAGCACGTCGACGCGAGCTCGGAGCAGCCTCAGGAGCTCGGGATCGCGCGGGTTGGGCGGAATCGAGGAGTCTCCCGAGAACGAGATCTCCCTCGTGCGCGCCCGCCTCGTTCTCAGAAGATCGCTGCCCTTGTGCTGCGCTGTGTGAAGGATCCACGTGGGATTGACTGGAGTCGACGAACCGGCCTTCCAGAGCGCGATTCTCAGCTCCTGCAGCAGCTCGGGGACTTCCTGTGATGGAAGGCCGAACTGGTAGGCGACTCGCGCGGCGACGTGCTCGAGATAGGGGGACTCCAGCCATTCGCTGACGGCCTGAAAGCCGAGTCGCGGCGCAGTCGACGGTGTCATGGAACTGGGTGTGCGCGAGCGACTCTATCACGCCGAGTTTTTTTAGCCCAAACCCGTTCGATTTCCCGATTGCAGAGGTGGGAGTGAGGAACACGTGTCTGGTGCGTCTCGCGCGCGAATTGGCGGGGTGTGCCCCGTCGAGTCCTACTGTGACGTCTCCCCGGACACCCCAGGGATATATGCGCGCCGACTCGGCTGAGCCTTCCGCATGACTCCGCTCTCGGACGCCGAGAAGGCGCTCATACGGGCTCTCGTCTCGGCTTTTCGGCCCGACGGTTTTCCGCTGCCGACAGAGATGATCGCCGGTCGCGGAATCCGTTTCCTCCAGGACCTCATGGAAAGCGGGACCGGTGGCACGTCCGATATCCGTCTCCTGCTCGCGGGCGTCGCCACCGCCCTGCAGTTCCTGGACCTCTCCGACCGCAACGCCGTCCGCCGCCGCCTGACGGAAATGGAAACGGGGCAGCTGTTCAATCCCGTTCTCCGGCAGCTCGCGCGATTCGCGCAGCGCCTCGCGACGTTCCTGACTTACGCGACGTTCGACTCCTCGAACCGTCCGCCGGCCGATCTCGGATACCAGATCTTCCCGGACCGCCCGCGCGGCCAGGCGGCAACGATTCCGGACGAGCCGTTCCTACCCCGCGAGATCTGGGTCCGGCCGGAGGATCGGATCCCCGACCACGTCTACGACGCGATCATCGTCGGATCGGGGTCGGGGGGCGCGGTCGTCACGCGGCGCCTCGTAGAGAAGCACGGAATGGACGTCGCGGTGATCGAGAACGGCGACTACGTACCGGAGAGCTGGACGCAGTCGCCGCCGACCGGCGCGCCCCGGCCGCTTCCCTGGGACGAGATCGAGAACCTGCGCCGGTACTTCAAGAAGGGCGGCCTGCAGCTCACGCAGGGAATCCCGATGTTCGTCTTTCAGGGCGAGTGCCTCGGAGGCAGCAGCGTCGTCAACAACGCCATCTGTTTTCGGATGCCGCAAGCCGTCCGCGACCGGTGGGCGAACGAGTTCGGCGTCCCGTGGGCGGGCGCGGAGTTGGATGCGGCCTATGACCGGATTCAGCAGGAGCTCGGAATCGATGCGGTGGAGCGCCTGGTGGACGTCGACGAGAACGGCCGCCCTTATCTCAATCCCACCGGGGCGAAGCTTCGTTCGGGGGCGCCGGAAGGAGTCGAAATCCGCGCCTGCGACGTCAACCTCTCCCACGAGCCCAGATGTCTGGGTTGCGGCTATTGCAACCTGACGTGCGGCTATCTCCGCAAACGCTCCGTGCTGCAGACGATGTTTCCCGCAGCGTGGGAGAGCGCCCGGTTGGGGCGCGGGAAGCTCACGGTTTTCACCGGCCGGAAAGCGGTCGCCTTGTCGGGAACGCCGAATGGAGGGTCGTTCCGCCCCGACGGCGTCATGGTCCGCCTGCGAAAGGATCCCCGAACGCCCGGGAGAGTCCGGGGGAAGAAAGTCGTCGTCTGCGCCGGCGCGATCGCGAGCAGCGGTCTTCTCGCGCGGACCCTTCCGATCCGCTTCCTCGGTCTGCCCATCGGAAACCGTTTCTGCTTCAACTTCGGGAGTCCCGTCCACGCGGACTACGAGGAGGAGATCCGGGCGTGGGACGGCCTGCAGATGGCTCACTACTACGCGCCGAGCAGCTCGGAGGGGTTCATCGTCGAGACCTGGTACAACCCGCCTGCGACGCAGTCGCTCGCGCTGCCGGGTTGGATGGACGAGCTGCAGAGGAACATCGCCCGTTACAACCACTACGCCTGCGCGGCTCCGCTCGTCGGTTCCACGGCCGGGTCGACGGTTACGCCGCGCCTCTTGGGCGACAGTGAAGACGTCCAGATCCGTCTCGACCTCGGAAAGGACCTGCAACGTCTCAAGAACGGACTTCGGACGACGTGCCAGTTGTTCCTCGACTCGCAACCGAGCCCGCCGCGCCGCGTTCTGATCGGCAGACTCGATCACTGGGAGCTCTCGCGCGACAACTTCCGACAGCGGATCGACGAGGTCGTCTCCTTCGACCAGATTCAGATCGGTACCGGCCATCCTCAGGGAGGGAATTGCCTGGCCAAGGTGTCGGGACAGCAGGGAGGTCTGGGTGTCGTGTCGCCGGACTTCCGGGTCCACGGCACGAGGGGCGTCTACGTCGCCGACGCGAGCGTCTTTCCCACGAGCCTGGGCGTGAATCCTCATTGGACCGTCATGGCGCTGGCGGACCTCGCGTCCGCTTCGATCGCGGCAGACGGCTGACGCGTAAGGCCACAGTCCGATGAACGAAGACACCGAACAGCTGTACCGGGAGCTCGGCTACACCGAGCCCCTGCCGCCGCCGACGCGACGCCGCGGAGAGGTGGATCGCGACGAGATTCCGCCTCTCACCCCGGAGCAGGCCGAGGAGCTCTGGGTCCGGTTCTCCGAAAACCCGACGGAGCTCGTGGCGCGGGCGCGCGTCATCTGGGATCGGGACATGACGGAAGCCCGCCTCGCGCAGACCATCCAGGAGGCGCGGGCGATGCTTCGCGCGCCCGTCGAAGCGCGCGAGCAGGTGCGATCTCGCCGGGAGGGGTTGAGCCGCGGTACGCAGCTTCCCGCCGACTTCACTTTCCCCGGAATCGAAAAGCATCGCGACCAGATCGATCCGGGAAACCACAAGTTCCAGGACAAGGGCGACGAGCTGGGGTGGCTCCTGTTCTCGGGTCCGTACCTGCTCCTCTCCGCGGGTCGCGAGCCGCCGGATTTTCGGTTCCACGAAACGACGCCGTCCAAATTCAGCTACGAGCTTCCTGTGGGCGGACCGACGCTGACCGTCGCGCTCTTCAGCGATTTCGGGACGGGTCTCTATCACGCGTTGTACATCGCGGACCTCCTCCGCGAGGCCGCGTACCCCTACGCGCTCCATCTCGGGGACGTCTATTACTCGGGTCGCAAGTCCGAGTTCCGCGACCGCTTCGAGCAGCAGCTCGATCCCTTACTCAGCCGGACAGCTCTCTACACGCTGCACTCGAACCACGAGATGTACTCACTCGCCAAGCCTTACTTCCGATACCTGGACAACCGTGCGTATCCGGCCGGGCAACCGCGCCAGGAGGGAAGCTACTTCCGGCTGATCTGGAAAGGGATCCAATTCGTCGCGATTGACACGGCGAGTTTCGGCGATGGTCGATATCGCGAGCCGCGCCAGCGAGCCTGGCTGCAGGAAGTCCTCGAGGACGGCCGGCGGGCGCAACGCGTCACGATCCTGTTGAGCGCGAACGAGCCGTACGACTACGGGCAAAAGGAATTTCGGCCGCTCCTGCGGGAGGATCTGGACGACCTCGTCGCGGATCGACAGCTGGTCGATCTCTGGTTCTGGGGCAACGTGCACTACTGCGCGCTCTTCGAGCCGACGCCCCGCTCGCCCTTCTTCGGGAGCTGCATCGGTCACTCGGGATACCCCTACTCGCGAAAGCGCCGGGGAGAGGCGGAGCCGGCGCCGTTCCTGTACCTGGAGGAAGGCAACCGCTTTCTGCGGGAGGACGTCCGGCCCGACATGGGCAACAACGGGTTCTGCGTGCTCGAGATCCGCGAAGGGTCGATCGCCTTGACCTACTGCGACTGGATGGGAAACACCCGGTGCAAGACGGATTTCTCGATGAGTGGAGGCCGGCTGACGCTGGTGAGCAGTCCCGTGCTGCCCGGACCGGGTCGGAATTCTCTCTAGGAGAGCGAGCAAAAGGAGCTCCTGAAGATGCCACGCACGATCGTCAATCCCGAGGAGGTTGGCGGGGCACGAGCGCCGAGCGCGCCGAGGGGTGGGCGGAAGCGCGACGCCGGCGGGCCGATTCCGGAAACACCCGCGCCGGGCGCGGCGGCCGCTCCGGCCCCCGACGGTTACAACGATCGGGTGCTCAAGTACATCCCCGCGGAGGTCGTCACGCTCTATCTTTCGGTCGACGGCCTGGTGCGGGCGAAGCAGAACTCGCCAGTCTTGAGCTGGGGACTCTTCGCGTTCGGCCTGCTGGCGACGATTCTCTATCTCAAGTTCTCGGCAGGCGTAACGAAGCCGCTGCAGCTGGTCGTCTCGGCCGTCGCGTTCTGTGTCTGGGCGATCAGCATCGGGAGCCCCTCCACGTACATCCCCGGATACGACGCCGTCTACGGCGCGATCGCGCTGCCGATCTTCACGTTTCTCGCCGGATTGATAAAGCCGTGAGTGGAATCGTTCGATTGCAATGCCCCGAATCGCAACCTCGGAAAGGAGACCGGACATGAATCAGCCACCGGAGAAGCAGTGGACCCTGATGATGTACCTCGCCGGCGACAACAACCTCGACAGCGCCGCAATGACGGATCTGGAGGAGATGAAAGGAGTCGGCTCGACGCCCGAGGTCGACGTCGTTGCTCAGGTCGACCGGAGCGGAGGCGGACATGCCACCAACCGTTACCACCTCAAGAAGGGCGGGACTCTCGACGACGACGTCGTGGAAAGCCTCGGAGAAACGAACACCGGCGATCCGGAAGTTCTCGAGAGCTTCCTTCGATGGGCGATGAAGAACCACCCCGCAAAGAGGTTTCTCCTGACTTTGTGGAACCATGGATCGGGCTGGGACGACGCTGACATCTATCGGACCGCCCGACGGGACATGGGTCTCGGCATCCGGCGGCGGGGCCAGATCGTGGAGCCATCATCCGATGGGCCCGAAAAGACGGTCTCGGTGCGTCGGGTTCGAACGGTCGGCACCAAGCCACTGCGGCGGGCTCTCTTCAGCACGACCATCGCTGCCGCGATCGCGCCCGGATCCCACCCTCGTGCGATCGCGTTCGACGACACCTCCAAGGACTTCCTGGACAACATCGAAATGAAGAGGGTTCTTCTGGCCGTCACGAAAGATCTCGGCCGGAAGATCGACATCCTGGGGATGGACGCGTGCCTCATGAGCATGGCGGAAGTGGGTTACCAGATCCGCGACAGCGTCGACGTCACCGTCGGGTCCGAGGAGGTCGAGCCCGGCGACGGTTGGCCCTACGACGCGATCCTGGAGGAGCTCACCGCCAACCCCGAAATGACGCCGCAACAGCTCGCGGTCATGATCGTCGAGAAGTACCTCGCCTCCTACGGAGCGGACTCGGACGTCACACAGTCGGCGTGCGACCTGAGCAGGTGCGACGCGCTGGCCGGCGCCATCGACAAACTCGCCAAGACCCTAATCTCCGGCTTCTCCGATCCGAAGGTTCGAGGGGCTATCTTCGAATCGCGCGACCAGGTTCAGGACTACGACGTCGAAGACTACGTCGACCTGTACAACTTCTGCGACCTCCTCGCCGGAAAGGCTTCCGACGGCACCGCGCAGGCGGCCTGTCAAGGCGTTCTCGACGCGATCCGCAAGCCGGGCTTCGTTCTGGACTCCGGGTACAACGGCGCCAAGATGCAGCACTCGTACGGCGTCTCGGTCTACTTCCCGAGAAAGGAGATCTCTCCTCTGTACGCCACGCTGGATCTCACGAAGGACATCGCCTGGGAGCGGTTTCTGAAGAAGTACTCCGCGGAGACGCGCCAGCCGGATCGGGCACCGACGGCACGCCGTGCCGCTCCGACACCGGGAGCCTCACCCGCCTAACGCAGCGATGCAATACCACGACTTCGACGTCTGGTTAGACAACCCGACGGCGGAGGGCTATCCGCTGCGCGCCTGCTGCGAGCCGCACGGGGAGGCCCGGGACGTCTCGTCTTTCGATCCGGACGCCGATCCGATTCGGACCATGCGCAGCCGCCTCGTTCGCGAGGACACCGACAAGGGCTTCCTCACGGAGTTCGGAACTCTTCTCTACTCGAAGCTCTTCTCCGCGAAAGATCGGACGCTCGAGATGCTCTTCGAGCGGTGCCGCGGCGCCTTTCTCGGGAATGGAAAAGAGGGCATCCGGGTCCGGCTGCACATCGAGCCACCGAAGGTTGCCGCGCTGCCGTGGGAGTTTCTCTACTACCACTTCGCGGAGTGTTTTCTCGCCACGTCGATCGAGACGCCGGTCCTCCGATACATCGAGCTGATGCAGGCCATCCGGGAGCTGAAGGTCCAACCTCCGCTCCACATGCTCATTGCGGCGCCCGAGGGGAGCGGGCTGGACGCCCGGACCGAGACCGCCAACCTCTTCGCAGCCATCAAGGGGATGGAGAAGCAGGTGACCACGCGGCTCCTCGAGAAGAACGCGACCTATACGGCGATCAGCGACGCGCTGCGGGACGAGCAGTTTCACGTGCTCCACTTCATCGGTCACGGAGAATTTCGGAACGATCTTCCCTTTCTCGTTCTCGACGACGGACGGGGGGGCAGCGAGGCCGCTGATCACGAAAAGTTCGGCGGGCTCCTGGCCAACCATCCCACGATGAAGCTGGTGCTGCTGAACTCGTGCAAGGGCGCGGAAGTCTCCTCCACCGAGCCTCTCATCGGAATGGGTTCGCAGCTCGTCAAGCGCGGCGTCCCCGCGGTCATCGCCATGCAATACGAGATCGGGGACGATCAGGCGGTCCTCTTCGCCCGAGAGTTCTACGGGGCGCTGTTCAAGGGATGGGACAAGGGCCGAGTCGAAATCGCGGTCTCGCACGCCCGGAATTCCCTGCTGCAGGGCTTTCCGGGCGATCGGGTGATCGGCACTCCGGTCCTCTTCTCACGGGCGGTCGAAGGCGTTCTCTTCGACCTTCGGACCGGCGATGGGCTGAAAGACCTGCCGCGCACGCCGTCGCAAATCGACACGACGAAAGCGGTGATCCGGACTCGGGAAGAAAACGTCAAGGCCCTGCAGAGCCAGCCCGAGAAGACCGATGACGTGGTCGCCGCTCTCCGTCAGGAAACGGCCGAGCTCCGGAATCTCAAGCTCAGACTGCGACTCGGGAAGGCGTCGGTCGCCGCCGCTTTCCTTCTCGCTCCTCTTCTGTTCGGCCTGCTCTGGCTCGGCGTGTTCGACAACCTTCCACGCAGTCTGAAGCTTCAGAGCTACACCGTCTGGCTCGTCGACAATTTCTTTCCCAAGTCGTTCAGCGATCGGATCGCGCTGGTTGCGATCACCGATCGGACCGCCCGGCAATTCAACCGACCGTTCGACGACGCCGACGCCAACTGGAGGGGCGACCATGCGCGGCTCGTCGAGCGGTTGTCTTCGGCTGGGGCGAAGGTCATCGCATTCGACATGTTTTTCCCGAGGTCGAGAGACTTCGACCCGGAGTTCTCGCGAGCGATCCTCGCGGCGAAAGAACGTGGGACGTCCGTCGTCGTCGGGGTCAGGGACGCACCCGAACGCAACCCCGCCCTGACGCCGGTTCTCGCCGACGCGGTCAGCGATTGGGGACTCTTGTGCGTCGGGGAAACCCAGGATTCGGCGGACCTCGTCCCTCTGCTGGTCGACAAGCCGGGTCAGTCGAGTCGAGAACCGCTTCGTTCGCTGGCGCTCGCGGCGGTGGCTGCGTTCAACGGCTGGACCGTCACCGGGCTGGATGAAAAGACGAAGAGCATTTTGGTCAAGGCTGAGGCGAGCCCACCGCAACGGGTCGGGATCTCGGGTCTCGAACGGCTCAAGAGAGATCAGAAGTTCTGCGGAATCCTCGCGGCCGGCGACGTCGCCGCCAACCGCATCATCGACGTCACACCGAGCCGGCTCTTGAGGGACTCGAGGCGGCGCCTCGCGTATGAAGACATTCTCGCCTCGCCGGCTCCGCGGCTCGGAGAGGTCAACGGAAAGATCGTCCTCGTCGGTGAGGAATCTTCGCGCGAGAAGTTCCCGCTTCGACGCGGTTTGAGCGGCGAGGAGCGTTACGGGTACGAGCTGCACGCCGACGCCATCAACACGCTGTTTCAGCCGCTCACGATCCGGCCGCTCGCGGCGGGATGGCAGTTCCTGATCATTTTCGTGCTGTCGCTGGCGGGCGGGCTCGTCTGGGTCTGGCAGCCCAACCGAGCCCTCGTCCGCTGCGCGGTTCTCGCGGCGTTGGGCGCTCTCTACCTTGGCGCTGCCATCTGGGCCTACGGGCGTTACCGGGCGCTCCTGACCACGGCTTACCCCTTGCTCGCCCTTCTCCTGAGCTACCTGGTCGTTCGACGCTTTCGGAGATTGGCTTTGCAGGCCGGTGAGGCCGCATGACTCATTCCGGCTTCCGGCGACCGGTGAGTCCGTCGAGACTCCGTCGATCCGAGCAACGTCACGATGGTCGTGGTGCTTGAAGGAAGCGTGAGAGTGCAATCCCGGGTCGAGAAGTGGGCTG
>WNGB01013804.1_pt1 | contig 22087 bp, 20 predicted proteins | sample 5400681 | NCBI WGS metagenome assembly WNGB01 (sample SAMN13153367, study PRJNA577476) | soil metagenome | isolation source: 115 cm soil or saprolite under grassland replicate 2 | place: USA:California | collected 2016-06-15
CCGGCGCCGGCTGCGCCGCATGGGTCGGCGGGGTGGCGGCCGGCTCGAGCATCTCCACAGGGCCAGACCCCTGACCTATGCCCTTCTGATCGCCGCCCTGGTCGGCGCGGCCTTTCCGCTGTACTGGTCATTCGTGGTCTCCTCCCAGACCAACGAGGTGGTCGCCCAGACGCCGCCCGCGCTACTGCCGGGTGGGCACTTCCTGGACAACGCGCGGCGCGTGTTCGAGCAGACCGAGTTCCAGAAGGCGATGCTCAACTCCGTCATCGTGGCGGGCTCGATCACCCTCTCGACCGTGCTGTTCTGCTCGCTCGCCGGCTTCGCGTTCGCCAAGCTCCGCTTCCGCGGCCGCAACGCTCTCTTCCTGTTCATCATCGCGACCATGCTGGTGCCGATCCAGCTCGGCATCATCCCGCTCTACATGCTGATGTCACAGATCGGCTGGAGCGCACACCTGCAGGCTGTGATCGTCCCGACCCTGGTCACCGCGTTCGGCGTGTTCTGGATGCGCCAGTTCATCGGCGAGGCCGTGCCGAACGAGCTGCTCGACGCCGCTCGCGTCGACGGCTGCCAGACCATCCAGCTCTACTGGCACGTCGTCCTGCCGGCGATCCGTCCGGCCGCCGCAGTGCTCGGCATGCTCACGTTCATGACGGCATGGAACGATTTCTTCTGGCCGCTCGTCGTGCTCGGCCCCGACAACCCGACCGTCCAGGTTGCGATCGCCACCCTCCAAGGTGGCTACTACCAGGACTACAGCCTGGTCCTTGCCGGGACGGCGCTGGGCACCCTCCCGATCCTGGTGGTCCTGCTGCTCTTCGGCCGCCAGATCATCGGGGGCATCATGGAAGGCGCTATCAAGGGATGAGCACCATCGTCAGCACCACTGGCTCCGACGGCCAGGCCACCCAGCGGTCCGCGTCAGCGGTCGACACCCAGCCCGCGCCGGCCCCTGAGCAGCCTCTGACCTTCCCCCCCGACTTCCTCTGGGGCGCGGCCACCGCCGCCTACCAGATCGAGGGCGCCGCCGGCGAGGATGGCCGCGGCCCGTCGATCTGGGACACCTTCAGCCGCACGCCGGGCAGGGTGCTCAACGGCGACACCGGCGACCTCGCCGCCGACCACTATCACAGCTACGAGCAGGACGTGGCGCTGATGGCCGAGCTCGGCCTGCGCTCGTACCGCTTCTCGATCGCCTGGCCGCGCATCCAGCCCCAGGGCCGCGGGCCGGCGAACGCGCGTGGCCTCGACTTCTACCGGCGACTGGTGGACCGCCTGCTCGACAACGGGATCGAGCCGTGGATCACGCTGTACCACTGGGACCTGCCGCAGCCGCTCGAGGACGAGGGTGGCTGGCCCAACCGCGAGGTGGCCGGGCGCTTCGCCGACTACGCCGCGCTCGTCTACGACGCCCTCCACGACCGGGTGAGCTACTGGACCACGCTGAACGAGCCGTGGTGCACGGCGTTCGTCGGCTACGCGTCCGGCAGGCACGCGCCTGGGGTGCGGGACGGCGCGCTCGCCTTCCGCGCGGCCCACCACCTGCTGCTCGGCCACGGGCAGGCGGTGCAGGCGATGCGGGCGATCTCCGCGCGCAACCAGATCGGCATCACCCTCAACCTCTATCCGGTGGCCGCGGCCACCGACGACCCCGCCGACCTGGACGCGGCGCGTCGCATCGATGGGCTGCAGAACCGACTCTTCCTGGACCCGGTGCTGTGCGACGCCTATCCAGAGGACGTGCTCCGCCAGGTCGAGCAGGTCGCCGGGCTCGACCATCTCCGCGCGGAGGACGAGACGGTCATCGCCACCCCGGTCGACGTGATGGGCGTCAACTATTACCAGCGGCACGTGGTCGCCGCCGGACCGGTGGGCCACGCCACCGACCCGGAGTCCAGCGCCTACCCCTCTGCCGAGGACGTCCTGTTCGTCCCGCAGGACGGCCCGCGTACCGCCAACGGCTGGTCGGTGGACGCCAGTGGCCTGCTGGACCTGCTGGTGTGGCTGCACCGCTCCTACCCGCCGGTCCCCCTGGCGGTCACGGAGAACGGCGCGGCCTTCAACGACTACGCCGACCCGGAGGGCCGCGTGCGCGACGCCGAGCGCGTGCGCTTCCTGGACGGTCACTTCCGCGCTGCCCACCAGGCCATCGCTCAGGGCGTGGACCTGCGCGGCTTCTTCGTCTGGTCGCTGCTGGACAACTTCGAGTGGGCGGAAGGCTACTCGAAGCGCTTCGGCATCGTCTACGTGGACTACCCCACGCAGCGGCGTCTGCTCAAGGACAGCGCCCACTGGTACCGGCAGGTCATCCAGCGAGGCGGTCTGGAGACGAGCGGGTAGCCGTCCGGTCCCCCCGCGACCGAGGGCGCCTGGCGCCCTCGGTCGCGTTCGGGCGGCCAGGCAACCGAGCGCGTAGATTTGGCGTACGCCGAGCTGTCTCGGACAGCATCTGGTATCTCGAACAAGGAGACTCCATGGACGCCGGAACGGGCCCGACCGATGGAGGCCCAAGCGGAGGTCCGGCGGACCGGGCGATGAGCGCGACGCGCGGGTACCTGGCCTCGCTCGGCCTGCCCGCGCGTGATCTCGGTGAGCTGCCGGTGTCGGCCAAGCGCTTCCCGGACGGCGCCCAGTACCGGATCGAGATCCCGTCCGTCGAGGGGCCGGAGCCATTCCGTGCGGTGCTCGAGGCGGCCAAGGAGCATGAGCTGCGGATCCACCGCATCAGCCAGGGCAGCGGGATGATGCTGCTCACCGATGCCGAGATCGAGGAGATGGTCGCTCTCGGGCAGGAGCACGACATCGAGGTGTGCCTGTTCGTCGGGCCGCGGGCCGCGTGGGACATCGGCATCCAGGTCACCGCGCCCTCCGGGCGGGTCGTGTCGGGCGCGCTCCGCGGCGCCGACCAGCTCGTCTATGCCATCGAGGACGTGCGCCGCGGGGTCGAGCTCGGGGTGCGCAGCATCCTGGCCGCCGACATCGGGCAGCTCTGGCTCCTCGGCCGGATGAAGCGGTCCGGCGAGCTGCCTGACGACCTCGGGATCAAGGCGTCGATCTCGTTCCCGGTGGCCAACCCCGCCACCGCGCGCCTGCTCGAGGACCTCGGCGTGACCACCATGAACCTGCCGATCGACCTCTCGCTGGCGCAGATCGCCGCCATCCGCCACGCGGTGGAGGTGCCGCTCGACATCTACGTGGAGGGCGCCGACGACTTCGGGGGCGCCGTCCGCTACTACGAGGTCCCAGACCTGGTCCGGGTGGCGGCGCCGGTCCACCTCAAGTTCACCGTCCGCAACGCGCCCGGCATCTACCCGTCCGGCGAGCACCTCGGCGCCGTCGCCGTCGCCACGGCGCGCGAGCGGGTCCGCCGCGCCGCGATCGGGATGGCGATGCTCGAGCGCTACTACCGGGCCGCCGTCGGCTCTCCGTGAGCGGGCCCGGCCCCGGACCGGGTGAGCGGGCCCCTCCCCGGCGAGAGGAGACCCGGCCGGGGACGGTGTAGCCCTCCGCCTCCAGCCCGGACTGCAGCGAAGCGGCGACCAGCGGCTCGTCCTCCACCACCAGGATGCGCATCTCAGCGCAGGCTTCCCAGCGTCCAGGCGTGGCATCAAGCCTGGACAGCGCCTGGAAGGTCCTCACCGCGGCGCTCCGCCGGCGGCGGGTGAGCCCCACCGCCGCCGTCCGGAGCGCCCGGCGGCGGGAGCGGAGCGGGGGAGCGCGGGCGCAGGCCCTGCATGCCGCCGTCGACGGCGAGCACGGTGCCGGTCGTCGCCCCCGCGAGCGGTCCGGCCAGGTAGGCGATGGCCGCGGCGACCTCGTCGGCGGTCACCAGCCGGCCCATCGGTTGGCGGCGGGCGAGGGCGCGCAGCTCGGCGTCCGGGTCGGCCGCGGCGTCGAGCAGGCGCCGCACCCACGGCGTGTCCACGGTACCGGGGGTGACGCAGTTGACCCGGATGCCCTCGTCGAGGTGATCGGCGGCCATGGCCAGCGTCAGCGCCAGGACCGCGCCTTTGGAGGCGCTGTAGAGCGCCCGGGCGGGAAGGCCGGCGGTGGCCGCGATCGAGCAGGTGTTGACGATCGCCGCTCGTGCCGAGGCGCGCAGGTACGGCAGGGCCGCGCGGGTGCTGCGGACGATCCCGAGCAGGTTCACGTCGAGCACCCGCCACCACTCCTCGTAGCTGTTGTCCTCGACGGTGCCCTGCGCCCCGATGCCGGCGTTGTTGACCAGCACGTCGACACCGCCCAGCCGCCCGGCCACCGCGTCGACCGCATCCCGCAGCGAGCGCTCGTCGGTCACGTCGGCTGTGACCGCGGTCAGCGGCTCAGCCGGGGAGGGATCCAGATCCAGGCAGGCGACGGCGGCGCCCCGCGCCGTCAGCATCCGCGCGGTCGCCAGCCCGATGCCCGAGCCGCCGCCAGTGACGATCGCGACGAGCCCGGACAGCTCCTCGGTCACCTGCCCGGCACCTCCATACCCGCCACCCACACGGGCCCGTCGGGATCGCGATGGGCCGATTCTCCATGGACCCGCTCACGGCCACAAAGTCGAACCTCGGCAGGTGCTGGACCGGCTCGCCCATGGACAGGCGGCCCGGCGGTCATCATGTTCATGGGAACCTTTCCCCGCCGGCGGCCGTAGAGAAGGCAGAGAAGGCATGGACGCGACGACCTGCCGAGGGAGGCACCAGATGCGCGTTCGCTGGTGGCGGTTGCTGGTGGTGCCGATCAGCGGGCTGCTGCTGGTCGCCGGCTGCTCGGGCGGCGCGGGACGCGAGGCTGCCACGACCGCGGAGACGCTGCCGCTGCCGCCGGCGATGTCCCCTGCGCCGAGCGTACCGGCGCCGGGGACGCTGCTCGGAATGATCATGAGCGACGCGTCCGCGTCCACTTCGGTGGCGCTGGCCCGGCTCGATCCGCTCCGGCTGCGGCCGCTGCCAGGGCCGCGACTCGAGATCAAGGGCAACTGGGCGGTCCAGGCGGTCACGCCGGACCGCTCGATGGCCGTGCTGACCAACGACGACGGCGGGGAGCTCGCCATCGTCGATCTCACCCAACTGCGGAACCTCGGAACGATCCGGCTCCCGGCGATCGAGCCGCAGACGCGAGGGTCGCCGGCGACGACACCTCCGCCACCGTGCAGGTGACCCTGGTCGACCTGGCCACCAGCAAGGTCCTGCGCCAGCAGCGCCTGGACGGCCAGGTGCTCGCCTCGGCCCACCTGCCCGGCGGCAGGCTCGCGCTGCTGCTCGGGCCTCCAGCGTCGATCGGGCTCGCCCGCCTGGCCCTGGTGGGCGCCGACGCCGAGGTCCACGTGATGATCCTCGACAGGATCAGCGCGGGCTTCCAGCGGCTGGACACCGGCGGGTCCGACCCGAGGGCGCGGCAGGCCATGCCCGGGCTGGCGGTCGATGCGGCCGGCCTCGCCGCTGCAACGGCTGGCGAGCTGGCTGGTCCCTCCCGCCGAGGCCAAGGAGATCAGCGGTCCGGCGCGCAACGCGCTGTGGCTCAGCGACGGCCTGCTGGCGGTCTCGGGGAGCGACGCCAGGGCAACGGCCAGCGGTGAGTACTCGGAGGTCCCGTCCGGGCTCCAGCTGATCGACACGCGCACCTGGACGGCGCGCACCGTCGAGCCCCACGCCGGCAACGCCACGCTGGTGGGCGGCAGGCTGCTGGCGTGGGGAGTGAGCTTTGGGCCCGGCCGCAACCAGGGCTACGGGCTCACGGTCTTCGGGCCGGGCGATCGGCGGCCGGTGCACCTGTTCGGGTCGCAGGAGGTGACCTGGGTGCAGGCCAGCGGCAACCTCGCCTACGTGAGCCTCAACGAGGGCAGCGCGACCGCCTGGGCTGCGCAGGGCGACCTGCCGCAGCTCGTGCTGCCCGGCCGCCCGTAGGCGACGGAGGTCAGGTACGCCCGCTCGGCGCCGCACCAGCCGGTCACCTCACGTTCGGGTGACACTCTGCCGCGTAGGTCGCCCGGCTTGCCGCGGGGGCGCGGGCGGGTACCGGGGTGGATGCGGTACGGGGTGACTGAGGTTTCTCTCCGTGAAAACATGTGCCACCTAGCGGCTTCTTGCCGATCCGAGGAGGTGGCAGGTTGGGGGTCCCGTCGCTGCTCATCCAGAACGCGCAGGTCGTGACGATGGACGCCGACCGTCGCGTGCTCGCGCCTGGCTACGTCGCCGTCGAGGACGACGTCATCGTCGAGGTCGGGCCGCAGGCCGAGTGCCGGCACGACCGGGCGGGGCGGGTGATCGACGCCAGCGGCAAGGCCGTGCTGCCCGGCTTCGTCAACGCCCACACCCACGCCATCCACATCCTGCTGCGCGGCGGGCTGTCCGACGACCGGAACCTCTACGACTGGCTCTTCAACGTCGTCCTGCCCGGGCTGCGGGCCTACCGGCGTGAGGACGTCGAGGCGGCCGCGCGGCTCTACTGCCTGGAGGCGCTGCGCTCCGGCGTCACCACCTTCGTGGACAACGTCGAGTTCCCGGCCGAGCGCTGGGACATGGTCGCCGACGCCTCCATCGGCGTCTACCGCGACGCCGGCCTGCGGGTGATGTACGCGCGCATGTTCTACGACTACACGCCGCCGGAGCTGGTCCCAGTCATCCAGGCCATGGAGGCCAGCGAGCCGGGCGTCCGCCACGACCCCGGCGACGTGGAGGCGACCGCCGAGGCGCTGGCCAGCATCGAGCGGCTCATGCGCCGCCACCACGGCGCAGGTGACGGCCGCATCCAGGTCTGGCCGTCACCGGGCGTCGCGATCTTCTGCAGTCGGGAGGGGCTGCTCGGCGCCCGGGAGCTGGCCCGGCGCTTCGGCACGATGCTGACACTGCATCTGGCTGAGTCGCCGTTCGACCGGTACCAGTGCGGCCTGCCAAGCATCGAGTACCTGGGGTCGATCGGGTTCCTCGGCCCGGACGTGCTGGCCGGCCAGTGCGTGCAGAGCGATGCCAACGACATCCGCACCCTCAAGGCCTTCGACGTCAAGGTGGCCAACAACCCGGTCAGCAACATGTTCCTCGGCTCAGGGATCGCCCCCGTCGCCGAGATGCAGGCGGCCGGCATCACGGTGGGCCTTGGCACCGACGACGGCAACTGCAACAACAGCGTGAACGTCATCGCCGACATGAAGGTGGCCGCGCTCGCGCAGAAGGGCCGCTACCAGCGCAGCACGGCGATCACCGCCGAGAAGGTCCTGGAGATGGCCACGATCGACGGAGCCAGGGCGGTCGGGCTCGCGGACGTGATCGGCTCGGTGGAGCGCGGCAAGAAGGCCGACCTCGTGCTGCTCGACCTGGCGCATGCGAACCTCGTCCCCCGTCACAACCTGGCCTCGGTGCTCGTCTACCAGGCCTACGGCACCGAGGTCGATACGGTGATCGTGGACGGGAGGACGCTGCTCGAGGGGCGGCGCGTCACGGCGATGGCCCCTGGTGAGGAGCGGGAGCTTCTGGCCACGGCCCAGGTCGCCTCGGAGCACGTCGCCACCGAGGCCAGGCTGGCCGGCTTCCCCGACCGGGGCTGGCGGTCCGTGCGGGGCGCCTGACGCGCGCCCCCGCAGGCCGCCGGCTCGCCGGTGCGCCCTACGCGCCGTCCGGCGCGGCCGCCCGGGCCCGGTCGATGGCGTCGAGGACCTTCTCGGGCGTCAGCGGCAGGCTGGTGATGGGCACGCCGATGGCGTCGAAGACGGCGTTGGCGATGGCCGCCGCTGCGGGCGTGACGCCGCTCTCGCCGATGCCCTTGTTGCGCATCGGGTGCGCCGGGTCGTGGCTCTCGAGGGTGCGAAGCTTGTCCTCCATGAGCGGCACCTCCGGCGCGGTGGGCACCTGGTAGTCGACCATGCTGGGGTTCAGCATCGTGCCGGACTGGTCGAACAGCAGGTCCTCCCCGAGGGCGTAGCCGATCCCCTGGACGATGCCGCCCTGGACCTGGCCCTTGAGCAGGTCGGGGTGCAGGATGCGGCCGGCGTCCTCGGCTGAGGACCAGTCAAGCACCCGGACCTTGCCCGTCTCCGGGTCGACCTCGACGAACGCGATCGTCGCCGAGCAGGTGTAGTTGGCGGCGAAGTTGCCGTAGCCGCGCTCGTCGGGGACCTCGCACGGGGTGTCGTAGCTGGCGGTGGCGACCAGCGCGCCCGCCTCCATGCCCGGGAGCAGCGACTTGCGGTCGCCGTGGATCAGGGTGGCGACCTCGGCCAGCCCGATGCCCTGGGTGGTTCCCTTGACGACGATCCGGCCCTGGCCCTGCTCGATGACGAGATCCTCCGGGTCCGCCTCGAGGTTGTGCGCGGCCACCTCGAGGATCCGCGCGCGCAGCTCGGTGCAGGCGCGGTGCAGCGCGCTGGCCTGGACGACCGAGGTGCGGCTGCCGAACGTGCCGAGGCCGAACGGCGATCGCTCGGTGTCGCCACGCACCACCGACACCTTGTCCTGGTCGACGCCGAGCACGTCGGCCGTGATCTGGGTGAACAGGGTGGCGTGGCCCTGACCTGAATCGGCCGCGTCGGACGCGACCACGGCGCTGCCGTCGGCGTGCAGGGTGACCGTGACCGAGCCGAGGTCGGCGTCCCAGTCGTCGAGCCACCGGCAGCCGCCGCCCCACTCGATCATGTTGGCGGTGCCGATGCCCTGCAGCGGTCGGCGCCGCTGCCTGAGCCCTGGCAGGTCGATCGCCTCGGCGGCCACGCGCATGGCCCGCTCGACGGGAAGCGTGTCGAGCCTCAGGCCGTTGGCGGTCCTGGTCGGCAGGTCCTGTTCCCGGATGACGTTGCGCCGGCGGAACTCGAACGGGTCCATCCCGAGGGCCCTGGCCGCGATGTCGAACATGAGCTCGCGGGCGAAGGTCGCCTGCGGGTTGCCGAAGCCGCGGAAGGCGCTGGCGGGCGGCTTGTTGGTGTAGACGCAGACGCCGTCGATGTCGAGCGCCGGCGTGCGGTAGGGACCGACGGTCACCCACTCGGACAGGGCGAGCACCGACGGGCCGAGGCCGGAGTAGGCGCCGACGTCCTGGATGATGCGCTCCCGCCAGCCGAGCACCGTGCCGTCGCGGCGCAGCGCGACCTCGGCGTCGCGGATCTGCGGGTTGCGGCTGACCGTGGCGGAGAACTCCTCGGTCCGGGTGAGGACGCAGCGCACCGGGCGGCCGAGCCGGCGTGCGCCCAGCAGGGCCATGGCCTCATGAGTGTGCAGCCCCTCCTTGTGGCCGAACGCCCCGCCCACGAAGGGCTTGATCACCCGCACCCTGCTCTGCGGCAGCCCGAGCACGTGCGCGGCGACGTTGCGCACCACGTGGGGCTGCTGGGTGGAGGTCCACAGCGTCGGGCCGTCGACGGGGTCCCACTGGGCGACGGCGGCGTGGGTCTCCATCGGCATCGCGTGCTGCTTGCTCGTGCGGAATTGCTCCTGAAGGACGAGGTCGGCGGCACGGAAGGCGGCGTCGACGTCGCCGACGCGGGTGGCCTGCCGCCAGCACACGTTGCCCTGCACCCCGTCGACGCCCTCGTGCAGCCGGGGCGCTCCCGGCCGCAGCGCGGCCACGGGGTCGAGCAGCGTTGGCAGCTCCTCGTACTCCACCCGGACGAGCTCGAGAGCCTGCTCGGCGATCTCCTCGGACTCGGCGATCACGGCCGCGACCGGCTCGCCCGCGTAGCGGACCCTGCCCCGGGCGAGCAGCGGCATGTCCACGACCGGGCCCGTCGACACCAGAGGGAGGTCCGCCACGTCGGCAGGCGCGATGACGTCCAGGACACCGTCGAGCGCCAGGGCCTCCGATGGGTCGACCGAGACGATGCGGGCGTGGGCGTAGGGGCTGCGGACGATGCGGAAGTGGGCCATGCGCGGCAGGACGAGGTCGACGGTGTACATGGCTTGACCGGTGACCAGGGCGACCCCGTCGACGTTGGGGATGGAGCGGCCGAGCAGCGGGCCATCACCCGCCATCGTCGTCAGCGCTCCCGGCGCTGCTGGCGCGCCGGCCCGCGTCCAGCAGGGACGCCACGATGCTGGTATAGCCGGTGCAGCGGCAGATGTTGCCGGCCAGGGCCTCGCGCGCCTCGTCCTCGTCGCGGTCCAGGCCGGGATCGTCGTCGATGAGGCTGGCCATCGTCATGGCGAAGCCGGGGGTGCAGAAGCCGCACTGGAACCCGAAGTTGTCGATCAGGGCCTGCTGCACGGGGTGGAGCTGGCCGCCGGTGGCCAGACCCTCGATCGTCGTGATCGCGTGACCGTCAGCCTCGACCGCCAGCAGCAGGCAGGACTTGATCACCCGACCGTCGAGATGGACAGAGCAGCTGCCGCACATGCCGTCCTCGCAGGCGCCCTTGGTGCCGGTGAGGCCCAGCTCGTCGCGCAGGAAGTCGCGCAGCAGCCGCTGGGCGGCGACGGTGCGCGTCTGCGTGCGGCCGTTGACCGTGAGGGTGATGCGATGCTCAGCCATGTCCGTTCCTCGAGCCGATGGCGCCGCCCACCGTCCGGCGCACCAGGCTGGTCACCACCCGCCGCTTCCATCTCTCGCTGCCGCGCACGTCCGCGATCGGGCGCAGCGACGCGAACGGCGCCTCGGTCGCCGCGGCCGCGAGGACGTCGTCGGCCGTGGCGCCGGCGAGCAGGCGCTCGAGCTCTGGCAGGCGGCGCGGGTGCAGGTCGCCGCCGCCGACCGCGATCCGCGCGTCGCTGCAGCGGCCGTCCTGGAAGCGCAGGCGGCAGGCGGCGACGGCCATCGGGTACTCGCCATGGCGGAACGAGAAGCGGCGGTAGCCGAAGGTGGCGTCCGCCGCCCGGGCGGGAAGGTCGATCGAGACCAGCAGCTCGTCCGGTTCCAGCAGGGTCTCGAACAGCCCGCGGTAGAAGCCGTCGATCGGGTGGTGGCGCTCGGTTCCGTCGGGCCGGACGGTGCGCAGGGTGGCGTCGAGGGCGAGCAGGACGGTCGGCAGGTCACCGGCCGGGTCGGCGTGGCACACGCTGCCACCCACCGTGCCGAGGTTGCGGATGTGCACCGACCCCACCGAGGAGGCCGCCGCGCGCACGATCGGCGCCTGGCTGGCGACCAGGGGGTCGAAGGCCGCTGCCCGGTAGGTGACCATGCTGCCCAGCCGGAGGCCGTCCCGCGTGGCCTGGATCGTGGCCAGCTCGCCGACCCGCTTGAGCCCGATGAGCACGTCGGGGGTGACCAGCCCCTGGCGCAGCAGGATCATGAGCGACTGGCCGCCGGCCAGCAGGGTCGCGCCCTGACCATGCCGGCTGAGCAGCCGCAATGTCTCGTCCACGCTGGTGGGCGCCTGGAAGTCGAGAGGTCTCACAGGGGCCAAGACTACCGGGAGCGCGCTGCTGATGGAAGGATTTTTCTCGCATCGTAAAAGCATATTTCAGGAGTCGAGGGCACATGCTAGGGTAGGCCGGATCGACGCCGGAGCCGATCTCGTGTCTCTCCGTCGAGCCCTGGAGGACTGCCGATGGACCATACAGAGGTTCCGCCCGTCGATGTGCGCCCAGCCTCGCCGCCGCTCAACCTCGAGGTCCGCTCGATCGACTACATCCCCAGGCGGGAGCGGCACGGCCAGGCCTGGCACCTGGGGGCCGTCTGGTTCGTGGGCAACGCCGAGCTGGTCAGCTTCGCCACCGGCCTGATCGGCATCACCCTCGGGCTGAACTTCGCCTGGAACGCCGTGGCCATCGTGCTCGGCACGCTGATCGGCACGCTGTTCATGGCGTTCCACTCCGCCCAGGGCCCCAAGCTCGGCCTGTCGCAGATGATCCAGTCCCGGGCCCAGTTCGGCTACTACGGGAACCTGCTGCCGATCGTCACCGCCCTGTTCGTGTTCATCGGCTACTGCGTCTTCGACACCGTGCTGGGCGGCGAGCTGCTCAACGCCACCATCAAGACGGACATCAAGCTCTCCTACGTGCTGTTCGTCGCGCTGGCCCTGGTCCTGACCGCCTTCGGCTACCGGGTCATCCACCGCTTCAGCCGCTGGGCCTCCGCGCTGTACCTGGTCAACTTCGGCCTGTTCACCGGCATCGCGCTGGCCACCATCAGGCTGCCCGAGGAGCAGTACAGGCTCTCGGGCGGCACCTTCCAGGCGGGACCCTTCCTGATCGTGCTCGGCGTGCTGATGAGCTACAACCTGACCTGGGCCCCGTACGTCTCCGACTACTCGCGCTACCTGCCTGCCGATACCCCGGTCAGGTCGGCCGCGCTGTGGACCTACTGGGGCGCCGCGTTCGGCGCGATCTGGCCGGCCGTCCTGGGCGCGCTGGTCGGCGGCGCGAACCCGGACCTCTCGCCGATCGCCGCCGTGAAGGCCGTGGCAGACCACCTGTTCGCGGGCTGGGGCGTGGTGACCCTCGTGCTGCTGGCCCCCACGCTCATCGGCGCGACCACCCTCGGCATCTACACGGGCGGGCTGTCCACCCTGGCCGCGGTCGACGTCGTGCGGCGGATCAGGCCGGGCGTGGTCGCGCGGATCGTCGCGGTCGGATGCATCGCCGTGGTCATCACGGTGATCGCGCTGCTCATCCCCGAGGACTTCCTCAGCAGCTACAACGCCTTCCTCACGCTGGCGCTGTACTTCCTGATCCCCTGGACGGCCGTGAACCTGGTGGACTTCTTCCTGGTGCGCAAGGGCAACTACGCGATCAAGGAGATCTTCCGCCCGGGCGGGCTCTACGGCCGCTGGGGCTGGCGCGGCCTGGTCTCCTACTGGGTCAGCTTCGCCATCATGATCCCGTTCTTCTCGACGACCATCTTCACCGGCTTCGTGGCCAACGCGATCGGCGGCGGTGACATCTCGCCGTTCGTCGGCTTCCCCGTCGCGGCCGGGCTGTACTACCTGCTCACCCGCAACCTCGACGTCGAGGCCGAGTCCCGGCTGGCGGCCCGGCAGCTCACCGAGCTGGAAGGCCTGGAAGCGGCTGAGCCGCTTCCCTCCTGAGGTGGGTCGTTGACGCGGGCCGCCTCCCCCCCACTTCCGACGGGCTGCACCTTCAGCGAGTCGGACTGGCGGATCCTGGCCGATTTCTGGCACCCGGTCGCGTTCAGCCACGACGTGGGGACCTCGCCGGTGGGCGCCCGCCTGCTCGACGTCGACCTGGTCGTCTACCGCACCTCCGAGGGCGTGGTCGTGGCCAGGAACCTGTGCCTGCACCGCGGGTCCCAGCTCACGCTGGGCCGGTTGGAGGGTGACGAGCTCGTCTGCGCGTACCACGGCTGGCGCTACGGGGCCGACGGTCGCTGCACCAGGATCCCGGCCCAGCCGGCCGCCCGGCGCATCTCGCCGAGCATCCGGCTCATCACCTTCCCCACGGTGGAGCGGTACGGGCTGGTGTGGACGTGCCTGTCCGGTCAGCCCGCCCGGGGCCTGCCGGACTGGCCAGAGGCCGAGGACCCGGGGTACCGGCGGCTCACCCTGCCGCCGCTGGACTGGGCCAGCTCGGCGGCGCGACAGGTGGACAACTTTCTCGACGTCAGCCACTTCTCGTTCGTGCACGCCGAGACCTTCGGCAACGCGGCCGCGCCCGAGATCCCGGAGATCCCCGTCCGGCTGACCGAGCACGGCCTGAGCTACGACTTCGCCTTCGAGGCCAACAACCCGGACAGCTCACCCATGGAGGGTGGTGAGACGCTGGTCTGGGAGACCTCCTACCACGTGACCCTGCCCTTCGCGGTGCGGCTCTGGCAGCGCTTCCCGCAGAAGGGCGAGTCGTACCACGTGGTCTTCAACGTCGCCGCACCGGTCTCGGCCCGCGGGGTGCGCGCGTTCTTCTTCGTGTGCCGCAACTTCGACTTCGACGTGCCCGCCGAGGAGATCCTCGAGTGGGAGGGCAGGATCATGGCGGAGGACCAGGTCATCGTGGAGAGCCAGCACCCGGAGGAGCTGCCGCTCGACCTCGCAGCGGAGCTGCACGTGCAGGCCGACAGGATGACCATCGCCTACCGCAGGCAGCTTGCCGAGCTGGGCCTCGGCGCCGACCACAGCGCCTGAGACGGGCCGGTGTGACGGGCCGGCGCTCAGCCGCCGATGACGACCATGCGCTCCTCGGTCATCTCGCGGACGGTGAAGTGCGGCCCCTCACGGGTGTTGCCGGACGCTTTCGTCCCGCCGTACGGCATCTGGTCGACGCGGAAGGTCGGCGTCTCGTTGACCGTGACGCCGCCGAACTCCAGGCGCTCGGCCGCGCTCAGCGCGACGTGGAGGTCACGGGTGTAGATGCCGGCCTGCAGGCCGTACTCGGTGCCGTTGGCGAGCTCGAAGGCCTCGTCGACGTCGTCGAAGGTGCGCAGGGAGACGACCGGGCCGAAGGCCTCGTCACGCCAGACCCTGGCCGAGGTGTCGACCCCGTCCAGCACCACCGGGGAGACGCAGTTGCCCTGCGCCCCGTCGCCGAGCACCCGGCGGGAGCCACCCGAGGTCGCTTCCGCGACCCACGCCATCACGCGGTCGCGCGCGCCGGCGTCGATGAGCGGCCCGACGGCGGTGGCCGGCGAGAGCGGGTCGCCGACCTTCTTCGGCCTGGTGGCCGCCCCGAGCAGCTCCACGAACGCGTCGTGGACGCTGGCGTGCACGATCACCCGCTGCACCGAGATGCACGACTGCCCGGCGAAGTTGAACGCGCTGGCGGCGGTCGTCTGGGCCGCCGCCTCCAGGTCGGCGTCGGCGCAGACGATCAGCGGGGTGGAGTTGCCGAGCTCCAGGGCCACGCGCTTGCGCGGCGCGCGGGCGGCCAGGCCCCAGCCGACCTCGCTGGACCCGGTGAAAGTGAGCATGGCCACGCGGCGGTCGGCCACCAGCACGTCGACGAGCTCGGCGGCCGGGCCGACGATCACCGAGAGCCACGGCTTCGGCAGGCCTGCCTCGTAGAGGACGTCGGCGAGCTGGATGCCCGTGAGCGGCGTCTGCCGAGGTGGCTTGAGGACGACCCCGCAGCCGGCGGCGATGGCTGGAGCGACCTTGTGCGCCGCGAGATTCAGCGGGAAGTTGAACGGCGTGATAGCGCCGATCACACCGATCGGGACGCGGATCGTCCAACCGCGCCGGCCCACGCCGGCCGGGTGGGCGTCGACCACCACGCCGCGGCCGGCCAGCGTCCGCGCCTCCGCGGCCGAGAAGGTGATGGTCTGGACGGCGCGGTCGACCTCCACCAGCGCCTGGGTGACGGGCTTGCCAGCCTCCAGCGCGAGCGTGCGGGCCAGGTCCTGGCGGCGCTCGCGCATGATCGCGGCGGCCCGGTCGAGGATCTCGGCGCGCCGGTGGGAAGGGAGCCCGGCGGCCATGGCGCCGGCGGCGGCGTCGACCGCGGCCCGGGCCGCGTCGGCGCCCACCACTGGCACCTTGCCGACGAGTCCTCCGTCGTAGGGAGACCGGACCTCGAGCGTCCCGCCGCCGGCGACCCGCTCGCCTGCGATGTGGAGCGGGGTGACCTGGGTCGTGAGCTGTGACATGCCGGCCGGCTCCTCCTCTGGGACCTCGAGGCGCTCGATGAAGGCTTGCGATGAGGGCGGCGTGCCGCCGCGCAGCCGCCCTCACCCCTGTGCCGACACCCTTGCGCCGAGTGGCCACCCGTTCGCGAGCATCGTAGGCGATACAGCGGTATCGTGAAAGCCTCTTCTACGATGCGAAAGTCGAAGGGCCGCGAGAGGGGAGCGACATGGCGCACGGGCAACGGCGGCGGCTCGTGGTGGGGATGTCGGGCTCCAGCGCGCCGCAGCTCGCCGACACCTTCCTCCGGGCCAGCCGGGACCTCGACGAGATCGAGACCCACCTGGTGGTCTCGCCGGGCGCCCGCCGCAGCATCGAGCTCGAGCTGCAGAAGGACCCCGCCGAGATCGAGGCGCTGGCCGACGTCGTCTACGACGCCAACGACCTCGGCGCCGCCATCTCGTCGGGCTCGTTCCTCACCATGGGGATGGTCGTCATCCCGTGCTCCATGCGCACGCTCGGTGCCATCGCCAGCGGGAACTCCGACAACCTGCTGTCGCGGGCGGCCGACGTCACCCTCAAGGAGCGGCGACCGCTGGTGCTCGTCACCCGCGAGACGCCGTTGAGCTACATCCACATCCGCAACATGGAGACGGTGACGCTGGCCGGAGCCACCGTGCTTCCGCCGGTGCCCGGCTTCTACCACGGGCCCAAGACGATCGAGGACCTGCTGCTGCAGACCTGCGGGAAGGTCCTCGACCAGTTCGGTGTCGCCCACGACCTGTTCCAGCGGTGGTCGTCGTGACGGTTCCCGAGGAGCTGGCCGAGCTGCTCGAGGGGACGCCGGACGTCGACGCCCACGAGCAGGCCTTCCCCTTCCTGACCGTCGACGAGCACGGGTTCCCCCATGTCGCGCTGCTGTCGCGCTCGGAGCTCGACGTGGGGCCGGGCCGGGCGGAGGTCCTGGTGGCCGTGGGCAGCCCCCGGACACGGGCGAACCTGCGGCGCGACGGGCGGGCCGGGCTGGTCGCGGTGGCGGGGACCGTGGCCCACTACGCCAAGCTGCGGGTCGTCCGCAGCATCGAGGTGCAGGGGCTGCTCGGCTGCGCGCTGGCGGTGGTCGAGCACAAGGGCGACAGCCTCGGCGTCCCGCTCGAGCCGATCGGCTTCCGGACCTCGGCGGAGATCGCCCGTCTCGAGCGCTGGGAGGTCAGCGCCCGGGTCCTGCGCGCGCTGGCGGACCCCTGTGTTCAGCCTGAGAGTCCGAGCAGAAGGAGCAGCTGACATGACAGGTCAGACGAGGGAACTGGGCGTGAGGAGCGTCGAGCGCCCGCTGCTCGGTCAGGTGGCGATCGTCACCGGTGCGGCCAAGGGCCTTGGCGCGTCCATCAGTCAGATGTTCGCCGAGCAGGGCGCGCACCTCACCCTCGTCGGCCGCGACGAGGCGGCGCTGCGGGCCCACGCCGCCAGCGTCGACGCGGACCACGTCCACCGCGAGAGCCTGGTCGCGGCCTGCGATGTCGTGGAGGAGCAGGCCGTTCAGAGCATGGTCCGTGCCACCATCGAGCGCTTCGGGCGCGTCGACATCCTGGTCAACTCGGCCGGCGGGACCGGCCCGATCGAGACGCCGGCGCAGGAGGTGGCGCTCGAGGACTTCCGGCAGGTGCTCGAGCTGAACGTGCTCGGGACCTTCCTGCCCTGCAAGGTGATCATCCCGCAGTTGATCCGCCAGGGTGGTGGGCGCATCGTCAACATCGCGGGCACGTCCGGGCTGCGCGGGTACAGGAACCGCGTGGGCTACTCGTCCTCGAAGTGGGCCGTCCGCGGTCTGACCCGCACGCTGGCCCTGGAGCTCGGCCCGTACGGCATCACGGTCAACACGGTCTGCCCCAACGTCACCAACGGCGACCGGATGGAGAGGATCGTCCGCGAGAAGGCGCAGAAGCTCGGCCGGACCCAGGAAGAGGTGTACGCGGACTTCGCCGGGCAGACGCCGCTCGGCCGCTTCGTCGACGAGGTCGACATCGCCAGCGCGGTGAGCTTCCTGGTTTCCGAGGGAGCCCGTAACATCACCGGGCAGGATATCGTCGTCGACGCAGGGTGGAGCGTCTGAGCCAGGATCGGGTGGTGCGCGCGCTCGCCGTCCAGACCGGACCGGCGTCGCCGGACGTGGCCGCGAACCTCGACCGCGTGCGGCGCCTGCTGGCCGGCGCCGAGCCGCGGCCGGACCTGGTGGTCCTGCCCGAGCTGTTCGCCAACCCGTTCTGGTGCGTCGGCCTCAGCGACCCGAGCTACTTCGCCTGGGCGGAAGGGCTCGACGGGCCGGTGGTGACCGCCATGCGGGCGCTCGCCCGCGACCTCGGCGCGGTGGTCGTGGCCCCGTTCTTCGAGCGCGGCGCGGTGGCGGGGGAGTACTACAACAGCGTGGCCGTCATCGACCGGGCCGGCGCCATCGTGCCCGGGCGCCTGCGGACCGGGCAGGAGGTCCTGACCTACCGCAAGCACGCCGTGTCGGCGTTCCGCTGGGACGGCCAGGTCAACGACGAGAAGTTCTACTTCCGGCCCGGCGAGGGATTCCCGACCTTCCAGACCGACGTCGGCCGCCTGGGCGTGCTCGTCTGCTACGACCGCTGGTTCCCCGAGGCGTGGCGGATGCTCGCGTTGCAGGGCGTCGAGGTCATCTGCGTGCCGAACGCCTCCGTCGGGGACGTGTCGGACATGTTCCTGCCGTCGATGCGGACCTGTGCCGCCCAGAACCTCCTGTACGTCGTCGCGACCAACCGTGGCGGCGTGGAGGAGGTCGAAGGCCGCCGGGCGTGCTACTACGGGCTGTCCTGCATCATCGGTCCCCGTGGCGACGTCCTGGCCGTGGCCGGGGAGGCTGCGCCCGACCAGGCGGTCGGCGCGGCGATCGACCTGGCCACCGTGAGCGCGGTCCGCACCAGCCAGACCATGTACAGGGACCGCCGCCCAGAGCTGTACGGGCTGCTGGCCGAGCCGCCGCCGAGGAGCTGAAGGCCATCAGAGGGCCGGTGCGGGACCTTCGGGACGCGCTGCGACGACTCGACCAGATCGGGTCCCTCGCCGTGGTCCAGCGCGAGGTGGACCGCTCGTGGGAGGTCACAGCGGTCCTCGACCGGCTGGAGCGGGAGCACCGCTTCCCCGCCGTGCTGTTCTCGTCGGTCCGCGGCTTCCCGGGCTGGTCCATCGTCGGCAACGTGTTCGCCAGCAGGCCGGCGATCGCGGCCCTGCTCGACGTGCCGGTCGGCCGCCTCACCCGCGAGATCGCCTCGCGCCTCGAGCGGCCGGTCGACCCGGTCGTGGTCGACGACGGCCCCGTGCACGAGCATGTGCTGGTCGGTGACGACGCGACCCTTGACGCGCTGCCGATCCCGACCCACCACGAGCGCGACGCCGGCCCCTACCTGTCGTTCGGCGTGGCGATCTGCAAGGACCCGGAGACCGGGGCCCGCAACGTCGGCGTCTACCGCTTCATGCGGCGCGGGCCGCGGGAGCTGGTGCCGTCGCTGACCTCTATCTCCAACATCGCCGACATCTTCGGTCGCCAGGAGGCCAAGGGGCGGCCGCTCGACGTCGCCATCGTGCCGGGCGTCACCCCGCTGCTCGGCCTCGCCGCGAGCTACCGGGCGCCGCTCGGCACCGACGAGGTGGCCCTGGCCGGCGCCCTTGCCGGCGAGCCGCTGGAGCTGGTCCCCGCCAGGACGATCGACGTCGAGGTGCCCGCGTCGGCCGAGCTGGTGGTCGAGGCGCGCATCAGGCCGGGGGAGCGCTACCCGGAGGCGCCCTTCGCCGACATGTCCCGCTCCTACAGCCGCCAGAAGCGGGGACCGCTGGTCGAGGTCAGCGCCATCACCCACCGCGGCGGTCCCATCCTCCAGCTCGCCTTCTCGGGCCACCCCGACGCGACCAACATGGCGGCGATCTGCCACGAGGTGGCCATCTGGCGCGCCGTTCAGCAGTCGACCTCCTGCGTCACCGGCGTGCACGTGCCGGCGAGCGGCTATGGGTTCCACTGCTACCTGGCCGTGCGCAAGGTGCCGACGGTCGAGGGGCGCGAGCGCGGTGAGCACCGCAACGCCATGCTGGCCGCGGTCGGGGCGGTGCCGCAGATCAAGCTGGTCGTCACCGTCGACGACGACGTGGACATCTACGACGACACCGCCGTCATCGGGGCGCTGGCCCGCCGCTTCCAGGCCGTGGACCCGATGACCAGGGAGCAACGGCTGCTGGTCCTGCCAGGCGTCAAGGGCGCCAGCTACGACCCGTCCAGCTTCCACCGCGAGTACCCGAGCTCCAAGCTCCTGGTCGACTGCACCCTGTCCAGCGAGCTCGGCGACGAGCAGCGCGCCTCCTTCGAGGAGGCGCGCTGCCACGGCAGCGACCAGATCGACCTCGGGGACTACCTGGACGTGGACGCCGGGGCGGCCGATGCGGCCGGCGCGTCCGAGCCGCGCTCGTGAGTGCCCTCGGTGCATGAGCACTGCAGGCCCATCTGCTCAGCGATCTCCTCCACGCCGGCGTGGAGGAGCTTCAGCCACTTCGAGAGCGAGGTGCGCTCGAGCCGGGCGCGCGGTCCGGCGATGCCGACTGACGCGACCGCGAACCCCAGGTCGTCCAGGAGGGTCATGGCGACACCCCAGACGCCGACGTTGGTCTCCTCGAAGGAGCGGGCCCAGCCCTTGCGGCGGATCGTCTCCAGCTCTGCCCTGAGCTGCTCCGGGTCGTCGATGGTCGCCTTGCAGAGCTTCTCGAGCGGGCCGGCGAGGATGCGGTCCACCTCGGCGTCCGGGAGGAAGGCGAGCAGCGCCTTCTGCTGGGCGCCCGCGTGGAACGGCAGGTGGCGGCCCGGCTGAACGGACAGTCGCAGCGACTGCGGGCTCTCGACACGCTCGAGGCACACGGCTCTGAGGCGATTCTCGCTGGGCACGACGAGCAGCGTCGTCTCTCCCGTCTGGTCGCAGAGCCGCTGCAGCACGGGCATGCTCACGCTGCGAAGGTCGGTGGAGGCCTCGGCGTTGCGACCCAGGGCGAGCGCCGCCGGTCCGAGCCGGAAGCGCTTGGTGATCTCGTCCCGCACCACGAAGCCGTGGCGCTCCAGGGCGGCCAGGATGCGGTAGGTGGTCGGCACGGGCAGATCGCACTTCCGGCCGATCTGCGTCGTGGTCCATTCCCGGCGCTCCGAGGTGAACAACGCCAGCACGGCGAAGGTCCGCTCCAGGAGCTGCGGCGAGCCAGAGCTGCCCCTGCGCTGGCTTGGCGGCCGCTTGATGTCGCTTGCTTCAGTCTGGATGTCCACGCCGTCGTGTCCAATCGTGGCGGTTGCTCGGTTGCGCCCGGAAAGTTACTCCGAAAGAGTCTACCGTGCGATGACCACGTAGCGAAAGTGGTAGCCGAGACGTGAAAGTCACCGGTAGTATGGGGCTCCCCCGGATGGCGAGGCGAAAGGATCAGGCGAGGTGACCCGACCGGATCTCGAGCTCCTCCACGGCGCGATCGACATGCACGCGCGACACCGACCTGGCCAAGGTCGCCCTCGACTTCCGCATGCGCGGGTTCGTCCTCAAGGACCACGACAGCGCCACCTTCCACCGCGCCTTCTATCTCAAGCGGCAGTTCCCGGGGCTCGAGCCGATCGGCGCCATCGTGCTCAACCGATCGGTCGGCGGCCTCAACCCCGCGGTGGTCCAGGCGGCGCTCCAGTACGGCGCCAGGGTGGTCTGGATGCCGAGCAACCACGCCAAGCACCACGCCGAGTACTTCGGCATGCCCGACTATCCGCAGCTCGGCCGGTCCAGGCCGCAGCTGCCCGGACCCGGCGTGACCGTGCTCGACGAGGACGGCAAGCTCAAGCCCGAGGTCCTCACCATTCTCGACCTCGTCGCCGAGCACGACGCGTGCCTGTGCACCGGTCACCTCGACCTCGACGAGGTGCGCCTGCTGCAGGACGCCGCCATCGACGCCGGCGTCCGGAAGCTCCTGGTGACCCACGTGAACTGGGCCCTGTGCAAGAAGGACCTGAGCCTCCAGCGCGAGCTGATCGACAAGGGCGCCTACCTCGAGTACGTCGCCATCAGCTGCGTCTCGGCCACCTTCTACGAGCAGACGCCGCACGAGCTGGCGGGCTGGATCATGGAGACCAGGGGCGACCGCATCATCCTCAGCTCCGACCTCGGCCAGGGCTCCGGCCCGCCGCACCCCGAGGGCATCCGGATGCTGCTCTACTCGTTGCTCGACGAGGGCGTGCCGTCCGAGTACCTGCAGAAGATGACGCAGATCAACCCGGCCTTCCTGACCGGTCTCGACTCCTGACCGCGGGGCAGCGTGGGGCGTCAGGGGGAGCCGTTGCCGTTCAGGCGTCGCGCGGCGTCCTGGATGGACTTCACGATGAAGTGGTAGCCGGTGCAGCGGCAGAGGTTGCCGGCGATGCCGTGGCGGATCTCGTCCTCGGTCGGGTTCGGGTTGGACTCCAGCAGGGCCTTGGCGGACAGGAGCATGCCCGGCGTGCAGAAGCCGCACTGCAGCCCCTGGTTCTCGACGAAGGCCTCCTGGATGGGGTGCAGGTCGTCCGGCCCGGAGCTGAGCGCCTCCACGGTGGTGATCTCGGCCCCGTCGACGTCGGCGGCGAGCACGCAGCACGACTTGACCGTCCTG
>WNGB01004844.1_pt1 | contig 22085 bp, 15 predicted proteins | sample 5400681 | NCBI WGS metagenome assembly WNGB01 (sample SAMN13153367, study PRJNA577476) | soil metagenome | isolation source: 115 cm soil or saprolite under grassland replicate 2 | place: USA:California | collected 2016-06-15
TCTTCGGACCTGATCACGGTCAAGGCGGGGCCCAATTCGGTCGTCGGCCGCTCCGTCGTCTTTCACGAGAAGGAGGACGACTTGAAGACCCAGCCCACCGGCAACGCCGGCGGGCGCCTGGGCTGCGGCGTCATCAAGTAGCTTTCGGCGACCGCCGTCAGCGATCGGCCATCACCCCGAACCCTTGCCTCCACTCTCCCGGCGAGGGTCGGGGTGAGGGGAGGCCGTCTCAAAGCCTCAGAGCGAGGAGGCGCTCGAGCGTCTTCAGCCGGCTCTCGTCCTCGAGCACCTGGCAGAACTCGGTCAGGATCTTCCGGATCCGGCCGGTGTCGATCTGGCTGGCATAGAGGAGAATGAGCCTCTCCGCGTCCTCGACGTCGCGAGGACGGGAGGCGACGAGCTTGTAGATGATCAGATCCTCCGCCCGGGGAACCCGGATCGAAACCCGTTCGTAAAGGATCTCCCGCCCCGACCGGATCGCCTCCTCTTCGAAGGGAAGCCGAGCCAGAGAGACATCGAGGTTGATCGACGTTTCTCGGTGGACGGCCAGAACCACGCCGCTTCGTCGCGCAAAATCCACCGCGTCCGAGATCCGGGGAACGATTCCATGGCGCTCGAACACGGCCAGCAGGTCCTGGGAAGTCGTCGCCGAGGCCAGAACAGTCGCGTCCACGTCCACCGTGGACCTGGGGGATCCCAGCGCGATGACCGCCACGCCGCCGATGAAGACGTAGGGAGCGCCGCTCTCCTCGAGCGCATTGCGAAGCGCCGTCAGCGCGCGAAAAAAGTGGGTCTGACCCTCCCGGCTCATCCGCCGCCGCGCTCGCGCAGCTTCGTCCAGATCAGCCGGACCTTCTCGACATCCTCCTCGCGCCGTGGGTCCGGTCTCGAGAACTCCGTCCACTGCCGAGCCTGTTCGATCAGAGAAAGCGCCGTGGCGATCGACCATTGCGGTCGGGGGCCTTCCGCCTGGAGCGAAGCGCGATCAATCTCGGCGGCCGCCTCGAACCCTTCGATCCACTGCTTCACCTGCACAGAGGTCATCGCCACGCGCTCATGGTACCCGATCCCTGCCCCCGCCTTGACCGACTCCTCCGGGAGCCTTCATAGGAACGAGCGAATCGTGCGTCGGACTTCGACCCTTGTTTCCCCTGCGCGCTAACGCCGGATATTCAAGGCCGATCCTGTGAACCCACTTCTGCCGGTTGCGAATTCGGGATCTAGCGGAATCGGATGACTCGCGGGCACCGGAGACAGGGGATCTTCACCACGAAGGCGTCGTCGGTGCCTCCGTTGTTGGTCAGGTCCGGCCCGACGGCCACGGGGAACGTGGCCTCGGTGGAGGCGGTGAATCCCGTGACATAGGCGTTGACCAAATTGTTCACCGCGATGCCGGTGCCAATCTCGTCGTCGCTGCCGCCAATGTAGCCGCAGTAGACGAGCGCGGTGCCGGCGGCGTTGACCTTCGCCACGAAAGCGTCCCGGCCACCGCTGAAGGTCAGGTCCGGCCCGACGGCCACGGGGAACGTGGCCTCGGTGGAGACGGTTGACCCCGTGACGTAGGCGTTGCCCGAACTGTCCACCGCGATGCCGCGGCCAATATCGAAGCCGCGGCCGCCAATGTAGCCGCAGTATTGCCCGAACTGTTCACCGCGATGCCATAGCCAATATCGTCGTCGTTGCCGCCGATGTAGCCGCAGTAGACGAGCGCGGTGCCGGCGGCGTTGACCTTCGCCACGAAGGCATCCCCGCCGCCGCCGCCGCCGTTGTAGGTCAGGTCCGGCCCGACGGCCACGGGGAACGTGGCCTCGGTGGAGACGGTTGACCCCGTGACGTAGGCGTTGCCCGAACTGTCCACCGCGATGCCGCGGCCAATATCGAAGCCGCGGCCGCCAATGTAGCCGCAGTAGCGTTGACCTTGGCGACGAAGGCGTCAGAGTCATCGTTGTAGGTCAGGTCCGGCCCGACGGCCACGGGGAACGTGGCCTCGGTGGAGACGGTTGACCCCGTGACGTAGGCGTTGCCCGAACTGTCCACCGCGATGCCATAGCCAATATCGTCGTTGTTGCCACCGATGTAGCCGCAGTAGACGAGCGCGGTGCCCGCAGCGTTGACCTTCGCCACGAAGGCGTCCCCGCCGCCGCCGCCGTTGTAGGTCAGGTCCGGCCCGACGGTCACGGGGAACGTGGTCTCGGTGGAAAAGGTTTGTCCCGTGACATAGGCGTTGCCCGAACCGTCCACCGCGATGCCGTAGCCAACATCCTCGCCGCTGCCGCCGATGTAGCCGCAGTAGACGAGCGCGGTGCCCGCAGCGTTGACCTTCGCCACGAAGGCGTCAATGCTGCCGCCGTTATAGGTCAGGTCCGGCCCGACGGCCACGGGGAACGTGGCCTCGGTGGAGTCGGTGAATCCCGTGACATAGGCGTTGCCCGAACTGTCCACCGCGATGCCGAAGCCGGCATCGATGCCGCTGCCGCCGATGTATCCGGCGTAGACGAACACAGCCGGGTCGAGCACGAGAGGTTTGCCGCGGTCATAGGAATCGACTGCAAATCCGTATCGGTGCGGCCCGCCGGCCGACGCCGGATCGAGCGAGTACGCTACGTTGACTCCCACGCGGCGCCCATCGACTTCCTGGTAGGCGTACGGCCTGTCGTCGTGGAGCACTCCCGCAGGTGTCGCCACTTCGAGCTGCCCGGCCTCGTTCAAACGGATCCCCTCGACGCCGCGATACGCCAGCCTGATCCGGGCCGGGTCGGCCCCGGGCTTCACCAGAAAGGTGTACTTGACGCGGTTGGCCGTTCCGGAATAGACCAGGTCAATTCCCGGCCAGAGATCGGAGTAGGCAATTGAGCCATACGTCGAGAGACCGGCGTTCCACTTCTCTTTGGGCCCCTTGAAGTAGCTGAGGACGGCGGGCAGCCTGTCACCTGCCGTGATCTTCGGGTTCGGGTTTGCCCCGACGAAATCGAGCTTGACAACCCAGCGGCTCCCCGCCTCCGGTGCCGGGATGCTCCGACCGAGAGACGCCTTCTCCAGCCTGCCCTTCGCGCTGTTTTCCCCGCGCTTCTGCTCGGTCTCGACTAGCGTCATCCCGTCGGCAGTGAAGTAGAGAGTCGTGTCCCGACCCTGAACGTAGTAGGCCACCCGGGAATCGAGCTGGCCCCGATTCTCGATGAAGTAGAGCGGCATGCGCTCGAGAGAGTCCGTCAGAGTGACCTTGTTCGCCGAGGGAGGGCTTGGGGGCGCGTGTCCAGCGAGAAGTGTCCCGGAAGGGAAGGGACTGCTGAGTTTCAGGGAAGGACGATTCAGGACAGCCGCTGAACCCAACGCTACAACGAAGGCCATCCCGACACGAAACGTGTGCTTCGGCACTGCCTCAGCCCATTAGTCCTGAACTCTTATGCGGACGAGTCCTCATCATATATCGCTTGGCCATCCGCAACCTCGTGCCCTCCCACAAATGATTGAATGGCCCGATGAGAAACTCTCCTTTCGATCTGTCTCCCGAGGAGATCCGGCGGCTGGGTTACATGGCCGCGGACGCCGTTGCGGAACACCGAGAGCAACTGACTTCGCGCCCGGTCTTCGGGAAGGTCGGCGCCGGTGCCGCCCTTTTTGACGAGCCGCCTCCCGAAGAGGGCCAGCCGATCGAGAAGACGCTTGCCTTCGCGCGCGAGCACATTCTCCCTTTTCCGATGGGCAACTCGCATCCGCGATTCTTCGGCTTCATCAACGCCACCGCGGACCCCGTCGGCATCGCGGCCGACTACATGGCCGCCGCCATGAATCCAAATTGCTGGGGAGGCGATCACGCCGCGATCCACGTGGAGCACCGCGTGATGCGCTGGCTGGCGCAATTCCTGGGCTATCCGGAAACGGCCGAGGGGATTCTCGTCTCGGGGGGATCGATGGCGAACTTCACGGCGCTCGCGGCGGCGCGCCGCGCCATGACCCCGGGAAACGTGCGGGAAGAGGGACTCGCCGGAGAAGGGCGGCCGCGATTGACGGTCTACGCCTCGGACCAGGTTCATCACTGCGTGGACAAGGCCGTGGATCTGCTCGGGATCGGGACGCGGCAGCTTCGGAAGATCGAGACGGACGAGCGCTTCCGCATGCGCATGGACCTGCTCGCGCCGGCCGTCGAGGCGGACCGCCGGCAGGGCTTCACACCGGCGATCGTCGTCGGCAACGCCGGCACGGTCAACACGGGGGCGATCGATTCGCTGGAAGAGATCGGCGATTTCTGCCGCCGTGAATCTCTCTGGTTTCACGTGGATGGGGCGTACGGAGCGATGGCGAGGCTCTCGAGCAGGCTCGCGCCGCTTTTCGCCGGAATGGAGCTGGCCGATTCCATCGCCGCGGATCCTCACAAGTGGCTGTATGTCCCGTACGAAGCGGGAGCGGCGCTGGTCAAGGAACCGGGGCGGCTCTCGGCCGCCTTCCGCAAATTCCCGGAGTATCTGGCCTCGGACCCAGAGTCTCCCTTTCCCGGTCCCGCGTGGTTCGCGGAGCGGGGCGTCGAGCTGTCGCGCAGCTTCAAGGCCCTGAAGGTCTGGATGGGATTGAAGACGCACGGCCGCCGCGGCTATGCCCGCGCGATCGAGAACGACGTGGACCTCGCGCGTTTCCTGGCCGAAGAGGTGGACCGCCGGCCCGACTTCGAGAGGCTCGCGCCGACAGTCCTCTCGATTACGAACTTTCGCTACCGGCCGAGGGACCGCTCTTTATCCGACGAGGATCTCGACCGGATCAACCGGCGGATCGCCAATCGCCTGCTCGGCGGCGGCTCCTTCTTCCTCGCGCCGACGATCTTGAAGGGCCGCGCCGCCCTGCGCGTCTGCATCGTGAACTTCCGCACGCACGAAGAAGACCTGGTGGCGCTCCTGGACGAGGCGTCTCGCATAGGCACGATGCTTCTCAGCACCGAATGACGAAGGTCGGGCGGGCGCAAGGCCCGCCCCTACGGCACGAAAAAGACGACGGGGGCGGAGGGGCAAGCCCCTCCCCTACAAACCTTCTCGAGCCACGATGTCGGTTTCGACGGTTAGACGGGCTGGGTGCAGGCCTTGCAGCGCGTGGCGGCGGCGGGGATGAGCTCCTTGCATTGCGGGCATTCCTTCGTTTCCGGCGCCTTCTCGTCGGGCTTGGGGAGAAAGACGCGCATGATCATGTAGACCACGAAGGCGATGATCACGAAATCCACGACCGACCCGAGGAGATGACCGTACGTGATGGCCGACTCGAAGGGCTTCCCCGTCTTGGGATCGAGTCCCGATCCCAGCACAATGCGGGCGTTGCGCCAGTCACCGCCGGGCAACATCCTGCCGATGACCGGGTTGATCAGGTCCTCCACGATCGAGCTGACGACCTTCCCGATCGCTGCGCCGATGATGACGGCCACCGCGAGAGCGAGCGCGTTCTGTTTCAGCAGGAAAGATTTGAAATCTTTCAACACGATGACGTTCCCTTCCTTTTCTTGCGCAGGACGGGATCCCGGCTCAGCTCGGTCTCGTCTGCTCCGCCCGCCACGCTTCGAGAGTGCGCTCGATCTGCCGGGAGTGCTTCTCGAGGTGTTCCGCGTAAATCGTCAGCCAGTCCTCGGCGGTATAACGGCCGGATTCGGTGTGCGTGCCTTCCGCGGCCCACGACTCTTCCGGCAGTTGCCGCAGGAGATTGACGGTGTGGGCCCGCATCACGTCCACGGCCGCGAGCGCCAGTTCGATCTTCGCGGAGTGGTAATCGAAGACCCTGGCCCAGCGGTCCTGGTCGTACCCGTGGATGACCGGCTTCTCCTCCGCCACGAGATATCGGATGCGCGCCGCGGCGTTCATCTCGGCGTCGGCACAGTGACAGACGACCTCGTAAACGGACCACTTGCCCGCATCCGGGCGCCACTTCCAGGCTTCGCGCGGCACTTTCGCGAAGGCATCGCGAAGTCGCGTGGAGCCTTCCTCGTAGCGCTTGATAAGCGCCTCGCGCTCTTCGGCCGTGTAGCGCATCGAGCCTCCCCGAATTGGCGCGTGAGTGTACCGCGAAGTGCTGGCCGCCTCTCACCCGCCGAGGCCGGCCGGAAGCCAAAAAAAAGCCTCCGGGCTCTGCCCAAGCCCGGAGGCCCCGGCGCCGAAAAGGGAAAAGGGATGGTGGAATGGCGCCGGGCGAAGGTGTGATGTCCGCTCGAAAGGCCTGCGTACCGCGCCGACCACAGGCCAGTTTGTGGAGAATGGCATCGGCAGGTTGCGCGTCACGACCTCCTCTTCGGCACCATCGTCGTTTGCGCCGCCGGGGCCCGCAATGAGGGACGCCCCTCATTTTTCCGAAGAGAGTCCTCACCCGGCGTCGTGTTCGCCGCCAGTGGCCTGCCTGCGGGGATCGGCGAAATCCGGCCGGCGGGCGCGGCAGGCCCGCGCCAGAGCCTGGAAGGTCGAGGGCGCGAAATAGCATTTCCCGTCCTTCAGGGCGCGGATCCCCGGCAGCAGTTCCGAGGGCGCCTCATCCTTCAAGAGATAACCTGACACTCCCGCGCGCACCGATCCGAGGATGTACTCGTCCTCGTCGTGCATCGTCAGGACGAGGATCCGGGTCTGAGGCAGTGCCTCCCGGATCTGGCGGGTCGCCTCGAAGCCCGAGAGCCTCGGCATCGAGAGATCCATCACGACGACATCGGGTCTGGTCTCCAGCGCCTTGCGCGTCGCTTCGGCTCCGTCGCCCGCCTCGCCGACGACTTCTATCCCCTCGCTGTCGCGCAGGATCCGGACGATTCCTTCACGCACGATCGTGTGGTCGTCGGCAACGAGCACCCGGACAGGATCTCTTGTGTCCATCCGCCGGCTACGGACACGGCGTGCTCGGGACGGAGACCATCATCCCGATCGCGCCGATGTTGTCCACCCAGGTGCCGCCGCCCGGAATCTCGACCGCTCCGTCGACGGCCCAGCGGAACCGGATCTGTCCGGTCGTCCCCGCGAAGGCCGAGAGGTCCGCGGTGTAGTGAGACATCAGCGGGCCGTAACCGGAGAAGAAGGGAGCGTCCGCCGGGACACAGGTATCGCCGTAGGAGAGCGCGGGATAGCCTTCGTTCAGCTCAACGGTCTGCCAGGTCTTGCCTCCATCCACGCTGATCTGCACATCGGTGCCGTCGTAAGTGTCGTCGCTGCCTTCGGAGAGATACGCCAGATCGAAGGCTAGCTTCGAGCTCGCGGAGAACTCGAAGGCCGGCGAATTCAGATACGTGCAGGTGCCCTGCGCGTATCTCGAGAACCAGAGGTTGGTCAGGTCTCCGGTTGTGACCGCCATGTTGGTCAGCGTCCAGCCGTTGGCCGGATCCGAGGAGGTCCACCCCTGCGCGCCTGTCTCGAAGTCGTAGCTGAAATCCCTCAACGCCTTATCGCGGTTGACCGTCGTCGCGTAGGTCAGGCTGTTGATGGAGGACTGACCCGTGGCGGTCACGCTCGCCGTCAGGGTCGCCAGATCCAGGAACGGGGCGCTCCTGCCGACTGAGAGCGTGAACGTCGCGGTCTTGGTCTGCGAGCCTTGCGAAGCGATCGTGCCGAGGTTGACGGTGCTCGGGCCGACGAAGGAGAAGTAGGAGCGGTTCGTCGAGAGACCCACGAGAACGTTCCCGGCGCTCTTGGTTCCTGTGTTGTTGACCGTCACCGCAACCTGGATCGTCTCGCCCGGGTCCGGAATCAGGTCGCCGTCCCCGCAGAGGGAGTTCAACCTGTCGGAGGCGATGGCGATGGATGTCGGCTGCGCCCACGTGTCCTTGTAGACGACGCAGCTCGTCCCGTCGTTGCCGATGGAGAGCGAGAAGGAATCCACGAACGAGCCCTGGCCGGAAGCGATGGACAGGATGAAGTCCGCGGACTTGCCGCAGAGAGAGCCGTTGGAGTCCAGAGCGATCGCGAAGGACGTCTTCGGGCCGGCCGAGCCTCCCGGCGCGATCGTGCCGTAGCTCTTCGGGCCGGCGCTCGTGACGGAGACTCCCGGCGTGTTGGAGGAGAGGAGCGCGGAGACGCCGGTCAGGTTGGCCAGACCCGCGTTGGTCAAGACGACGAAGAGCTGGGCCTTCTCACCCGGATCGAGCCCGCCGTCCTTGTTGCCGCCCGGCGAATCCGTGACGGTGACCGACTCGACCCGCGGCTCCGCCTGGGCGATCGAGATCGCCGCGAGGCCGCCGCCCGAGGCGTTCCAGCAAGCGCTCGAGCCGTTGGCCTGCACGCGATAGAAGTAGGTCACGCCGTTGTCCACGGCGAGATCGGTGAAGCTAGTTCCGGAGGAAACGCGGCCCATCTCCAGGAAGACGTCGTGACGCCGCTCCGAACGCAGGACGCTGTAGGAGGCGGCGCCCGACACGGGATTCCAGGAGACCGTAACCGCAGGAGTGCCGCTGCTTGCGTCGATCGACTGCGCGAGGGAGATGGAGGGAACCGCGACCGCGTCGCAGTTCTTCGAATCGATGGCGGAAGGCCGGCCGCCCGGCGCGCCCCACTCCTCGATCCCATGGTGGACCGCCGCGTCGTTGATATAGGCCGCATGAGGCGTGCCGTTCAAGAGCCCGTCCCCCTCGTCGTCCGTCACAATGTAGGCGTCATAGACCGAAGGGCCGATGGCCTGAAAGCGGGAAGGCGCGTAGGAGCCCCGCATCGGGGCGGACTGGAAGAACAGCCTCTCGTGGATCGTCCAGGCGAGGTCCCGGTCAAAGGACGGGTTGGGCGAGCCGTCCAGGAAGCCGCTGGGCAGCGGATCGCCCCCGTAAATCACGTATTGCTTGTTGGCGTCGAGCTGCATCGTGCCGTACTGCGTCCCGTTGATCAGGTCCTGCACGAGGTGCCATCCGAACTGCCCGTAGATCTCCCCCTCACAGTGCCCTTCGCGCAGGAGCGGTCCGATGTAGAGCATGCTGAAGGGAGGACTGGCGGTGCTCGCCATCGGGCACTTCTGCTCGACGTTGGTCGTCGCCAGGTTCCCGCGAGTGTTGCGTAACTCGTCGAGATTGCGGACGCCGTCGCACGTGGCGATCGCGAAGGACTCGGGGTCGCTTAGAAACGGCCCGCTGAAGCGGTTGAAGAACGACTGCCCGATGCAGGAGTCGTGGTCCACGAAGAGGGCGATGTGATCGCCGACGCCCTCGCCGGTGGCGAGGTCTCCCAGACCCAGAGCGAACGAGTAGCCGGGCTGGCGGCCGTCGTTGGAGTCCAACCCGTGGCCCCACTCGTGCTGCATCACGTCGCGGATCTCGCCCGTGTTGGCGCAGACGTAGCCGACGCTCGGGATGTTGCCCGCCTTGAAGAAGTTGAGGCTCGTGCCGTCCCAGAAGGCGTTGCAGGCGTCGTTGATGTTGACGGTGACCCCGACCTTCGCGTCGTTCAACCACGGCAGGTCGAGCCACTTCTTCGCCATCGCGCGAGCGACGTTCGTGTGGAAGAAGGCAGTCCGATCCGCCGGTGTGGAAGTGCCGTTGCCATAGGACTTCGTTGACTGTCCGTCCGTCACCACGTCGAATCCGCCGGTCCCCAGCGCGAGCCTCCCGTTGCCGAAGGAGGAGACGAAGGGTTGCCAGCCGGCGATCGGGTCCGATTGCGACTTGATGCAGTCGCTGCAGTTGGCGCCGAAGAAACGGCCGTTCAGGCCTGTCGAGACGGTGCCTCCCGTGAAGGAGAAGAGGCCGTTCCAGGTCGTCGTCACGGGACCGCCGGGTGTGTCCACGGCGACGAACGGAAAGGAGCGCACGACCTCGGGATCCGTCGCCATGGCCGGCCGGACGCCTCCCGTCACTCTTCCGGGAGCGCTCGTGCGCGCGGTTTGATACTGGTTGACATCGCCAAAGGCGATGACGGCGCCGCTGCCGGCGTCCACCTCACCGGCCCAGGTCGCTTCGCCTCCCCTCAAGCGGAAGACCGCCTCGTACACCAGCCGGTAGGCGATCAGGCCGCCGACGGCCGTGTTCTGCGGAATGAGTCTGAGCGCGGCCGGCTCGACGACCGCGACGTCGGCCGCGGCGGCGCCCGAGTAGGCGAGAAGCGCCGCGAAGGCCTGGTCGGCCGTGAGCGACGGCCGCGTGACCGTCGGGACATCGGCGATGTTTGTGGAGCTCCAGTAGATCATGTTGCCGTTATTGACGGCGAAGATCAGGCGGCCGGTCTCGACGGGCACGCCGTCGAGCATGTAGTCGAAGGCCGCGTAGTGCATGTGTCCATCCGGCGCGGGGCTGGCGATGTCCGGCACGAAGCGCAGCCGGTCATTCCCGACGCCGATCACGGACGCGTTGGACGCGATGAAGTCACGCGCGACGCGTTCGAGGTCGGTCGCCGGCACCGAGAGCGAGTTGGCCGGTCCCGCAATCCACGGGACCGCGCCGCCGAAGACCCGGCGCGGCCTTCCGGTCAGCGTGTCGAACTGGGCCGTCCAGGCGCCTCCGTGAGCCTGGTTCCAGGTCGTCCAGACCGGCTGTGTCAGGAAGAGATCCACCTTCGCCTGGTCGTAGTTGGCCGCGAGTCTCGGCAAGGCGAGCGACCTGGCGGCAAGCGCGTCCTGCTTCTGTTTGACATCGAAGGCGAGCGCCGCGGCTGCCGCGCCGAAGAACACGGCGAGGAGACCGGCCGCGCGGAACCACCCGGGACTGCGTTTCATAAGAACCCTCCCTCACCGCCGACTATCGGACGGCGCGCAAGCGCGCCGCAATGAGGGATTCCCCTCAATTGAGGAGCCAGCGGCGTGACGGACGTACCTGACCGTGAGGCTTCCCGTGTTGAGGGTCGCGCCGGCAGGCTAGTCACGCCGAGCGTCAGCGCGAGCGTCCCCATTCCCCCGCTTCCCCCCACTGCGGTCAGGGGAACCCTCGAACTCCGCGAGGACTGACCTCAAATACCCAGACGAGGACGAGAACGGCGGGCCGGAGCCCGCCGTTCCTGTGCGTGCCGAGATTCGAGGGCTAGTTCCCGTACAGGCCGACCTCGTCGAACCGGACGGTTCCGGAAGTCCGAAGGTCGGTTGGTGCGAACCCGACAAGCTGGACGCGCACTTGTGCCACACCCGCAGGAATCGTCACCGCCTGTTCGAGCTTGGTGAACCCTGTCGTCGTCAGCGGCGCTGTGATCAGGTTGACCGTGGAGAGCAAGTTACCCGCGGCGCCCAGATAAGCCAGACCCGCCGTCGCTGCCGAGGAGGCGGAGACTGATTGGACGGACACCCGGAGGGTCAACACCTCTCCCGCTGTGACGGCGATCGGATCGCTCGTCCAGGACGGAGATCCCGAGGCCGCAGCGTTGCCGCCGTTTCCGGAAGCCGAGACGCTCTTGTTGCCGTCCGAGCCGCCATCGCTCCAGGTCGCGTCGCCAGCGCCGGTCGACGAGCCCGACCAACCCTCCGGTGCATTGCCGGGGGAGTTTGCCTGTTCGAACGAGCCATTCTTGACCTTGTTGCCCTGGACCGTGGCCGTGAAGATCCCCACGTTGTTGCCTTCGTTGGTCTCGGTGATCATGCTGGTCTTGTCCGCCGTCACGCGAATCGTGTGAGTCCCGTTCAGACCGCGCGTATCCCAGGCAATCGACACGCTCACCGATCCGCCCGCCGGAATGATCGGCGTGTCGATCTGACCCAGGACGGAGGCATCGTCGAGGAGGAACTCCGTCTTCGAGGAGCCGGCATTGCCGGTGCCGGCGTTGCCAATCGTTGCAGTCAACGTCACGCGATCCCCTTCTTTTGGCCTCGCGTTGGTCGCGAAGACGTTCGTCACCTGCAGATCGACGGTCGGTGGCGGGGTCGGTGTCGCCGTCGGCGGGGGAGCTGCCGTCGGGGTTGCCGTCGGCACCGGAGTCGTCGGTGTCGGTATCGGCGTGTTGTCCGCCAGGCAGCCCGTGATCGAGTTCGGCGAGACCAGCGCGAGCGGCCCGGTGGCCTGCCTCGCAAAGTTGACGTGCAGAGCACTGACTCCGTTGTCGGAGTTGAAGATGTTCGCCTTGCCGTCCGGGCCGATCGATACCTCGAAGAAATCGCCCAGCGAGCGGTCGGAATTGCCCGTGAGCCCGCCGATGGAAATCGAGCCCGTGTGGACGATGTGGTCGCTCGCCTGGGTCACCGTGAAGACCGGCTCGCGGGTGTCGGCGTTCAACGACTGCGCGAACATGACGTGCCAGGTCGAGCCGGCCGGCATCTGGTTGGGGCCTCCCGTCAGGGTGCCCGGGCTGGTCTGATCGGCCAGGATCGGGGGCGCGACGTTCGAGGACTGGTACCAGACGATGTCGACCCGGCCGTCGTCGCCGGCGGCAATCCACGGGAAGACCGAGGTCCCGAGGCCGGAGCTGACGCGGAAGGGTCCATAGAAGTTCTGCCCGCCGTCGTGCGAGGCTGCGAACCAGATGTCGTAGGTGTGCGTGGGAGCGCCGCTCCCCTGGGTGGCGTTGGGCCGTCCGCTGTTCAAACTCCAGACGACGTAGATGTTCCCGGCAGAGTCAGCGGCGGCGGATGGAAAGATGGCTGCGATGTGGCTGCCGTAGGTCGTTGCTCCGGCCGGTGCGGTCAACGGCGAATCGATCACACCTTTGAAGACCGGATGATTCACGAAAGGACCGGGAGGAAGCCCCGCCACTGCGGGCGGCGCGCCGACCGCCTCCCAGACGTTCGCCTCTTTGCCGAACGGCGGGTCCCCGACGTTCGTCGTGACCGAGGAGGCGCCGAAGACCCCGAGGATCTGGTGAGTGATCGGGTTGATAAAGGAGGGACCGGGATTCGTGTTTGGCAGCGTCGAGCTCGGCGGGACAAACAGCTCCGGATCGGTCGCTCCGGATGTGAACGCCGACCATGGCATGTCGTTGATCGAGCACGTGAAACGGATGTCTTCGGACGCCAGCTCGTGGTCCATCAGGTAGATGATCTGGTCGGGAGCGGTGGGGATGCCGCGCTCGGCCGCGAGCCACATGCGGTCGGAGGATGGCGACACCTCCCCCGCCGCGCCTCCCGTGCCCGGCGAGAAGTAGGTGTTGCCGCCGTCCGTCGATTTCCCGACGTGGACGGACGTGCCGCCCAGGTCCACGGTGTAGATCTGGTCGGGACGCGAGCCGTCGGCCTTCTTGACTGTGATGATGTCGAAGTCGCCGCCACGAAGGCCGCTCCCCACCAGGACCGGCGTCGCCGTGAAGGTTTGGCCCTTGTCCTGAGACCGGAAGGCCGCCGAATTTCCGCCGAGGCCGTTGATCGCGCCCCCGAAGATGCAATTGTGCGAGTCCACCCAGGAATTGGGCTCGTTCCTGCCCGCGCCACCGGCGTTCACATTCGGGAGGAACGTCGCGGGAGCCGGCGGGGCGGGAGGCGCGTAAGCGCTCGTTCCGCCGGTCTGCTTGATGAACCAGGTGTTGGTGATGCAGGTCGAGGCGGGGCAGTTGTTGACGGAATCGGGGTAGGCGATGTTCGCCATCCCGTCGGGGTCGATCGTCATCGAGAAGTACTCGAGCAGGTCACGGTTTCCGAGATCGTCGCCGGGATCGCCCGGGCAGCCGAATCCTTCGAAGCAGATGGATTTGTCGTGCATGACCGCCGATTCCGCCTGGACCAGCGTGAACGTCGGCGTCGCCGACAAGGCATCCAGAGTCTGGGCGAAAAAGACGTGCCAGCTACTGGGCACGTCCGGCGTGGACGCGGCCGATCCCAGCCAGGCGATGTCGACGATGCCGGGGCTGCCCGCGGCGATGGCCGGCAGAACCGCCGTCGCGGTCGCCGCTCCGCTGCTCACCTGGCGCGCGGGCGTCCAGGTGTCGCCCTGATCGGTTGAGCTGACCATGTAGATCTGGCAGCTGGTGTGGCCCGCCGTGTTGCAGCGGCTGAAGGCGATGTGGATGTTGCCGCCGCGGTCGACGGCAAGGCTCGGAAACACCTGGCCGTTGTCCGTGCCGCCCGGTCCGTTATAGGCCTGTTTCAGGGTGAAGCTGGCGCCGCCGTCGGTTGACCGGAACAAGTAGATCTGGTTGTGGGCGCCGAAGGGGATGAACGACCCGTAGAGGTTGCCGTTGTACTGGTCGACGACCAGGTTTCCCTGGAGGTCCGAGAAGACTGAGCTCGTGAGGTCATACACCTGCACGGGCGGGCCGAAGGTCTTGCCTGCGTCGGTCGATTTCTGGACGTCGATGGTACCGGTTCCGATATCCGTGTAGCTCAGGTAAACGGTCTGCGGGCCATAGGCGGCGATCCACTGGCGGTCGTCCACCGGGACGCTGGCTGCGGCGGGATTGACGGTCCAGGCCTGCCCCGGGAGGGCGCCTCCCGTACCGCCGTCCATCGACGTTGACATCGTCACGTCACCCAACCACAGGCTGGAGACGTAGAGGTAGCCGCCCGAGGAGACGTCGATCGAGTCGTCGCCCCCGCCGGCCGCGACGCACTGAACCACCGGCGGATTGCAATGGTCCTGAGCCCCGTCGGGCTGCCCCATGTAGACGAAGCTCGCGCCCTTGTTGGTGGACTTCCAGAGGTCCGTTCCGCCGGGAACGCCCTGGATCGCGGTGACGTAGATGTTGCCGAAGAGGTCCACCTTGATCTCCGGCTCGGCGTCCTGCTGGAAGAACGCCGGACTCGGAGGGTGGCCCGTCAGCTCCAGGGGAGTGCTGAAAGTCGCCGCCGCTGCCGCCGCCTCCGTCCTCGCTTTGCCAGCATGGTCCGCCGGTGTGCCGGCGTCAGTTGCGCCCTGGGTTGCCGACGAGCCGCCGGCCGCGAGGCTGGTCCGGTTGAGCGCGGGTCGTATCCCGCTCACTGCCCCTCCCGAAGGGGCGAGAGCCCGCACCGCGAGGACCAGGCCTGCGGCCAACGCGATCGCCAATACGAAGAGACGCTTGCGGAGAGGGAATGTCGTCATGATTGCTCGCTCCTGTTTCTTGCACGAACGCCGCGCCAGCGCGGCGTTTTCGCGGCGTGAGAGAGAAGGTGCCCCGGGAGGGCTTTCTTCACGGCCGCCACGATCCCGCCTTAACGTCGAGGCCGACAATGAGGGATTCCCCTCACTTTTGAGCGGTCGAGACACTCATTGAGGAAGGGTGTTAGTCGTGAGTTATGAGTTGTGGGTATTGGAAGCGGATTCCGGGCATACCAAAAAGAAGGGGAAGAGTCAGCCCGCCCTCACCACTTGGTCCCGTCAAGAGAAAGGACGGTCTTGCGGCCCACGACCTCGGCGCTGTGACGGGTGCCGGCGGGCAGATAGAGACGGTCGCCCGGTTTCAGGTCGTGGGATACGCCGCCGGCGGTGATCCGCAGGATTCCTTCGACCACGGCGTCACACTTCTCCTGCGAGTGCTCGTGCTCGGAAAAGACAGTGCCCTCACGATAGGTGTAGACGGCGACTTCGTAGCCCTCGCTCTCGAGAACACTCATCATCCGTTTCTCGGTCGGTGGGCCGTCGGACTCTTCCCAACGTTCGAGACGGACCTGGGCCATGCCGCCTCAAGAGTAGCAGGGAGGAAGGGAAGACGCGGGAGTCCCCTCACCCCTACCCTCTCCCGCCGGGAGAGGGGAAGTCATCCCCTCTCCGCCCGCGCGCGGGGGAGAGGGTCAGGGTGAGGGAGGCAACCCTCTACTTGCTCGTGTTCGAGCCGAGGACATAGTCGAACGCCTCCGTCGCGTCGACATCGAAATAGAGGTCATCGACACTGTTGGATCGGCCGAGCGTGAACCCGGTGACGCTGGAGAGCGTCATCCCGTCGATCGGGACCCCGAAGCCAGTGTTCAAGCCGACGTCGATCGTGATGACGTTGCCTTCGATCTTCCCGGTCGCGGGCTTCTCGCCGCGATACTGGATGATCTTGCAGTTTGTCGGGGTCGTGGTCTGACAGCTCGCCGTGCCCGCGAAGAAGCTCGGCGCCTGCCCCCCGACGCTCTCCATGTACACGTAGAAGATCCGGTAGATATCTTCCGGCCCGCCCGGTCGCGGCGAGAGCGCCTGGAAGCGCGTCAGCCAGACCGAGGAGGTCTTGCCCAGGGGCGGCGAGAGCTGCGCCAGGCTCTGGACCGTCATCCTGACGCGCAGCGTGGTCGGGTCGGGATTGCTGACGCGCAGGCCGGTCAGGTCGAGGTGCGCAAGGTTCGCTCCCGCGCCACCCGGACCGTAGTGCGGCCAGTTCGCGTCGCTCGTGGAGTCGGTGACGGGGTTGATGGCCGCCGCCTTGCCGGACACGTTGGACCCGAAGGCGCCCGTGCCGGAGACCTGTCTCGTGAAGTGGAGGCCGGCGCCGTCGAACTCGTTGGTCGTGTCGTTGAAGACGATCCGCAGGCCGCCGTCTTTGCCGACGTCGAAACCGAAGAAGTCGGCCATCTGGCGGTCCGCGCCCGGGTCCGTCGTGCATCCGAGCCCGGCGTTACAGATGGCGCCATAGTGCATGGGCTTGGAGGTGAAACGGGTCTGGGCGATCTTCGGGCGGGCTGTGTTGGCTTTGGTGATCAGTGCTGCGTAGCCGAACCACGGATACTTCGTCGCCTCGCCCAGGTTGTCCAGCGCGCTCGGCATGCCGTCGGATCCGCCGGGAGCGGTCTTGTCCGTGGCATACCAGGCAAGCGCGAGCGTTCCGGCTGCGCCGCCTTGAGCCCAGTCGAACTCGTTCGTGACGGCGCCGCCGCTGTTGACGCGCACGGGTGCGGACCAGCTCCTGCCCTCGTCGGTAGAGAACGCGTAATAGAGGGCGGAGCTGGTCTCGTCGATCCAGGCGATGTACACGTTGCCGGCGGCATCCGTCGCGAGCGCGGGGAATAGGTTCAGCACGTCCCCGCCGCCCGGCGTCCTCGGGCCGTTGTAGTTCGCATAGGAGATCCCCATGCGCTGGCCGACCCCGACGTGTCCAACCGTGACCCGAACGTGATCCCCTTCGTTGCACGCGTAGTACAAGTTCCGCTTGACCCTGTCGAAGCGCAACTGCGCGCAGATGGCATCGCCCGCGAGCGCCTGGAGCGGACCCGGCAGCGACGCGGAGTTCTGCCAGAAGAGGCCGCCCGTCGGATCGTTGGGCCCCTGCGAGCCGGGCGAGGAGTAGATGAAGGTTCCCACCGCCGTGGTGTGGAATGCGAGAAAGACCGTGTTGTCGAACGCTCCGGAGCTCGCGCCGTTGTCGACGGCATACCACTGCCGGTCCACGACGGTCTGCTGCACCGCCGCCGCGTTCTTGCGCCAGGTGTTGCCGTTGTCGTTGGAGACCGATGCGCCGATCTCGGTCAGCGGCCCTTCGAGGTCGGTGAAGTAGACGTTGCCCTGATCGTCTAGTGCCACGTCGGTGTCGCCGCCCCCGGGTGGCTCGTCGGGGCGCGTACCGATCGTGCTGACGAGGTGGAACTTCCTGCCGTCGTTCGTGGAGCGGTGGATGAACGACATGTTGGTGCTGAACCCCCAGGGTCCCGACTCCCAGAGGTTCCCGTCGGCGTCGATCTTCACGAGCGGCTCGCCTTCGGTTCGCTGCGGGTCCACGACCGTCGCCGGCGTGAATTTCGCGTTCCAGGATTCGAATTTCGGGATCGGATACACCGTCACCGGGTTGGTGAGCGAGCCCGGCGGCGCAATCGGGGGAAGCGGCAGCTCGGAGACCGTGACCAGGCCCGCGTAGTCGGAGGGTGTGAGTACGGCCTCTCCGTTGAAGGGACAAACGACCACGCTGTACTTGCCGGTGTCGAGATCGGCACCAGCGGGGAGCGCGTAGTGGATCGGCTCCGGGCTCGTGCCGGTGTCCTGCTGCATGAGCAGGATTCCGTTGTGGTAAAGCTTCAGGACGATGTCGTTGGCGGGGATCGTCGAGGCGACGATGTCGATCGTCTTGGTTCCCGCGCCGATCGTGAAGTCGAACGGCGCCCCGCAGCTCGGGGCCGTGTACTGACCCTGGAAGCTGTAGGCGTTGTTGTCGGCGGACGCCGTTTGTGGCGCGGACAACACCAGCGCGAGCGTCGCCAGGGCGATTGAAGCGAGTCGGGTGAGCCTGCAGGAACCTGTCTTCATGATTCTCCTCCGCTAAAGGGCCGTGGAACTCCAAAGCCTCCTCACCGTAGCGGAGGCGGGAGGGACTGCACCATGAGGGACGGCCCTCATTTTGGAGTTGTGAGTTGTGAGTCGTCGCCATGGGGTGATCTGGTGATCGAGCCATGGGTGATCCTTACGGCACCTTCATGCTCCATGTCCCGAACGACACGAAGGGTCCGCACCTGGACCCCACGGCCTTGTCGATCGAGAGCTTCGAGGTGCCGTTGATGGTGTTCAGGACGAAGCCGGAGCGCAGGAAATAGTCCTTGGTCACGCCGCCGATCGTCGCGTCGAAGCGGCTGCCGGCGTCCCGGGTGGAGCCGGTATCGATCGGCCGGCCGCCGTACCAGAGCCGCGCCGTGCCCGAGTTCTTTCCGCTGCCCGAGCACGCGTTGCGCACCGAGAGGCTGTAGCCGAGCGTCGTCCCCGGGGGAAAGTCCACCGGCGCGGCGAGAGTCAGCGGGATCGTGTCGAGCACGGCGTTGTTGAACCCGCTCGAGCCTCCGGAGACACTGTTTAACTGTCCCGAGCCTATGAGCGTCCCGTCCTTGAAGACCTGGGCAAACAGGTCGAACCGGATGCCCATGTCGTTGCCGTTGGCCAGTCCCACCCACATCTTCGCCGGCGAGAGCGCCGTCAACCCCTGGAGGCTCACCGCCGTCGTCGCCGTGGCGGTGTTGTTGGAGGGATCGGGGTCGTCGGTCAGGGAGGAGACGGTTGCAGTGTTCGTGAACGTTCCCGAGGCCTGCGGCGAGACCTGGACAGCGATGTCCACCGTGGCGGTCGCGCCGCTCGGAAAGATGCCCAGGTCGCAGGTCACCGTGGCCGTGCCGGTGCAGCTTCCCACGCTCGCCGTCGCCGAGAGGAAGGTGACCGAGAACGGCAGGACATCCGTCAAGGTCACGCCGCTCGTCGTCGAGGGCATCGCTGGGGTTCCCTTGTTCGTCAGGGTCAGGTGGTACGTCAGGGTGCCGCCGGCGACCACCGGGTCCGGCGAGTCGGTCTTCGTGATCGCCAGATCTGCCGGGCCGTAGCAGCCATTCAAGTCGGGGCCGCCGAGCGCGCTCCGTCCGGAATTCTGGCAACCGAAGTGGATCTCCCGCAGCGTCGAGCCCGGGTTGTTGGGGTCGTTTCCGATGTTGTCCGTCCAGACCGCGTTGGCCCCGCCCGCGGGATCCAGCGTGATGGCGATCGAATCGGCGAGCGTGCGGTTCCCGTTGGACATGAGCGCGGTGCAGAAGAGGCCGAAGGTGCAGATGCCTCCTCCGGTCGTCCCGTCGCCGTGCACCGGGTTGGGATCGAGCAGTGTCTCCTGCGCCTGCGGGGCCGCCGTGTAGACGGCGTTCGTTCCACCCGTATAGGTGGCGACAGCCCCCGTGACTTGCGTGAAGCCGATGTACCAGACGCTCGTGCGCTTGTTGGGCTGCCGGCTCACGGACTTGTAGTACACGGCGTCCACGATTCCCTGCGAGCCGGCCGTGATCCAGGGAAAGAAGTACGACCCGGAGTTGCTCTCGATGCCGACGGGGATTGTCCAGTGCGCGCCCCGGTCGGGCGAGGTCACGAGCCCGACGCCGCCGGATCCGGGAGCGCCCGGCCCTCGTCAGCTCAGGAGTCTGTGGCGCGCGGCGTAGCGGACGAGCTCGGCCGTGGAGTGGACGTTCAACTTTTCCATCAGGCGCGTTCGGTGGTTGTCGACGGTCTTGGGACTGATGAAGAGAACCTCACCGATCTCCGGATTGGTCTTTCCCTCGACGACGAGCTGGAAGACTTCCCGTTCACGGTCGGTCAGGCGCTCGTAGGGGTCCGCCGGCTCGGCCGGGTTGTCCCGCGTGAACGCATCGGCGAGCGCCCTGGCCGCGTGAGGACCGAAAAACGTCTTGCCGGCCTTGAGCGCGCGGATCCCGGCGAGCAGCTCCGAGGCCGCGCCGTCTTTCAAAAGATAGCCGGAGGCACCGGCGCGGACCATCTTCAGGATGTACTCCTCGTCATCGTGCATGGTCAGAACGAGCAGGCGCGTCGCGGGGAGCGCTTCGTGGATGCGGCGCGCCGCCTCGATCCCGGAAAGCCTCGGCATGCTGACGTCGAGGACCGCGACGTCCGGCTTCGTCTTCAGAGCCTTCTCGACCGCCTCATTCCCGTCGGATGCCTCCGCGACGACCTCGACCTCCTCACTCGCTTTCAGGATCCCGACGAGACCCTGCCGCACGATCGTGTGATCATCGGCCACGAGCACGCGGATCTTCGTCACGAGCGGGCCTTCCCGCGCTCGAGCGGAATCTCCGCCTCGAGAAGAGTCCCGTTCGAAGAAGACTGAAGCCGGAACCGGCCGCTGAAGGACTGGACGCGGTCGCGCATTGCGCGGACGCCGAAGCCGTGCTCTTCATCCCTGGCCGCCAGGATGGCGTCCGCGTCGAAGCCCGTGCCGTGGTCTTCCACAGCCACGACAATACGCCCGGGCCGGTGCTCCACCCTGACCCGCGCGGACGCCACGTTCGCATGCCGGACGACGTTGGTCAGCGCCTCCTGGACGATGCGAAAAACGAGCGTCTCGGCGTCGGGATCCGGGCCCGCCTCGCTCCCGTGGATCTCGAGCTCGATCGAGACGCCCGTGCGCTTCTCCACGGTGCGCGCGAGCCAGCGCAGAGTCGGCTCGAGACCAAGATCGTCGAGCATCTGGGGACGCAGCAGCCTCGCCATCTCCCGCACTTCGACGAGGCAAGCGTCCGCCAGCTCCCGCACCGCGGCGACGCGGGGGACCAGGGCACGCTCGGCCTTCTCGGCCTCCTGCTCGAGCAGCTCGAGCTGGATCTTCAACGCGGTCAACGACTGTCCGATCCCGTCGTGCAGGTCGCGGGAAATGCGCCCCCGTTCCTCTTCCTGCACGCGCAGAACGCCCCGGGAGATCCGATGAAATCGATGCTCCGTCTCCGCGAGCCGCTCGAGAAGCCGCGCGTTCTCGGCGCTGATGCGCGCGACCTCGCGGGAAATATCCGTCATACCGGGCGTCTTACGTTTACCGTTTACCGTTTACCGTTTCCCGGCTTCGTCCTAGCGATCACGTCTCTCACTAGGGGGAGGGTTTCGAAGGAGGCGCGCATGTCGGGTGGCACATTCTCCCGCACCTTCGCGATCTCCCGCGCGCTCCGGACAAATTCTTCCGCCGCCGCGCCGCTGCGCAAGCCTTCGAGGGCAATGCCCTCGAGCGCGTAGAGCCGGTAGAGACCGGAGTTCCAGCCCGCGCGCTCACCGATTTGGATCGATTTCCGCAGGACGCGATCCGCGTCGGAGAACTTCCGGCGGGCCAACTGGGCCCGCGCCAGAGCTTCGGCGGCTTCCAGCGTCAGGGCAGCATGGCCGAGCGACTCGGCCTCGTGGAGAACCGCGGAGAGCGCCGCCACGCCCTCTCCCGACGTCCGCGCAAGAGCCGCCCCGCTGCCCAGACGGGCGCGCAGGAGGGAAACCCGGCTGCCGCTCTCGGCAACGAGCGGGAGGGCCCGATCGAACGCGCGGCGGGCGCCGGCGAGGTCGCCGCGAGCCAGGCTCCAGTTGCCGCGCAGCACTTCGAGGTCCCCTTTCTGTTCGCGGTTTCCGGTCTCAACGACCCATTTCTCCGCTCCTGCGAGAAGCGCATTCGCTTCCTTTCCCCGGCCCAGTTCGAGCAGGACACCGGCCTTCTTCAGAGTGAACTCGATGGAGATCGCGGGAAACTGCGTCTCACGAGCGATCGTGAGAGCCTCGTCGAAGGACGAAAGGGCCGCCGAGAAGCGCCCGCGCAGGGCATGAAGGATCCCGAGGTTTCCCAGAGAGATGGAGATCGCGTCTTTCTGCCCGGTCGCGCGGCTCTTCTCGAGGGCGTCCACGACGGTGCGAACGGCTTCATCCCATTTTCCCTGTGCCGTCTGCAGGAACCCCATATTCAGAACGGAGAGAACGACGCCGTTCTTCTCGCCGATCCTGCGCCGTGACTCCAGCGCCTGCTGCCAGTAGACGAGGGCGTTGTCGTATTCTCCGTGGAGGTAATAGATGTAGCCCACGTTGTCGTAGCTCTGGGCCAGGAGTCTTTCGTCCCCGAGCCCGCGTCGCAACTTGAGCGCGCTCTGGTACG
>WNGB01004226.1_pt1 | contig 22080 bp, 18 predicted proteins | sample 5400681 | NCBI WGS metagenome assembly WNGB01 (sample SAMN13153367, study PRJNA577476) | soil metagenome | isolation source: 115 cm soil or saprolite under grassland replicate 2 | place: USA:California | collected 2016-06-15
GGGATCTCGCGCAGGCCGTAAAAGTTGAGGTACATAACCCTATTTCTGGAATTTCCAGGCCGGTGGCGGCTCGAAGGAGAGCATGGCCACGAACCCATGGTTGTTGTGGGCGAACGCGAACGAGGAGGTCACGACGGCCAGCAGGCCCACGGCGACGGCCGCCGTGCTCAGACGCTGCAGGCGGCGCGTCCGCACCCGGTCGCGTTCGGTGACGATTCTCGGAATGGTGGAGAGGATCGGCACGGCCTCGAAGGCCCGCACCTCCTCCACCGAGCGATACGACGTGTCCAGGTGCTCGACGAGCATCACGATGATGGCGCTCACCCCCAGGCCCACGACCAGGCCGATGAGGGCGAGGCGGCCCCGCTTGGGGCCGGCCGTCCGGTCCGGCAGGCTCGCGGGATCGACGATGCGGAACTGCTCACCCCGCTGCCGCTGCTCGAGGTCGGCCGCCATCTCCGCCTCGCCGCGCTTGCCGAGCAGCGAGCGGAAGAGCTCACGGGTGGTCTCCCAGTCGCGGGCGATCAGGGCCAGCTCCTGCTCACGCCGCGGGGTGTTCTCGATGCGCCGCTGGTACACGGCGACTTGCGAGCGCAGGCTGGCGATCTCGTCGGTCGCGATCTTGCCGTCGACGGTCGCCTGGTCGAGCTGCTGCATCAGGCTCTGCACGTAGCTGTTCTGCGGGAGCGGCCGGTGCTCCTTGCCATCGCGCTTGGGCGCCGCCGGCTTGGCCGCCTTGGGATCGGGCGCCGCGGCCTGGGCGGCCATCTTGGCCTCCAGCGCCTGGACCTGCTCGCGGAGCGAGATCACGTCGGGATACTTGTCGCTGTACCGGCTCTGCATCTGCGTGAGCTCCTGCTTCAGCAGGGACAGCCGGGCCGCCGCCGATTCGGCGGCGGTCGGGTTCGGTCCCCCCAGCCCCGCGCCCACGGCGCCGCCGCCGGACTGATCGACCTCGGCCAGCGCTTGGGTCAGCATCTGCCGGCGCTCGTTGGCCCGGCGGAGGTTTTCCTGGGCGCTCTGCAGCTGCTGCTGGAGGCGATCGAGCGTTCTCAGATTCGCCTCGCGCTGTTCGGGCAGCTCGCCCATGTGCTGTTCCTTGAAGTCCGCGATCTTGCGCTCCTGGCTCTGCAGACGGGTCCGTACCTCTTCCAGCTGCCCCTGCAGGAACTCGGACGTGCTGGCCGCGTGCTTCTCGCGGTAGCGAACGTTCTCCGCCACGTAGAGGCCCGCGAGCTCGTTGGCGACGTTCATCGCCACGCGCGGGCTGGTGGTCGTGTACGCGATGGTGAAGGCGATGGTCTTGGGGGCGCGCTCGCGCTCGTCGCCCAGGAACTCGATGCGGGTGTCGCGGCGCATCCGCTCCACCACATCGTCGAGGGACCTGATGCGCCTGAGCTCGGGATAGAGGTTGTGCTCCTCGATGATCTTCATCAACCGCGCGCGGCTCAGGATCTCCTGGCTGAGCGTGAGGAGGAGGGCCTCGGGGTCTCGCGTGACCGTCGACTTCACGAACGTCTCGGGAATCGTCTGGCGATCGACGATGATCCGGGCCTTCGCCGTCCACAGGCTCGGCAGGAAGAGGGCCAGCGAGGCGCCCGCCGTCAGCACGAACAGGAACGGCACCGCGCACAGCACCCACCGGCGGTGGGCGACCTCGAGGATCTTCGCCACCATGCCGCGTCCGGGGTCGGAGGTGTTCGTCACCATGCTCGGGTCCCTACGGCACGACCACGACGTCGCCCGACCTCAGGACGAGGTTTTCCTCGTCGGACGCACCGCTCGACACCGCGCGGTTGTAGTTGAAGCGGATCCGCTTGGTCTTGCCGTTCTCTTCGTTGCGGATGACCGTGATCTTGCTCGGCGAAGCGAAGTCCTTGAAGCCACCCGCCATGGCGATGGCCTCCAGGATGGTCGTCTCCCCGCGAAGCTCCAGCACGCCGGGCTTGACCACCTCGCCGAGGATGGACACGCGCAGGCTCCGGACGTCGCTCACCGACACCGTGACCTCGGGGTTCGGCATGAACTCGGAGAGCGCCGTCGAGATCTTGTCGCGCAGCTGCATCGCGGTGAGGCCGGAGGCCTGGACATCGTGGAGCAGCGGTATCGAGATCTTGCCGTCGGGACGGACGGGCACGACGCGCGAGAGCGTGTCGTTCTTCCAGACCGTGATCGACAGCATGTCGCCGGGCCCGATGAGGTAGGCGGACGACATGGGCGCGGTGGCGCCGGTCATCGGCGTCGGCGCCAGCGTCTGGGGACCGGGGGTCGCCTGCGCCGGCGGCGTGGCGCCACGCCCGCTGTGGCCCGAGGTGCCGGGCGACGCATTCTGGGCGCCGGCCGTCCCGGGGGCGAGGACCGCGAGGGTCGACAAGACCGCGAGCGAGACGGCGAAATGCTTTGGGATCATGACGTCTTCCTTTCGTGCTCGGCCATCAGCTCGCGGCCGAGTCCTGCTTGAGTCCCATGTCCTTGATCTTGTAGAGCAGCGCGCGATAGCTGATCTTGAGCATCTTGGCGGTCTTGACGCGATTCCACCGGCACTGCTCCAGCGCACGTCGAATGACCTGCCGTTCGGCCTCCAGCACCGCGCGCCGGGAGATCTCCTTGAGCGACAGGCCCTTCGTCGCGGCGAAGGCCTCCCCGCCGTCCGGCGTGGGGGCGGGAATGGTGGCCACCGTCGTCAGCGCATGCGGGAGCGACAGGTCCTGGAGCACGATCATCCGCTTGATGAAGTTTTCCAGCTCACGGATGTTGCCGGGCCAGTTGTACTGGAGCAGCGCCATCATCGAGCTGTCGGAGATCTCGGGCTCCGGGAAGTTGAACAGGCGCGAGTAGCGCTGCACGAAGTACTGCACGAGCCCCGGGATCTCCTCCCGCCGCTCGCGCAGCGGGGGCACCAGGATGTTGATCACGTTGAGCCGGTAGAAGAGGTCCTCGCGGAATCGGGCCGCGGCGACCTCGCGCGCGAGGTCCCGGTTGGTGGCGCAGATGACGCGGACGTCCACGTTGAGGTTGTGCTGGCCGCCCACGCGGGAGAACTCGCCGTCCTGGAGCACGTGGAGCAGCTTGGCCTGCAGCGCCGGATGCAGCTCGCCGATCTCGTCCAGGAAGATCGTGCCGGTGTCGGCGAGCTCGAAGCGCCCGGGCTTGCGCTGGTGCGCGCCCGTGAAGGCGCCGCGCTCGTGGCCGAACAGCTCCGACTCCAGGAGCTCACGCGGGACCGCGGCGCAGTTCACCTTGACGAAGGGCGCGCGCCGGCGCGGCGAGTGGACGTGGATGGAGCGGGCGATCAGCTCCTTGCCCACGCCCGTCTCGCCGCAGATGAGCACGGTGACGTCGGCGCGAGCCGCCTGCTCGACGATGCCCTGGATCTCGCGCATCTGCGGGCTGACCAGCAGCTTCAGCTCGCGCTCGAGGCGATCGCCGTTGTCTTCGGCGGCCGGGGACGCCGGGGCCTGCGGGCGGATCTTGGCCGCCAGCCCCTTGATGGCGTTCTCGAGGTCTTCGGCGGTGTAAGGCCGCCGGATGAAATCGTCGGCACCGACCTGAATGGCCTCGACGATCTGCGAGCTGGGGCCGGTGTCGGCGACCATGATCACGGGCCCGGAGTCGCAGACGTCGTGAGCCCGGCGCAGGAACTCGATGCCCGACATCCCGGGCAGACGGATGGCGACGATGGAGAACGCGAAGCGCGTCCGTCCGATCATCTCCAGCGCCTCTTCGGCGGAAGCGGCCGGCATCGGGGCGTAGCCCCAACCCGACAGCTGCGAGACGACCCGGCGTCGCTGGTCGACGTCACTTTCGACGACGAGCACGTGCATCTCGGTGCCGGCCGTGGGTAGGGAAGCTCCGGGATCGACAGCAGGGAATTTCATCGTCATCTCCACGAGATCGCAAGAGGTGTGCCGATCCATGGCCACGCGGCTGCTGCGCATGTGCAGACGGCGCGCAGGCCATCGCCCCGCTGTCGCGACGCTGGCTTGAGGAGGCGGGTGCCAGATTGCAGTAAACGTTTGTCGGTCATCCCAGCCTCCATCAGCCCGGTCGCTTGCCGCACAGGACGAACTTGACGGTGTCGAACAGAATCCGGAGGTCGAAGCGCAGGGACACGTGCTTGATGTAGTAGAGGTCGTAGCAGAGCTTCTGCGTGACCTCCTCGACGCTCATCGAGTAGCCGGCCTTCACCTGGGCCCACCCGGTGAGCCCGGGGCGGACCTCGTGGCGTAGGTTGTAGAAGGGGATCACTGCCGAGAAGGTCGTCACGTTGCTCGCCATCTCCGGGCGCGGCCCGACGAGGCTCATGTCGCCGCGCAGGATGTTGATGAACTGCGGGACCTCGTCGAGCCGGTACTTCCTCAAGAAGGCGCCGAGCCGTGTGACGCGCCGGTGGTTGTCGCGCTGCCAGATCTCGTCGTCGGTGAGGAGCGCTTGCCGCATCGTGCGGAACTTGATGAGCCGGAAGATGTGCCCACCGAGGCCGACCCGCTCCTGGATGAAGAAGACGGGGCCCGGCGACTCCAGCTTGATCAGCAGCGCCACCAGCGCCATGAACGGCGTGCTGAGGGCCAGGGCGCCGAGCGCGATCACCACGCTGATGACCCGCTTGAGCAGAACGTAGGTGCGCGAGACACGGAATCCGTCGCCGAAGATCAGGGCGCTCGGCGACAGCGACTCCACGGCGAGCCGGCGGGTGAACCGTTCGAAGGCCTGGGTGCCCTCCTCGATCGCGATGCCGCGGAAGCGGCAGGCCAGGAGATCGACGATGGGCAGCCGTCCGCGCCGGTCCGGCATGGCGACGATGATTCGGTCGGGACGGTGTCGGGCCACGACGTCGGAGACGTCGACGTAGGCCCCCAGCCGGGGCCCGCCGATCGCGGCCGCCGCGGGCTCACCCAGGAAGCCGAGGCAGGTGAGTGCGAGGTCCGGACGGGTCTGGATCTGACGGCCGAGCTCGGCGGCCAGCGTGCCGTCTCCCAGGACGAGGACGCGCTCCGTGAACGGAGGCCGCTTCACCAATCCATACACCGTCGCGCGGACCAGCAGGATGGTGCCGAGGACGATCAGCAGCGCGTCGGAGGCCAGGTTTCCGGGGATCATCGTCTGCGGGAACATGACGTAGGTACCGCCCAGGAGGAGCGCGGCCCAGCCCAGGGCCCGGCACAGTCGCCCGAAGAGCTGGGTGAAGTTGTGAGGCGTCTCCAGCTCGTAGAGGTCGTTGAAGTAGAGGGTCAGGGTGCAGACGAGCGCGACCAGGAACACGCGCGCGATGACCGTCCACTGCACCACGGGCGCCTGGCCGGGGGGCAGCGACACCGCGATCGTCGCGGTGACGATGCCGAGGGTCGACGACCCTTCGAACCATGCAAGCCGCTGCGCGAGTGACATGAACCTCCCCGACTGTTTGAATGTCTTGCCGTGACGGTAATCGGGGCAAAGCCAGTGCCAAACGTTGCAGGATTGCGAAGAGCGCCATCATTCTTTGCATTTGTGCGCGTCAATCTGCCTATGTTGAGCGCCCGGTCGATCGGGATGCCGACGAATTTCAGCACGCTGGTGCACCGAGCGTGAGCAAACGCTTGCACACCATCTCCAATCTAAGTGGCCGTCAGATTGCGTAAAAATGCCCTCCGCTCGGGGCAATTTAATGGACTCTACGCCACAACATTGCCCTCGACCCCGTCTGGCGCGCGCACCGAAGCTTGCCGAGGGCGGTGGGGGGCCATCGGGGGGAGCGGCGCTCGCTCCCCCCGATCTCAATCAATCGAACTTGATCGGGGTTCCGAACTGCAGACCGAAGAACACGCGGTTCTGGTCGATCCCGCTGGCGACCCCGGTGGCGACGACCGTGGAGGTGGTGTCGGCGCGCTGCTGGAAGAACCGGTACCCGCCGACGGCCGCGAGCCAGGGCGTGACCTGATAGGAAGCCCGGATGCCGATCGTGAACGCGTGAACATTGAGATCGTTGCCGCCCGTGCGATTGCCGGTCGACTGCGCGAGGCTGTACCGGGGAGCGAACTCCACACGCAGATCACGCACGAGCGTGTTGACCTGCACGACGCCCCCGATGGACGTGTTCTCCGTCGTGCCTCCGAGCCCGCCGGCGGTGCCGACGATCCGGCTGAAGGACACCGAGGCGGCGCCCCACATGAACTCTTCGTTGAGGACCGCGTTCACGAACGGGCTGACGCTCCAGTTCCCCTGGCTCTCCAGGAGTGTGGGCCCGGCCGTCACGGAGGCCGTGCGCGTGGCGGTGAAGTGGTAGATCACGCCCACGCGTGGGGTGTGGGTGGTCGTCCCCGGCTGGCCCTCGACGTCGATGTAGGCGGCCTCGTAGCCGAGTGACCCGCTCCACCGGGGCGAGAAGTTGTGCACGACGTCGCCGATCAGGCGGTAGATGTTGGAGCTGGCCGCGCCTTCACCGTCGAACCGCTGAAGCACGTACGAGAGGTTGGCGCGTAGCGAGGTCTGGGGGGCGAAGTCCCAGACCACGCCCGGATTCAAGGAGTTGCTCCGGGATACGCGCCGCCCCACCGAGAAGCCTTCCTGGTTGACCAGGTTGGTGTTGTTGTTCTCGATGAAGATCTCGCTCAGGGTCAGGGTCAGCTGCGGATCGAGCCGCTGCGTGCCGTTGATGAAGAAGATCTGCCGCTGGAACACGTTGTCGAGCTCGCTGTGCTTGGCGTATTTCTCCGCGGTGAAGTTGTAACCCCCCGCCCAGCGATATGTCGCCCGCTCCATGGTCAGCCGGACGCCCGGGGTGAAGCCCGTGATGAAGTCGGACTCCTTCACGGCATTGTTCAGGAAGACGTTGTCGGTGAACTCCTCGCTGATGGTGAACGTCGGGAAGAAGACGAGCGGGCCGCGGACCGGGACCTCGGGGAAGAACGTCATCTCGGGAATGACGCCCGGGGTCTGGGCGGAGACGGCGGATGCGCCCGACAATAGACCCAGCGTGATCGCCAGAGCCGTGAGGGAGCGGGCGCGGAGCACGGCTCGATACGTACCACAGCCCGTCGTCGCCGCCAAAGCGGTTTTTCTCAAGTCTTCGGCGTATCGAGGCGACGCAGCGCTTGCTGATAGTGCGTGAGCGGCGCCGGCTTCGCGATGACGTCGACGGCGCCGAGACGTTTGACCTCCTCGACCTCATCGGCGGTCGCATGACCGGTGATCACCACGACGGGCAGCGAGGGGCGCATGCGCTTGACCTGACTCAGGACGTCGAGCCCGTTCATGCCGGGCATCGAGACGTCCAGGAAGACCGCATCGGGCTCGGAGTGGCCGAGGAGCCGTAGCGCTTCCTCTCCCGAGTTGGCGATCTTTGCGCTGTGACCTTCCCGGGCGAGCGACCGGGCGAGCACTTCGGCGACTTGGGGCTCATCGTCCACGATCAAGATTTCCATTTCTTTACTCCTGTAGATTGTAAAACCTACTCAAGATGTTGTTGAAAGAACTACAACATGGACAGCGTGAGGCCCATCCTCAGCTGGCCAACTACATGTAATCATTGCGAGGCGACCTGGCGAAACATTTGGCATTCCACCTGCATTACGCTGCACACCATGAACGACAATGTGAGCACGGAGGACCGAATGAGCGAGGGGCTGAGCCTGTGCATCAGCGCCAAGATGCAGCCGATCCGGGAGCTGATCGCCAAGGTCGCCGCTACCAACACCACGGTGTTGCTGCGCGGTGAGAGCGGGGTCGGCAAAGAGGTCGTCGCCCGCGCACTTCACAAAGCCTCCCCGCGAGCGAACAAGCAGTTCCTCAAGGTGAACTGCGCGGCGCTGCCGGGCGAGTTGCTCGAGTCGGAGCTGTTCGGTCACGAGAAGGGCTCATTCACCGGCGCGTATCGGCAGAAGCCGGGCAAGTTCGAAGCCGCTGACGGCGGCACCCTGCTCCTCGACGAGATCGGCGAGATGCCGCTGCGCCTGCAGGCGAAGCTGCTCCACGTGCTCCAGGACGGCGAGTTCTCGCGCGTGGGCGGCGAGAAGATCATCGACACCGACGTCCGCCTGATCGCCGCCACCAACCGGGACCTCGAGGCCGCGCTGCGCGCGCATCAGTTCCGCGAGGATCTCTATTACCGGCTCAACGTGATCGAGATCCGGATCCCGCCGCTGCGGGAGCGCCGGGAGGAGATCCCCCTGCTGGTCGAGCACTTCAAGCGCAAGTTCAACGCGCAATTCTCCCGCTCCGTCGACGTTCCCCAGGAGACCATTCGCGCGTTCATGGACTACCACTGGCCCGGAAACCTCCGTGAGCTCGAGAACAACATCAAGCGAATCGTGGTGCTGGGCAGCGCGCGCACCGTGCATCAGGAGATCCTGGCCAACGTCAACAGTCGCGGCGCCCGCCCCGGCGTCCCCGCCGCCGTCGCCGTGACGGCGAATCCCGATGCGCCGGTGAGCCTCAAGGATATCGCGCGCCAGGCCGCGCGCGACGCCGAGCGCGTGGCGATCAAGGAAGTCCTCGATCGCGTCCACTGGAACCGCGCCAAGGCCGCCCGGCTGCTGCAGATCAGCTACAAGGCGCTCCTCTACAAGATCGTGCAGTGCGGCCTCGTGACACCGGAGGAAAAGGAACCCAAGGAAGCGCCGCGGTCGTCGGAGGTCATGGCGTCCTAGCGGGCGCCGCGCATCGCCGAGGCCAGGCGCTCGCGCACGGCGACGACCGAGAGCAGCAAGAGATTCAAGGCGACCCTGAGGACGATCATGTTCGCGCGGACCATGCGAGCAAGGGCCGTGCCTCAGCGTCGCCGCTGCTAACTCCGCGATCGACCGCGACTTCCGGCGCGCTTTCTAAGGTCCTGACGGAAAACACCTTCCACGTTGCGGTAATCGGCTCGTGCGGCCGGGGCGCCGGCCGGCCTCCGCGCCACGCGTGATATTCTAGCCCCATGTTCGACATCGGACTTCAGGAGATGCTCGTCATCGGCGTCATCGCGCTCCTGGTGTTCGGCCCATCGAAGCTCCCCGAGCTCGGCCGGATGTTCGGCCGGGCGATGCGCGAGTTCCGGCGGGCCAGCGACGAGTTCCGGTCCACCGTCGAGACCAACCTGCACATCAACGACCCCGATCCGATCATCGCCTCGCCATCTCCGCTCGTGAGCGAATCGTCGCCGACCATGATCTCGTCGCTTCCTTCCGAGGCCGAGGCGACGCCGGCGGAGATGACGTCGGGCGACAAGGCGGAACCGGTCGTCACGGAGATCGCCGAGCCGTTCTGCGCCCAGCGTGGCTCGCGGCTGTTTCACCGGCGGGAATGCGCGTGGGTCCGGCGCATTCCGGAGATCGAGCGGGTGGAGCTCAAGCACGTGGCCGACGCGCGAGATCAGGGATTCGTGGAGTGCCCCGTCTGCGAGCCCTGGGAGCCGGCCTGATCGCCTCCTCTTTTTTTCTTTGACTTCCTCAACAGGCGTTGAGTAACGTAAGCCTTCCTGGAGGTGTTCATGCGCGAGCTCACGGCGAGACAGCAGGAGGTGCTGAACTTCATTCGCACCTTTACCGGGCGCCACGGCGTGCCCCCGACGGTGCGCGAGATCGGCGCGCGGTTTCACGTCACGCCACGCGCAGCCTTCGATCACCTCCGCGCACTCGAGCGGAAGGGCGCGCTGCAGCGCCGCGCCAGCGTCGGGCGCACGTCTCGCGCGCTGACGATCGTGGGGGGGACGCCGGCGTCGACGTACCGGCCGGTGCCCATCCTCGGCCGCATCGCCGCGGGCCTACCACTCCTGGCCGAAGAGAACCGCGAAGGCGAGCTTCCGGTGGCTCCCTCCGCGCTGCCGGGAGGCGGTGAGGACGTCTTCGCCCTGCGCGTGCGGGGGGAGTCGATGATCGATGCGCACATCTGCGACGGGGACCTGGTGCTCGTGCGGCGCCAGGACAGCGCGCAGCCGCGTGACATCATCGTGGCGCTGCTCGACAGCGGAAACGAGGCCGAGGCGACGGTCAAGCGCTTCCTCCGCGACGGCGACAGCATCGTCCTCAAGCCCGAGCATCCGACCATGCCGCCGATCATCGTCGATCCCCGTGAGCGCCAGGTGCGAGTGCTCGGCAAGGTCGTCGGAGTCCTCCGCGGGTTTTGATCTCGGAGGGGGCCTGGACGGCCCCCTCCGATGCCTCCCCCAGGATCGGTTGCGCCGGCGGAGCCGGCACTCGAACAGGAACGGAAGGAGAGGAACATGATTCATGTCGCACTGGTGCAAGGAGTCGTTCCGTATCGCAGGACGCGGGCATTTTTTTTGTTTCGAACCGCTCAACATGTGCGGAGCATCGAGGTGGGACGAGAGCTGGCGCGCGCGCTCCTGGCACTTGCCGGCGCCGTGTCGTGGGCCGCGATCGTGATCCTGCTCGCCGGGGCATAATGATCGTGTGCGTCATTTCGAGGAATTCGCGGAGCTCTGCCGCAGGCTGGCCGCGACTCCCGGACGCCTCGACAAGCGTCGCCTCACCGCGGATTACCTCCGCGCGCTGGAGGCAGACGATGTCGCCCCGGCCGTCGATTTCCTGACCGGCCGCGCCTTCCCGGCCACCGATCCCCGAGCGCTCAATGTTCGGGGGTTACCGTCGCCGCCGGCGGCGCCCGCCGGTCCGCCGCTGACGCTGGCGGACGTGGCGAGAGCATTCGCGGAGATCGCCGCGACGATCGGCGCGGGGTCGCGGCGCGCGAGGGACGAGCATCTGACCGCGCTGGTCGCGCGCGCCACGCCCGACGAGCGCGACGTCCTCGCGCGCATCGTGACCGGTGAGATGCGGACCGGGGTCTCCGACGGCATGGTCCTCGAAGCGATCGCGGAGGCGACGGGCACGGGCCTGGCGACCGTACGTCGCGCGGCCCTCTTTCTCGGCGATCTCTCCCGCGTCGCGACCGTTGCTCGCGAGGGAGGCCCCGCCGCGCTCGCGGCGGCCCGGCCCCAGGTGTTCGCGCCGCTCCTGCCGATGCTGGCGGAGATCGCGCCCGGCTTCGGCGACGTCCTGCGCGCCCACGGCGGGCGGACGGCCCTGGAGTTCAAGTACGACGGCGCGCGTATCCAGCTCCACCGCGACGGGGAGCGCGTCGCGATCTGGACTCGTCGGCTCTCCGACGTGACCACGAGCCTTCCGGATGTCGTGCAGGTCGCGCGCCGCGACCTCACGCACGCGCCGTTCATCCTGGACGGCGAGGTCGTCGCGCTGGATCCCTCCGGGCGCCCGCTGCCGTTTCAGGAGCTGATGCGCCGCTTCCGCCGCATCCACGGGGTCGAGGCCCTGACCGGCCAGATGCCGCTCGCCATTCACTTCTTCGATTGCCTGATGACCGAGGGTCGCCCGCTGATCGACGAGCCGTACGAGCGGCGCTGGGAGGCGCTGACCGCGGTCACCGGCGGCCGCTACCTCGCCGAGCGGACGATCGTCAGCGGCGAGCCGGAGGCGGAAGCCTTTCGCGCCCGCGCCCTGGGGGCCGGCCACGAGGGCGTCATGGCCAAGGATCTGGGCAGCGCGTACGAGCCGGGGGGGCGGGGGAAACGCTGGTTCAAGGTGAAGGCCGCCGAGACGGTCGACTGCGTCATCGTCGCCGCCGACCGCGGCTCCGGACGACGGGTGGGGTGGCTCTCGAACTATCACCTGGCGGTCCGTGACGGCGACGACTTCGCCCACGTGGGCAAGACCTTCAAGGGCCTGACCGATCGCGAGTTCGCCGAGATGACGACGCGGTTGACGGCGCTCGCCCTCGAGGACGACGGCTACACCGTGCGCGTCCGGCCCCAGGTCGTGGTCGAGGTCGAATACAACGAGATCCAGCGCAGCCCGACCTATCCGTCGGGGCTCGCGCTGCGCTTCGCGCGCGTCGCGCGGATCCGCGACGACAAGGCGCCGACCCAGGCGACCACGCTGTCCGAGCTGCGTGCGCTCTACGAGCGCCAGTTCACCGTCAAAGGCCGCGCAGTGTAGAATCCACCGCCATGAGCGCGCGCGTCTCCACGGGTCTCGGCAAGCTCGACGACATGCTCGGCGGTGGCCTCCTGCCCGGGACGCTCACCGTCGTCTACGGCGCCACCGGCATCGGCAAGACCCACCTCGGGCTCACGTTCGGCGATCATGGCCGGCGCGTCGACGGCGCGCGCGGCATCGTCCTCGACATGAACGGCCGCGGCGACTCCCAGCAGCACGACGAGTATGCCGCCCGTCTGTTCGACTGGAAGCTGACCCCGTGGACGCACACGGTCACGCCGATGGCCGAGCCCTATCCGCCCGCGGATCAGATGCAGGCGTTCTACTCGAATGCGCTCCGGTGGGTCGGGCGCACGCGCGATTTCCAGGTGCCGACCTCCGACGGCGGCTGGGAGTTCGACTGGAACTGGAAGGCCGCGGCCAATCACGCCTTCTACACCGTGCGGCCCTTCATGTACTTCCACTTCGCCGCCGGCACCCGGCGCGTCGTCGTCGACGGGGTCGAGCCGATGGACTCGCCCGCCGACTCCATCCAGTGCCACCTCTTCGACGAGGTCTATCGCACGGTCGTCCATCGTGACGCCGAGACGCTGGGGATGGAGCTCTGCCTGCCCGTGTGGAAGCATCGCGACTTCATCGAGGCGCACCGGTACGATCACACCCGGATCACCACGTTGCTGCTCGTGACGACGGAGGAGACCCGTCTGGAGGATCTCCTCGCCCGCAAGGTCGCCACGGGGGACACCGGCGCCACCGCCAACACGATCGTCGTGATGGGCAGCGAGCGCATCGGCAACCGCCTCGGCCGCATGCTCTGCGTGGTCAAGCACCGCGGCAGCGCTATGAGCGACGAGATCGTCGAGTACCGGATCGGCACCGCGGGCATCGAGCTGCTTTCCTCTTAGGCCTATTTTCGAGGAGCGCCACGGGTTCCCCGGGGCGCTCCGAGCGTTGGGGGTTTGGGGGCCATATCGGGGCCCCCATGTAATGAATTGATGCAGTTTTCCCTCCGACGCTTGACTCCTCCGCAGGTGGCGCTGCTGCGGGCGCTCGCCCGCGTGACGCCGCGCGATGCCGAGCCCGTGCTGGTGGGCGGCGCCGTGCGGGACGCGTTGCTCGGCCGGCGGGCGGCCGTCGATCTCGACGTCGCTGTCGCCCACGGCGCGCTCGCGACCGCCCGGCGGCTGGCCGACGCTCTCGGCAGCGCGTTCGTGCCGCTCGATGCCGAGCGGGGGGCGGCGCGCGTGGTGGCGCCCGGCCACCGCATCGATCTCGCCGATTTCCGGGCGCCGACGCTCGAGGCCGACCTCGCCGGCCGCGACTTCACCGTCGACGCCATGGCGGTTCCGCTGGGGCCGCTCCTGCGCCGGGGACGCGCCGCGATCGTCGATCCCCGCGGCGGTCTCGCCGACCTCGCCGCGCGCCGGCTCCGCCTCGCGGGCCCCGGCGTGCTGGATGACGACCCCGTGCGGGCGCTCCGCGGGGTGCGACTGTCCGTGAGCCTCGGGCTCACGCTCACCCCGGCGACGCGGGCGGCGATCCGCCGTGCGGCGCCGGCCGTCGCCGGAGTGTCCGCCGAGCGGGTGCGCGACGAGGTGCTCGCGATCCTGAGCGCGCAGGACGCCGCCCGCGCGCTGCGGAGCGCCGAGCGGCTCGGTCTCCTGCGCGTGATCTTCCCGGAGACCGAGGCGATGCGACGGACGCCGCAGCCGGCGCCTCATCGCTTCGACGTGCTCGAGCACTCGCTGCGCGCGGTCGCCGCCTGCGATCGCCTGCTGCCGCGGCTGGCGGCCCTGGCGCCGTTCGGCGCCGAGCTGGCGTCGCACGTCGCCGAGCCCCTCGGCGGCGGCATCGAGCGTCGGCACATCCTCAAGCTGGCGGCGTTGCTCCACGACGTGTCCAAGCCCGAGACACGCCGGCGGGTGGGGGGCCGGGTGCGGTTCTTCGAGCACGACATCCTCGGCGCCGCGCGCGCGCGCGCGATCGGCGAGCGGCTGCGACTCCCCCAGCGGGCGACGGGCGTGCTCGAGCGGCTGGTGCGGCATCACCTCCGTCCGATGCACCTCGCGGCGGCGGACGCGGTGACGCCGCGCGCCCGCTATCGCTTCTTCCGCGACGTCGGGGCCGACACCCGCGATCTCCTGCTCCTCGTCCTCGCCGACGCCTCGGCCGTCCGGGGCGAATCGCCGTTCCGCCTGTGGCCGCGCGCGCGCCTGCTGCGCGAGCTCCTGGCCGGGTGGGAAGAGCAGTCTGCGAGCCCACCGCGCGAGCCGCTCGTCCGTGGCGACGACGTCATGGCGCGGTTCGGCCTGGCCCCGGGCCCCGAGGTCGGACAGTTGCTGGCGCGCGCCCGCGAGGCGCAAGAGCTCGGCCTCGTCAGCAGCCGGGACGAGGCGCTGGCGTACCTTGACTCGTCTCACCGCGACTCATAAAGTACGTCCACCGTGGCGATGGCTCCGATCCGCGCCTCGAGGAGGCCCCGATGATTCGACGAACCTGGCTGTTGCTGTGCCTGCTCCTCCTGATGCCGCTCGCCGCGACCGCGGCTCCCGCGGGTCGGGTGGTGATCGCGCAAGGCGTGGATCCCACCACGCTCGACATCATGAACCAGCAGGAGACCCCGGCGTCGGTCATCGGCCAGCACATCTTCGACAAGCTCGTCGAGCGTGACCAGAACCTCAAGATCGTCCCCGCGCTCGCCGTCGAGCTGCCGAAGCTGGTGTCGCCGCAGGTCTGGGAGATCAAGCTCCGCAAGGGCGTGAAGTTCCACAACGGGGAAGATTTCAACGCCGACTCCGTCAAGTTCAGCCTCGAGCGGACCAAGGATTCGAAGATGCGCGCGTCGTCGAACTTCCGGCCCATCGACCGCGTCGAGATCGTCGACCCGTACACCGTCCGGGTGCACACCAGCAAGCCATGGCCGATCTTCGTCGTGGCCATGAACCATCCCCAGGCCGCCATGTATCCGCCCAAGGCCTACGCGGGCAAGGAAAGCGCCGAGATCTCCAAGAACCCGATCGGCACGGGGCCGTACAAGTTCGTGCGCTGGTCGAAGGACGAGGAGATCGTCCTCGAGGCGAACCCCGGCTACTGGCGGGGCGCGGCGAAGATCAAGACGGTCGTGTTCAAGCCGATCCCCGACGACGCGGTCCGCGTCGCCGCGCTCCAGAACGGCGAGATCGACGTGGCCGTCAACATCCCGCCGCACCTGGCCAACATCATCGCGAACCACCCCAAGATCTTCCTGTCGACGGCGCCCAGCATCCGCACGATCCAGCTGATGTTCTACACACACCAGTACGACAAGGACAACAAGCTGGTCGGCACCTACCAGGGCCCCACGGCCGACCGTCGCATCCGCCAGGCGATCGCCTCCGCCATCGACGCCGACGAGATCATCAAGGGCGTGCTCGACGGCAAGGGGCAGCGGGTGGCCACGATGCTGCCGAGCCTGCACTTCGGCTACGATGCGTCGCTCAAGCCGCCCAAGCAGGATCTGGCGCGGACCAAGAAGCTCCTGACCGAGGCCGGCTTCGCCAACGGGCTGGAGCTGACGGTGCACGGCCCCCAGGGACGCTACGTGCGCGACAAGGAAGTCCTGGAGGCGATCGGCGGGCAGCTCACCAAGGCCGGCATCAAGGCGAACGTGCGCACGTACGAGTTCGTCAACTACCTGAACAACATGGTGTACGTGCACAAGGCCGGACCGGTGTGGCTGATCGGCTGGGGTCAGGGCTCGATGGATGCCGAGGGCATCTACGTCCCGCTCTTCCGCTCGGGGAACCTCCTCTCGAACTACCACAACGTGGACTTCGACCGGATGGTGGACGAGGCGCAGACGATCATGGATGAGAAGAAGCGCCTCGAGCAGTTCCACCGGATCAACAAGCTCTGGATCGAGGACCAGGCGGCGGCGCCGCTCTACCAGCAGATCGACCTCTACGGGGCCAGCCGCAAGCTCAACTGGAAGGCGCGGAGCGATGAGCTGATCAAGGCCTACGACATGTCGCTCAAGGAAGGCGGCTAGAGGCGTGGCGACCACGTAGTAGAATGGAGATCGCCGGGCGGCCGTAATTCAGTGGCAGAATGCCAGCTTCCCAAGCTGGACGTCGCCGGTTCGAATCCGGTCGGCCGCTCCAACAAATCGGGGGCTTACGGGAGTCATCCCGTGAGCCCTTCGATTTTGTGACGCCCGACCGATTGACCGCGGCTCGTTGCCGTGGCCACAATGTCGAACGACGACCCACCATCATGCGCTACCGACGCTCGAGTTACCGCTATACCGCCGTGATCAATACCGGGCAGGCGTGGTTTCTCGGCGACGTCTGGCAGGGCGATCGCCTCCGGCTCCTCGTGCAGGGCCGGTGGGCGCCGGACGTGGACATGTACGAGACGGCGGCCACGGTGGAGATCGTCGTCGACCTGGCCGGCGTCGACGACGACGACTTCGAGATCCAGCTCTTCGACGACGCCCTGATCGTCGACGGCCGCCGCCACGTGTCCGGTTGCGAGGACGCGACGGTCTACCACGCGGCCGGTATTCGCCAGGGCCCCTTCCGTCTGGAGGTGGGCTTGCCGACGGCGGTCGATCCCGACCGCGTCGAGGCCCGCTACGATCGCGGGCTCGTACGCATCACGCTCGCCAAGCGCGCGGACGCCCGCTGATGGCCATCCAGGCCGGTGGGCCCGGCGACCTCGCCATTCCGGATGCGCTGCCCGTGCTGCCGCTGCGCGACACCGTCGTCTTTCCGCTCACCGCCGTGCCGCTCCTGGTCGGCCAGCCGCGCTCGGTACGCCTCGTCGACGACGTGATGCGCGGGAACCGACTGGTGGCGCTGGTGGCGCAACGCGAGCCCACGGCCGAGCCCGTCACTCTCGACGAGCTCCACCGGATCGGCACCGTCGGCATGATCCACCAGTTCGCGCGGGTCCCCGACGGCACCGTGCGGGTGATGGTCCAGGGCCTCGAGCGCATTCGCGTGATCGATCTGATCGGCACCGACCCCTATCTGGTCGCGCGCACGGAGGCGGCGCGCGAGCCCGCGGAATCCGGGACGGAGCTGGAGGCGCTGCGGCGCGCGGTCGTCGACATCTTCCGTCGGCTCGTCGAGGTCTCGTCGGAGCTGCCCGACGAGCTCGCCGTGGCCGCGGAGAACGTCGCCGACGCCCGCCACGTGGCGTACTTCGTCGCCGCGGTGGTCCCCCTGGACCTGACCGCGCGCCAGCAGCTCCTCGAGGCCGAGCCGATCGCGGCCAAGCTCCGCCGGCTGGTCGACCTGCTCCAGCGCGAGCTCGCGGTCCGCGAGCTCGGGCAGAAGATCACCAGCGAGACCCAGGAGCGGCTGTCCAAGAGCCAGCGTGAGTTCTACCTGCGCGAACAGCTCAAGTCCATCCAGCGCGAGCTCGGAGAGGCGGAGGGCGCGGACACGCAGGTGGCCGAGCTCCGGCGCCGCCTCGACGAGGCGCACCTGCCCGACGAGGCCCGGCGCGAGGCGGAGCGTGAGCTGACCCGGCTCGCGAGCGTGCCGCAGGCCTCGCCCGAGCACGGCATCATCGTGTCCTACCTCGAATGGATGGCGAGCCTGCCCTGGACGGCGCTGGGCGGCGGGGCCATCGACATCCGCCGGGCACGGCAGGTGCTCGACGAGGACCACTTCGACCTCGACAAGATCAAGGACCGGATCGTCGAGTACCTGGCGGTCAAGAAGCTGCGGCAGGACCGCGCCGGCCGCGCCGTGCCCGCGGAGCCCCCGGTGGTCACCGGTGACTCGCCCGCCCGGGAGCCGATCCTCTGCTTCGTGGGGCCGCCCGGCGTCGGCAAGACGAGCCTCGGGCAGAGTATCGCCCGCGCGCTGGGCCGCAAGTTCGTGCGCATGTCGCTCGGGGGCGTGCGCGACGAGGCGGAGATCCGGGGCCACCGGCGGACGTACATCGGCGCGCTGCCCGGACGCATCATCCAGGGGCTCCGGCGGGCCGAGACGCGCGATCCCGTGTTCATGCTCGACGAGATCGACAAGGTCGGCGCGGACTGGCGCGGCGATCCGTCCTCGGCGCTGCTGGAGGTGCTCGATCCCGCGCAGAACCACACCTTCGTCGACAACTACCTCGGCGTCCCGTTCGATCTCTCGCAGGTGCTGTTCATCGCCACCGCCAACACGCTCGACACCATCCCGGGGCCGCTGCGCGACCGGATGGAGATCCTGACGCTGTCCGGCTACACGGACGAGGAGAAGATCGGGATCGCCCGGCAGTACCTGATCTCCAAGCAGCTCGCCGCCCACGGCCTCGCCGCCGACGAGCTGTCCTTCGAGGCCGACGCGATCCGCCAGATCATCCGCAACTACACGCGCGAGGCGGGCGTGCGGAGCCTCGACCGCGAGATCGCCTCGATCGCCCGCAAGGTGGCCCGGCGCCTCGCCGAGGGACAGGCCGGGCCGGTCCACGTCACCGCGCACGACCTCGTCGAGTACCTCGGGCGGCCGCACTTCTTCGACGAGGTGGCCGAGCGCACCAACCGACCGGGCGTCGCGACGGGACTGGCCTGGACGCCCACCGGGGGCGACGTGCTGTTCGTGGAGGTCACGATGATGCCGAGCAGCGAGGAGCGGCTCATCCTGACCGGCATGCTCGGCGACGTCATGCGCGAGAGCGCCCAGGCGGCCGTGTCCTACGTCTGGGCCAACGCCGAGGCGCTCGACATCGATCCCAAGCTCTTCGAGGGCAAGACCATCCACGTGCACGTGCCGGCCGGCGCCATCCCCAAGGACGGGCCGTCGGCCGGGGTCACGATCATGACGGCGCTGGCCTCGCTCGCCGCCCGCCGCCCGGTGCGGAGCGACCTGGCGATGACGGGCGAGATCACGCTCCGCGGCAAGGTGCTCCCCGTCGGGGGCATCAAGGAGAAGGTCCTGGCCGCTCACCGCACGGGCATTCGCACCGTCATTCTCCCGCGCCGCAACGAGCGCGATGTCGAGGACGTGCCGGAACAGCTCCGCCGCGAGCTGCGCTTCGTCTTCGTCGACGAGGCCGAAGACGTTCTGCGCCACGCGCTGACGCCGTCGACCGCGGACGTCCGCCCCGCCGCGTGATTCACTGACCGCCTGCCCATGTCCGTCGTCCTGATCACCGGCAGCAGCAGTGGCATCGGCCTCGCGACGGCGCTCCATTTCGCCCGCCTGGGGCACGACGTGCAGGCGGGGGTGCGCAGCCCGGCGACGGCGACCGAGCTGACCCAGGCCATCGAGGCCGAGCGGTTGCCGATCCGGGTGGTGACCCTCGACGTGGACGACGCCGCCTCGGTGACGCGGACGGTGGACGAGGTGCTCGCCCGATCCGGACGCATCGACGTCCTCGTCAACAACGCGGGCATCGGCGGGGGCGGGCCCATCGGCGACGTCCCCGTGGACTGGGCCAGGACGCTCTTCGAGACGAACTACTTCGGCACGATCCGGATGATCCAGGCCGCGCTCCCGGGCATGCGCGAGCGGCGCAGCGGCGCCATCGTCAACGTCAGCTCGATCGCCGGGCGCGTCGCCATCGCCGGCCACGGCCACTACTCGGCGGTCAAGCACGCGCTGGAGGCGGCGAGCGAGGCGCTCGCGCAGGAGGTCGTGGCCTTCGGCATCCGCGTGGCCATCGTCGAGCCCGGCGTGGTGATCACCCCGATCTTCACCAAGGCCAGGCGGTTCGCCGACCCCGCGTCGCCCTACGCCGTGCACGTGCGCCGGCTGCTGCTCTTCTACCAGATGCAGATGAAGACGCCGAGCCAGCCGGCCGACGTCGCCCGCGTGATCCACGAGGCGGCGACCACGGAGGCACCGAAGCTCCGCTATCTGGTGGGCGAGGACGCCCGCCGTCTCGATGCCGGCCGCCGCCGGCTCACCGACGAGGAGTTCGTGGCGACCGGAGACGAGATGACGGACGAGCAGTATCTGGAGCTGATGCGCCGGCGCTACGGGTTCGAGTGGTGAGACGGCGGCGGGGGACGAGCCCCCGCCCTACGTCGATTTGGACTTGGGGCCGAAGGGCTCCGGCAGGAAGCCGCCGTCGCGCGCGTCGAGGAACGCGCGGAGCCCGCCCGTCTGCATCGCCTCCAGGAGCGTTCCGCGCTCCTCGTTGAAGGACGCGTGGGCGAGGGCCGAGAGGGGGATGTTGGTCAACATGCCCGCGCCCACGCCCATGGCCAGCATGCCGTAGCAGGTGATCGCCTTGTTCAGGCGCACCGCGGGCTCCGGCACCCGTGCGATCCGCTCGGCCAGCGCGCGGGCCTTCGCCATGAGCTCCGCCGCGGGCACCACCTCGTTGACGATGCCGAGGCGGAGGGCCTCGGCGGCGTCGAAGTGGTCGCCGGTCAGGCTGTACCGGTGGGCCGCCTTCCAGCCGGCGAGCGCGGCGAAGAGGAACGTCGTGTTGGAGATGTGGCGGACCTCGGGCTGGGCGAAGACGCTGTCGTCGGCGGCGATCGTGATGTCGCAGGCCAGTGAGTACCAGAACCCGCCGCCCATCACCCAGCCGTGGACGGCGGCGATCACGGGCGTGCCGAGCTGCCACAGGTGCAGGAGGTGGCGCGTCGACTGGCTGTCCGTCGTCCACCAGCGCTTGAGGAAGTCCGCGACCTCCACGCCGGCGGGGTCGAGAGACGACCGGCCGTCCGGACGCCGGGCGATGTCGTAGCCCGCGGAGAAGGCGCGTCCGGCGCCCGTCAGGATGATGGCGCGGACGTCGGGGTCCGCGTCGGCGATGTCGAGGGCCGTGTGAAGCTCGGCCGTCATCTGCGGATTGATCGCGTTGAGCGCCTGTGGCCGGTTGAGCATGATCGTCGCCACCGGGCCGGTCTTGTCGTACAGGATCGCCTCGTAAGCCATCGCCGAGCCTCCTCGCTCATCTCACCGCTACGTCGACCATTTCACGCGAGCTGGATCAGCCAGTCCACCGCCACGACGCCGCGGCCCTCGTCCAGCACGAGAAGGGGATTGAGGTCGAGCGCGACCAGGCGCTCGCCATGCGCTTCGGCGAGCGCGGCCAGCCCGACAATCGCGTCGCTCAGGGCCCGGACGTCGGCGGGCCGGCGGCCACGGGCGCCGCGCAGCAGCGCCGACCCGCGCAGCTCGTCGATCATGGCGAGAGCGTCGTCCCGGGTCAGCGGGGGCACGCGGATCGCGACGTCGCGCAGGATCTCGGTGAAGATGCCGCCGAAGCCGCACACGATTGCGGGGCCGAAGAGCGGATCGCGCTGGACGCCGAGGATCATCTCGGTGCCGCCGGCGATCATGCGCTGCACGAGCACGCCGTCGAGGCGCGCCTGCGGCGCCCTGGCGCGGACGCTCCCGACGACGTCGCGAAACCCCTCCCGGACCGACGTCGCATCGCCGCACCCCACGCGGACGCCGCCGACGTCGGTCTTGTGCGCGACGTCGGGAGAGTCGATCTTCAGGACCACGGGGTACCCGATGCGCTCGGCGACCCGCACGGCGGTGTCGGCATCCGGCGCGGCCAGGGTCTCCGCGAACGGGATCCCGAACTCTCCGAGCAGGCGCATGGCCTCGGCGTTCGACAGCATCCCGCCCAGGCTCCGCGTCCACGCGGGCGCCGGCCGCGGCGGCGACGGGGAAGGGCGCGACGCCCGCTCGACGATCCGGCCGTACTCGTGCGCGTGACGGAGCGCCTGCATCGCGGTCTCCGTGGCTTCGAGGAAGGGCACGCCGGCCTCCGCCAGCGGCACGACGACGTCCTGGTCGAGATCGCCCGCGGCATGGGAGCCGAAGCAGAACACCAGCCGGTCGGTGCCCGCGCGCACCGCGGCCGCCAGGTCGCGGGCGAACTGCCGCGACGGCGCCCCGCCCCCGGAGCCGGGGACGCTGGCGCGCATGTTGACGGCCACGACGTCGACGCCGTCGTCATGCAGCAGCACGTCGACGAGCCGCGGAAACATCTCGGCGTTTTCATACATGGCGCCGGTGCCGTCGAGGGGGTTCCGGGGATTGCCGAAGTCGGGCATCACGGTACGCAGCGCCTCGATCGAGCCGGGCGACAACGGCGGAAGCTCGACGCCCTCGCGATCGGCGACGTCGGCCACGTGGCCACACTCCCCGCCGAGACCGCTGAGCACGGCGGTGCGCCAGCGGCCGCGGCGGGCGCCGGCCGCGGG
>WNGB01007773.1_pt1 | contig 22071 bp, 28 predicted proteins | sample 5400681 | NCBI WGS metagenome assembly WNGB01 (sample SAMN13153367, study PRJNA577476) | soil metagenome | isolation source: 115 cm soil or saprolite under grassland replicate 2 | place: USA:California | collected 2016-06-15
GTCGGTGATGCTCTCGATCGCCGCCTCGATTCCGACGGTGAGCACGGGCACGACGGAGTCGCCCTCGATAAGCGAGCCGTGGCTGCCGCCGCCGGCGTGGTGGCGGCCGCCGAGATCGGCGAACTCCCAGCCCGGGGCGGCCGAGACGAGCAGCTCGCCGGCGTTCGGGTTCGCGAGCGCGAGCCAGGATCGCCGCAGCGCGTCGGGATGGTCGAGGAGCATGACGTCGCCGCTCGTTTCCCAGCCGTCGGCGCTCGGCCGGAAGCGAAGCTCCTCGCGTTCGCGCCGCGCGACCGCTTCGCCGCCCTCGAGACGGAGTGTCGTCTCGACGGACGCCACGCCGTCGAGCGCGACGGCGAGCATCCCGGCGTCGACCCGGGCGTCGGGCAGGAGGTACACCTGGCCGGCCCGGTTCGAGCCGAGCGCGACGATGCTGTCGGCGTAGGCACCGAGCGGCGCCTCGAGCTGCGCGGCCCGCTCGACCTGCGTCTGTCCGTGGTCCGAGAGGAGGATCACGGCGTAACGCTCGAGGAACGCGTCGGCGCCGCCTGCGGCGTCGAGAAGCGCCTGGATGGCGGCGTCCGTGCGTGCAAGCGCCACGTCGTCGGCACCTTCGGGCCCGTACGCATGCGAGGCGTAGTCGAAGTCCGACAGGTAGTACGCGAGGAAGTCGAAGCCGTCGCGGGTGACGAGCCAGCGCCCGACGGCCGCTGCATAGGCGTCGATCGAGCCGCCGGCCCGGTTCCGCACGGCGAGCGGCGCGCCGGTCGGGTCGGACTCGAAGAGGCTGTAGTAGAAGAACCGCTTCGGCCCGTAGGCCGCTTTGGTCACCCACGGCAGTGTCGGCAGATGCTTCGTGCGGCCCCGGTAGCAGGTGATGTTCACGGCCGCCGCCACGAGCCCCGTGTCTTCGAGCGCCTCGTAGACGGTCACGGCGTCGCGGCCGAGGTGCTTCTGGTTCATGTTGAAGATCGTGTCTGTGATCGACTGCGCCATGCCGGCCGCGCGCAACGCCGCGAACGACGACCCGTACTCGACCACGCGGCGCTCTTTGCGGTGCCACCAGACGAGGTGCGGAATCTCGTGCGTGTCGGGGAAGGAGCCGGTCGCGATCGAGGAGAGGCACACGGGCGTGAGCGAGGGGAACACGGACGTGGCCCGGCGGTAGTGGGCGTGCTCGGCCAGGAGCGCGAGCGCGGGAGCGCGACCGCCCTCGACGGCTCGCTCGAGCGCCGCGGGTGTCATCCCGTCGACGACGATCAGGACGAGCTTCTTGGCGGTGGTGACCACTTACTTCGCCAGGGTGCGCAGCCCGGCGTAGCGCTCGGGCAGGCGCCGGCGCAGCCGTGCGGCGAGCAGCGGCAGCGCGAGTGCCTCGAGATAGCCGAGCACCGGCACCCAGGCAAGAGCCGCAGCGACGAGCGCGGCGCCGGCGACGAGCGTCGCGGTGCCCCCGCTCGTGCCGCCGCGGCGCAGCGCGCCCCGAACGACCTGAGCTGCGCCGAAAGCTCCGGCGAGACCGCCGACGGCGCCGCCGACCACGTCGCCCCAGCCGCCGGGCTGCCAGCCGTCGATCGCGAAGCCTAGGCCGAGACCCGCGGCGGCGGCGAGGAGGAGGGCCAGCGCGACAACGCGGGCGGCGACTCCCGCCACGAGGACGCCGGCCCCGGCGCCGAGGCCGACGCTCACGCCGATCCAGTACCAGCCACCCATCCCTCGCAGCGTACCCGGGGCCACGGGTTCGTCGTTAGTCTCGTAGCCCGCCCGCGCCGTCATGCCGTTCGACTGGAGGCCTCGTGCCGAAGGAACGCCCGCTGCTCGTCTTCTTCACGTCCATCCGCTCCGGCCCGGCGCGGCGCATGGAGAGCCTGCTCGCGCACATCGCGCGCAAGGAGCGCGGCTCCCTGCTCGTGAAAAAGGTCGACATCGACGAGCGGCCTGACATCGCAGAGTGCTTCAAGGTCTCTCGGGTTCCATCCCTCGTCCTCGTCAAGGACAGGCGTGAGGTTGCGAGGCTCGAGGGCCACTCGACGACTCCGAAGATCGAGGCGATGCTCCACGAGCACGCGCGCGACGGCGAGTCGGCGGTCGCGTAGCCTGTTACCGCGTCAGACGCGCGATGACCGCGAGCCCGAAGTCCGCCGCGCGCTTCCCGTCGATGACGCGATGGTCGAACGTGACCGAGACGTTCCCCATGCTCCGCACGACGATCTCGCCGTCGCGCACGACCGGACGCTCGGCGATCCTGTAAACGCCGAGGATCGCCACCTGTGGGTGGTTGATGAGCGGCGTCGTGAGGAGGCCGGCCGACTTGCCCGCGCTCGTAACGGTGAACGTGCCGCCGCGGAGCTCCTCCGGCGCGAGCTTTCCGGCGTGGGCCGCCTCGGCGAGCCGCTTCACGTCGGCCTCGACATCCTCGAGCGAACGGGAGTCGACGTCGCGCACGACCGGTACGACGAGGCCCTGCGCGGTCTGTACGGCCACACCGATGTCGTAGCGCTCGAGATACACGAGCTCGCCGCCGTCGACGCGCGCGTTCAGCTCAGGAAACTCGCGCAGCGACTCCGCAACCGCCTTGAGAACGAGCGGCAGCAGCTGCTTGGTGTCGACGCCGGTGAAGTCGCATTCCTCGACCCAGGTGACCGGCGGGATCTCGCGATGAGCGCGCGTCAGGTGCTCGAACATCTGGCGCTTCACGCCCCGAATCGCCTCGCGCCGCTCACCCGGCGCTGCCTCCCCAACGCCGCTGCCGCGCACATCCTGCTCGGTGATCCGTCCCTGCGGACCGGTGCCCTCCACCTCGTCGAGATTCACACCCAACTCGGCTGCAACGCGCCGTACGAGAGGCGTAGCTCGAACGTTTGCGGAGCGCGTCCCGACATGCGCGGGACGCGCTCGAGCACCTGTCTGCTTCCGACCGGAGTCTTGCGCCGAAGGCGCGACTCCGGTCGGCGAACCGATTACGACGAGGACGGTTCCGACGGGGACGACATCGCCTTCGGCGACGAGGATCTTCGACACGACACCGCCCGCCGGCGAGGGGATCTCGACCGTCGTCTTGTCGGTCGCGATCTCGACGAGCGGATCGTCTTCTGCGATCTCCTGGCCCTCTACGACGAGCCAGCGCGCGACCTCTCCCTCGGTCAACCCCTCGCCCAGGTCGGGAAGCTTGAACTCGTACGTCATCAGGACAGTCGCTCCAGGAACCCGTGGTAGAGAGTGACGAAGCCGTCGGCGTCGAACTCTATGTCGGCCGCGAAGGACCCCGACGAGTAGGCGACGACGCGGTCTCCACGCGGTTCGTAACGCTGCGCCGAGCGGACGACGTCCACCTCGGGCACGGTCACGAACTGCATGACGTAGTCACGCGCCGGCCCGGATATGAGCAGCCCGTCGCGCATGACGGGCAGCGAGTTGAAGAAGGGCGAAGCGAAGAGGTCGAAGAAGTCGGCGTCGCCGAGCTCGACGGACGCCTTCGGTCCGCCAACGACTTCGACGTTCAGCCGTGTGCCGTCGAGCTGCCAGCGGAGCTCGTACGCAGTGCCGATCTGCGTGCCGCTCGCATGTTCGAGAGACTCGACGTGCGCGATCTCCATTCCCGGCTCGTCGAGACGGCGCCAGACGAGCGTTCTCATCGGAGCGATCCGTCTCGCAGCACCGCGTGCACGCCTTTCGCAACGTTGACGATCTGCGTCACGTGGAGGTCGACGACGACGCTCGCGAGCGCGAGCGCGTGGTCGCGCCCGAGCCCGAGCTCGCGCTCCATCAGGTCGAGCATCGTCGCCATGCACTGCTCGGCGGCGAGGTCGAGATCCTCGTCGAACCCGAATGCGATCCACGCGTCTTTCGTGCGTGCGATCGGCGAACGGAGGTCGAGGTCGTCGCGAACGTCGATCGTGATCTGGGCGTGCTCGAGCGGGCACTCGATCGCGGTGCCGGACACCTCGCCGTGACCCTGGGCCGCGTGACCGTCCCCCACGGAGAGCAGCGCGCCGTCGACCGGGACCGGCAGGAAGAGCGACGTGCCCGCGACGAGCTCCTTGCAGTCGATGTTGCCGCCCCACTTGCGCGGCGGGATCGTCGAGTGGATGCCGGCCTCGGGCGGCGGCATGCCGATCACGCCGAGAAACGGCGCGAGCGCGACGCGGATCCCCCGCTCGTCCATTGCCTCGTCGTCGCGGATCGACCAGCCGAACGGCGTGCCGTTGCCGAACGTGACGCCCCAGCCGCCCGGAACCACCTCGTCGATCCGCACCACGAGCGTCTGGCCGGCGAGCGCGCCTCGCACCTCGATCGGCCCGCTCAGCGCGTGGCCGTCGTGCAGCTTTCGGTCGCGCTCGAAGAGCTCCTCGGTCGGCGTCCAGCGCCAGCCCGCGTTCAGCGCCTGGAACCGAACCGTGTCGCCCGGCCGCACCGTCAGCACTGCCTCGAGCTCGGGGGAGAAGTACCCGTGCACGGTTCGCTCCTCGAACGGCAGGTCGTAGTTCATGCGCGCGGCTCCTGGATCCAGGCGTCCGCCGGCGCGAGCAACACGCGCAGACCGACGCGCGCCCCTTGCTCGTCGCGGAACTCCCACAACGACACCGCCTGCTCGTCACCGCGCAGCTCAGGCGCGACGTCGGCCGGCACGTATCCGCCCTGCAGCCGCCGCTCGGCGTCCCAGATCGCGACCGCGTTCGGATCGTGCTCGTTCTCGGGCTCGCGCACGAGCGTGAGCCTACGCCCCGGCGCGAACGCATCGTCTTGCAACGCTTCCGCCCGGTACGACGCTCCGGCGAGCTTCACGACGCGCACCCGCTCGTCGTTCCAGCGCATCGCCTCGCCGGTCGCGGCATCGCGGAGCCAGTAGCCGGACTGGCCCGCCTCGAGCCAGATCCGCAGGCGCTCAGAACGCGAGGAGCCGTCTGCAGGCATCGACGACTCGCACGACGGACGGCATGTAGGCGTCCTCGATCTTCCAGTACGGATACGGAACGTCGTAGCCGGTGACGCGGAGCACCGGCCCTCGCAGATCGAGGATCGCCTTCTCCGCGAGGATCGCGGCGAGCTCGGCGCCGAAGCCGGCGGTGCGCGGCGCCTCCTGCACGATCACGACGCGGCCGGTCTTCGCGGCCGACTCGAGCAGCGCGTCCTCGTCGAGCGGCTTGAGCGTGCGGATGTCGAGCACCTCGACCGACGCCTCGTTCTCGAGCGTCTCGGCCACGCGCTCGCACAGCGGCACCATGGCGCCGTAGGCGACGAGCGTGATGTCGTCGCCCTCGCGGGCGAGCCGCGCCTTGCCGAGCGGCACGACGTGCTCGCCCTCGGGCACCTCGCCGCGCTCGGTCCGGTAGATGAGCTTCGGCTCGAGCACGACGACCGGGTCCGGGTCGCGAATAGCCGCCGCGAGCAGGCCTTTGGCGTCCGCCGGCGTCGACGGAATCGCAACCTTCACGCCCGGGGTGTGCACGTAGTACGCCTCCGGCGAGTCGTCGTGCATCTCCGGTGCCCGCACCCCGCCGCCGTACGGCATGCGCACGACGAGCGGAAACTCCATCCCGCCGCCGGTGCGCCAGCGGTAGCGGCCCACATGCGTGATCAGCTGGTCGAGGCAGGGATACGAGAACGCGTCGTACTGCATCTCCGTGACCGGACGCCAGCCGGCCATGCAGAGACCGATCGCGGTACCGAGGATCCCCGCCTCCGCGAGCGGCGTGTCGACGCAGCGGTCGACGCCGAAGCGCTCACGGAGCCCTGCCGTCGCACGGAAGACGCCGCCGGAGCGGCCGACGTCCTCGCCCATCACGAGCACCGAGCTGTCGCGCGCGAGCTCGACCTGAAGCGCGTCGTTGATCGCCTCGATCATGAGCAGCTCAGCCAACGTCGCCCCCGAGGATCCTTCGGAGCTCGGCGAGATCGCGTTGCAGCACCGCGGGCGGGTTCGCGTAGGCGTTCTCGAACAACAGCGAGATGTCTGCGTCGGGCTCCGCCTCCGCCTCGGCGATGCCGGCGCGCATGACGTCGGCGGCTTCCTTCTTGATCGCCGCGTCGAGGTCGTCGCCGAGGATTCCCTGTCGACGCAGGTAGCGCTCATAGCGGCCGAGGCATTCGTTCCGCTTCTCCTGCTCGACGCGCTCGAGGTCGATGTACGCGCGCGGATCGTCTGCCGTCGCGTGCGGCGCTGCACGGTAGGACACAGCTTCGATGAACGTCGGACCTCCCCCGCTACGCGCCTGCTCGACCGCCTCTCGCGTCGCCTCGTAGACGGCGAGCACGTCGCCGCCGTCGACACGGATGCCCGGCATCCCGTAGCCAACTGCCTTGTCGACGAGCGCCTCGGCGTGCGTCTGCGCGGTGATCGGCGTCGAGATCGCCCACTGGTTGTTGTTGCAGAAGAGGATGAGCGGCGCCTGCATGACGGCCGCGAAGTTCGCGCCCTCGTGGAAGGCGCCCTCGCTCGTCGCACCGTCGCCGAAGAAGGTGATCGCAAGCGCCCGCTCGCCCTTCAGCTTCTTCCCCCACGCGAGCCCGGCCGCATGCGGGACGTGCGTCGCGATCGGGACGCAGATCGAGGCAATGTTGTAGTCGGCCGGGTTCCACCAGCCCGCGGGATGGCCCCGCCACCAGTGGAGAACCGTCGCCGGGGGCATGCCGCGCAGCAGGCCGATCGCCGACTCGCGGTAGCTCGGGAAGATCCAGTCCTCGTCGTCCAGCGCGTGCACCGCCCCGGCCTGCATCGCCTCGTGATTCCAGAAGATTGCGTAGGTGCCGATCCGTCCCTGCCGGTGGTAGACGAGCGAGCGCTCGTCGTAGGTTCGCAAGAGGACCATCGAGCGATACAGCTCGAGGAGGTCCTGCTCGCCGAGCCCGTCGACCTCCCGGTCCTCGTCGATTACCCGACGAAGCCCGGGCTCACCCTGCGCCACCTGCGCCATCGCGGCGGAAGCGTACTAGCGGACGATGTTGCGGCTGCGAAGCCAGGCCCCGATCGCGGGGAAGAACGTCGGCGCGAAGCCCGGCGACTCGGGGAGGCTCGCCAGCAGACCGCTCGGAAGGACGAGCGGGGTGTGGGTCATCGGCAGTACGGCCCAGTTGAAGTCGTGGCCCGCGTTCAGCGCTTGGAGGCGCTCGATGCAGAGCTCCGTCGGCACGTTGCGGTCGTCGGAGCCGAAGACCCAGAAGACCGGGATCGACAGCGTCCGGAGATACGCCGCCGGGTCGAAGCCCGACGGCCCGGCCTGCCGGACCTGCTGCAGCAGCGATGGCCGCGAGCCGCTCGGGGGCGACTGGCCCTTTCCCGCGAGCGAGCCCCACAGGTCGCTTTCACCGACCGTGACACTCGGCCCGACGATCGAGACGGCGAAGCGCACCGCGGGCTCACGCGACGCAGCGAGCGCGATGATCCAGCCTGCCTGGCTGTCGCCGAGGAGGCCGACGCGCGTCGGGTCGATTTCCGGCAGCGTCGCGAGGTAGCGCGCCTGCGCCTGCGCGTCGCGGGCGAGGATGTCGATCGTCGACTCTGACGCCCGCTCGCCGGGATAGCGGCCGAGCGACTGGCCGATCCCGCGCTTGTCGCCGGCGAGCACCGCGACGCCGAGTGACGTGACGTACGCCGCGAAGCTCTGGAACTCCTCGCGCGTCGCCGGCCCCGACCCGTGAACCATTGCGACGGCCGGGAACGGCCCCGGCCCGGGCGGCAGCGTCAGCGTCGCCGCGGTCACCCCGACGCGCACCTCGCTCTGCCGCAGCGCGACGCGGGCGTAGCGCGTGCCCTTCCAGGTCAGCCCGCCGTAATCGACGGCGACCGATCCGTTGCCGACGGTGTCGCCGAGCCGATCCCCGACTGTCAGCGACGGTCCAATGCCGTGCACGTCGCCGGTCGGAAGCTCGACGAGCCACGGCGAAAAGCCCGTCGCCTGGTTGACGGTCACCACCTTCCCCTCGGCGCTGCGATAGAGCCCGAAGAGCGGCAGCACGCGGGACGCGCCGCGCCTCACGGTGAAGGAGCCGCGCACCTTGGCCTGCCGCACGGTGCCGCTCACGGCGTTGCCCTTCAACACGCCGTCGAACGCCACACCACCCGGAAACACGAATCGAACATGCGCACCGCGCACCGCAACGGGGACGCTCGTCAGTGACGCGTGGCCGCGCCCGAACGCGACGAGCGCGGTCTTCCCGTGCAGCTGGACGGAGATGTCGACGGGATCGGTCCCCGTCGGGAGGGAATACGTCCCCGTCCAGCTGCCGGCCAGAGCGGCCGCCGCTGCGAGCGCAGCCGTCATCGCGGCCCGCGACGCAGTGCGCGCGCAACGCCGTCCGCCCACGCGAGCTCCTGCTCTGCGCGCTCGATCGCGTGAACGAGCAGGTGCCGGTGGAACCAGTCGTGCCCGCGATTCGAGTTGGTCGGCTCGATCGCGCGGTACTCGGCGAGCCTCGCCTCGGTGTCTGCCGCAAATTGCTCGACATGGCGCAGCAGCACCTCCGGCGTCGTGAGGCCGCCGACGAAGAGCTTGAGGAAGAACGTGTCGCGCGCGCCGGGCTCGACCGTCTCGAGCCACGCCTCGAGGGCCGCGCGCCCGTCACGTGAGATCCGGTAGACCTGCTTGTCCGGGCGTGAGGACTGCGCGACCGCCTTGCTCTGGGCGAGTCCGAGCTTCACGAGCCGGGGCAGCGCCGCATAGAGGCCGCTGCGCGCGGGCGCCCAGACGTGGCCGATCGCCTTCCCGACGAGCTTCATCAGCTCGTAGCCGGAGCGCTCGCCCTCGATCGCGAGCAGCGCGAGCACGGCCGCCTCGGTCGTGGTGAGCTGCTGCACCCGTGTCCGCTGCGCTACCGGCACAGACGCAGCTTATCGGTCCAAGTTGGATTAGTCCAATTTAGACCAAGACGGCAACGGCGCCGCGCTGCGCCTCGAAGACGACCTCCTGGACGTCGCCGAGGTCCTCACCGTCGGCCTGCAGCGGCATCGGCGTGTCGCAGCGGATGACGACTCGGTCGAGGTCGTGCCCGTAGAGCACGTCGCGGTCGCGCGGGTGGCCGGTCAAGAGCGAGTACGCCGTCCTCGGCAGCGAGCGTCGCCGCACTCGCACGGGCGCGACGACGTCGAGGCCGAGCTCGAACTCCGCCTCCGGTGCGATCGGGACTGGGATCCGCTTCGCGTACGTATACGGCGAGCCGTTGGCGACGAACGCAAACGCGGCGCGGCCGAGGCCCTCGACCTCGAGCATGGGCTCGAGGCGCAGGCGGCTCGCTGCGAGCGCTCGGACGAGCGCCAGCGCGAACGCGAAATCGCCCGGCCGCCGCCCGTCGCTCGCGCGCCCCATCTCGTTGACGCGGCGCACCGCCTCCGCGTCGAGGCCGACGCCTGCCGAGAAGGCGAAGCGGCGTCCGTTCACGCTGCCGAGCGTGATCCGCCGGGTCCGGCCCGACTCGATCGCGTCTGCAACCCGGCGGGCGGCGGCGACGGGATCTGCGGACAGGCCGAGCGCGCGTGGCAGCACGCTCGTCCCCCCTCCTGGCAGGAAGCCGATCGGGATGTCGGCGTGCAACCCGTTCAGCGCCTCGTTGAAGCCGCCGTCGCCCGAAAAGACGACGATCGCCGACGCGCGGCTGTGCGCAGCTTCGCTCACGAGCTCCGTCGCGTGCCTCGGGTGCTCCGTGTGAACGGTCGTGACCTCGGCGACACGCGACAGCTCGCGCTCGACGGCTTCGAGCTTCTGCTCGGTGACGCGGGAGGCGAAAGGGTTGACGACGAGAACGACGGACTGCACGGAAGCGAGGATGCCGTGGCGGGCAGCCCTTCCGCAAGCGCGCTACCGGCTCGAGTACCCGCGCATCCCGTCGAGCAGCAAGGCTGTGAACCGGTCGGCGAGCTCGTCGGTCGACGACCCCGGGCGCAGCCAGGTGTAGGCCCAATTCACCGAGGAGAGGGCGAGCAGGGCCGCCGCCCCGTCGTCGAGGTCGGTGCGGAGCTCCCCGCGCTCTCTCCCTTCGCGGAAGAGGGCGCGGAAACGCTCCTCGTAGCGGCGGCGCTCGGCGAGGAAGGTGTCGCGCCGCTGCCCCTCGAGGTAGCGCCATTCCCGGATGAAGACCGTGGCGACGTCGAGCTGCTCGGCGACGACGCGGAGGTGTGCGCGGAGCGCCGCCCGGATCCGCTCGACCACCGGCCCGTCCTCGGCGACGCCGTCGAGACCGGCGTGGAACGCCGCCGCGCCCTCCCGGGCGACCTCCCACAGGAGGTCGGCCTTCGAGTCGATGTGCGAGTAGAGCGAGCCCTTCTGCACGCCCAGGGCCTCGGCCAGGTCGCCGACCGAGGTGCCGTGGTAGCCCTTCTCCGCGAAGAGCCGGGCCGCGGCGCGCGTCAGCTCAGTCCGCCTCGTGGACATCTACACTTTGGAGGCTAACGATCGTTCGGAAGGAGTGCGAGGTGGCTGCGGTCGAGGTTCCCGTCGACGAGCAGGGCTTTCTCGAGTACGTCCAGGCCGGCGGGCAGGCCGAGGCGACCGACCGGCTCCCGGACGACTACCGGGCGAAGCTCGTGAAGTTCATCGAGATGCACGGCAACTCCGAGCTCATGGGCGTCCTCCCCGAGCGCGAGTGGATCCTCCGCGCCCCGACCCTCCAGCGGAAGCTCGCGCTGACGGCCAAGGTCCAGGACGAGGTCGGCCACGCGCAGTTGATCTACCGCGTCGTCGAGGACCTCGGCAAGCCGCGCGAGCAGTGCCTCGCCGACCTGATCGCCGGCAAGTCGAAGTTCCACAACGTCTTTCACTATCCGACGAAGAGCTGGGGCGACGTCGGCGTCATCGCCTGGCTCGTCGACGCTGCGGCGATCATCAGCCAGAAGGCGCTCCTCAAGTGCTCGTACGCGCCGTACGCGCGGATCATGAAGAAGATCTGCTGGGAGGAGTCGTTCCACATCCTCCACGGCCGCGACGTCGTCCTCGCGATGGTCACCGGCACGCCCGAGCAGTTCGAGCTCGTGCAGGAGGCGGTCGACCGCTGGTGGGGCCCGCTGATGCAGTTCCACGGCAACCCGATCGCGGCCGAGGACGACCCGATGTTCCAGTGGCGGATCAAGTCGCAGGGCAACGAGGAGGCACGGCAGCAGTTCCTCGAGGGCTACGTGCCGCAGATCCTCGAGCTCGGGCTGACGGTTCCCGATCCGAAGCTGCGCCGGGGCGACGACGGTGTCTGGAAGTACACCGAGCCGGACTGGGCAGAGCTGAAGAGCGTGGTCACCGGCCACGGCCCGCGCACGGCGGAGCGGCTCGAGTTCCGCCGCCGCTTCCTCGAGCAGGAGCAATGGGTGCGCGACGCCGTCCTCGCCGCATGATCTGGGAGGTGTTCCGCCAGGATCGCAAGGGCCAGCCGTTCGAGCACGCCGGCTCGGTCACTGCGCCCGATGCGGAGTTCGCAGAAGCGTGGGCGCGGGAGCAGTACGGCCGCCGCGGCGAGTCGGTGGCGCTCTGGCTCGTCCCCCGCGACGAGATTCACACTGTCGGCGACTGGGCCGACGAGTTCGACCTCAAGTACCGCCGGGTCGACGGCTACTCGATCAAGGCGAGACTGAAGGAAGCGCGTGAACGAGCCGCTGCTGCTCGGGCTGGCTGACGACGAGCTCGTCATCGGCTGGCGCGACTCGGAGTGGACGGGCATCGCACCGCTGCTCGAGGAGGACGTCGCGTTCTCCTCGATCGCGCAGAACGAGATCGGCCACGCGCGTGCGGTCTACGAGCTGCTCGCCGAAGTCCGCTCCGGCGCCGGCCAAGCCGGCACCTCCGCTCCTGGGCGTGCTCCGTCGAGCCTACGCACGCTCGATCCCGACGCGCTCGCGTTCGACCGCCCGCTCGAGGAGTACCGCTGCGCTCCGCTCGTCGAGCTGCGGCTGCTCGACTGGGCGCACGCGATCGCGCGCCGCTGGCTCTACGAGGAGGCGGACGAGATCCGCATCTCGGCGCTGATGCAGGACGACGATCCGCGTGTCGCAGGCCTCGCCGCGAAGATCAACCGCGAGGAGGCCTATCACCGCATGCACGCCGAGATGTGGCGCGAACGGCTCGCCGACACGCCGCAGTTCCAAGCCGCAGTCGACGACCTGTGGCCGTACGCCGCCGGCCTGCTGCCGGCGGAGCAGCGCGAAGCCCTGGCCGCGCGGATCCACCGTTCCCTCCCAAGTGACAAAGTGTTACTTGGGAAGGAACGCGGGGTTCATACCGAGCAGCTCGCGGAGCTCTGGGACGAGATGACGAGCGTGCGCCGCTCGGCCCCGGCGGGTGCGCAATGGTGACGGCCGAGCAGATCTGGAGCGCGTTCGGCGAGATCCCCGATCCGGAGATTCCCGTCGTCTCGCTCGTCGACCTCGGCGTCATCCGATCGGTCGACGTCGAGAACGGACACGTCCGCGTGGAGTTCACGCCGACCTTCCTCGGCTGTCCCGCGCTCGAGGTAATGAAGCGCGCCCTCGAGGAGAAGGTCGCCGGGCTCGGCGCCGAGCCCGAGGTGCAGGTGATCCAGGACGACTCGTGGTCGACCGACAAGATCACGCCCGCCGGCCGCGAGAAGCTGCGCGCCGCGGGCTTCGCGCCGCCCGCACCGCGCGAGGCGGGCATCCCGAAGCTCGTGCAGCTGCACGCGAAGGCCTTCCGCTGCCCGTATTGCAACTCGACGCAGACGAAGCTCGAGAACATCTTCGGCCCGACGCCGTGCCGGTCGCTTCGCTACTGCGAGAGCTGCCGGCAGCCGTTCGAGCAGTTCAAGACGATCTAGCTCGCTACTCCTGCATCACCGCGATCACGTCGGGGTGCGACGAGAGCCAGAGCCGGAGCCGGAGCTCCGACTCCATCATCTGAGCCGTTGTGTTGAGCGAGCCCAGGAACGAGAGCTCGACCTCGTCGCGCTGGGTCTGCGTCACGATGACGTTCGCGTCGAACGCAAGAAATGACAACAGCTTGTCCAGCTGGCTTGGATCGGAGAGTTTGATTCGCAGTGCGGAGACCCCCTTCGCTTCCACAAACTATCGTGCCGCGGGGGTCCTGCGTATATCCCTCCTAGCGGTAGGCCTCGATCAGGCTGCGCGCCATCCTCTGCGCACGCTTCGCGGCGTCGAGGTCGCCTTCGCAGGCCTGTACGATCGCGCCCTTCATCAGGATGTGGAACGACCGTGCGAACTCCTCGGTATCGCGGAGGCCGGCCTCCTCCGCGAGCGAGCGGAGCACTCCGCGGATGTTCTCGAGGTGCTCGACGCTCGCGCGTCCGACCGGATGGGTGCGGTCGGCGGTTTCCAGGAGGACGTTGATGAACGAGCAGCCCTCGAAGTCGTCCCTGCGGAACCACTCGTCGAAGAGGTCGAAGATGGCGAGCAGGCACTCCTCGGGCGTCGTCCCGCGCTTCCGCGCCTCGGCCTCGACCCAGCCGTGCGTCCAGACGTGCTCGCGCTGCTTCAGGAAAGCGAGGACGAGATCGTCCTTGGAGGGGAAGTGCCGGTAGAGGGTCGCCTTTGCGACGGTCGCACGCTCGATCACCTCCTCGATGCCGACGGCGCGGATGCCGCGCCGGGAGAAGAGGTGGTACGCGCTTTCGAGGATGCGGTCGCGGGCGACGGGCGGGGCGCTCACGGGCCGGAGACTATACGACTATTCGACGATGGACAGACCGGTCTTCCTCAACCTCGCCGCGCAGGCCCTCCAAGCGCATACGCTGCGGGAGATGAGCGTCGAGATCCTCTTTTGCCCGACCTGAAGCGGCTACGACAGCCGGGCCGCGAGTCTCGCGGCCGAGCTGAAGGACGAGGGGTACGACGCAACGATCCGGGCTGGAAGCACGGGGCAGTTCGACGTCCTGAGCGACGGAGTGCTCGTCTACTCGAAGCACGAGGTGCACCGGTTTCCAGAGCCCGGCGAAGTGCTCTCGCTCTTGCAGGGCTGACGCTCGTCGCCGGCTGCGGCGGCGGCCGTCTCTCGCACTCGGAGTTCGTGAAGCGGGCCGACGCGATCTGCTCGGCGTACACGGCGTCGACGAAACCCATCGCCAACCCTCAGACCTACCGCGAGATCGACGCGTACGTGCGCAAGACACTGCCGCTCTACGACGCTGCGCTGGGCGAGCTCGAAGCACTCGAGCCGCCGAAAGGCGAAGAGGCCGCCGTCCGGGGATGGCTCGCCGCCGACCGGCGCGTCGCGAAGGCCCTGCATGACCTCGGCGACGCGGCGCAGCGCCGCGACTTCCCGTCGGTCACGGAAGCCGCATCGCGGGCGCAGCTTGCCGGGAACCAGAGCCGGCGCGCCGCGACCGGCATCGGGATGCGCGTCTGCGCGCAGCTCGTCAGCGCCCGCTGAACTTCGGCGGGCGCTTCTCGAGGAACGCCGCGACGCCTTCGCGAAAGTCCTGGCTTCCGGTGGCGGCACTCTGGAGCTGCGCCTCGAGCTCGAGCTGCTCCTCGAGGGTGGCGGTTCCGGCGTGGTCGAACAGCCGCTTGGTCATCCCGATTCCGCGCGTGGGCAGCGCCGCATAGAACGCCGCGAGCTCAGCCGCCCGCGACTGCAGCGCGTCCGACGCGACGACCTCCGACACGAGACCCCAGGCGTGCGCCTCGACGGCGGTGAGGCGGCGGTTCGACGACATCCACTCGAAGGCGCGAGACGGACCGAGCAGCCGGTTGAGGAAGTAGGTGCCTCCCGCGTCGGGCACCAAGCCGATGCCGATGAAGCCGGGGACGAAGCCCGCGTCGTCGGCGGCGATGCGGAAGTCGCACACGCAGGCGAGCGACAGGCCGGCGCCTGCACACACGCCGTTGACGGCAGCGATGACGGGCTTTTCGAGCGAGCGAATCGCGAGAACGTTCGGGTGGTAGCTCTCCCGGAGCGCGTCGCTCACGTCGGGCGCCTCGCCGAACTCCTTCAGATCCTGACCCGCCGAGAAGCCGCGCCCGGCGCCGGTGAGAACGACAGCGCGGACCTCCGGATCGCGCGCCTCCTTCAACGCCTCGCGCAGTCTGGCGTGGAGAGCGCGGTTGAACGCGTTCAGCACCTCGGGGCGGTTCAGCGTGATCGTCTGGACGCCGCCCTCGCGTGTGACCTCGACCTCGGCCATGTTCGGGACCCTACTTGCCCTTGAAGTCGGGCGAGCGCTTCTCGACGAAGGCGTTGAGGCCCTCGCCGGCGTCCTCGGACGCCCGCGCGAGGTAGAACGCCCGCCGCTCGAACTCGATCCCGACGGCGAGCGGCGCCTCGAACGCCTTGTCGACAGATTCCTTCGCGAGCCGGACCGAGATCGGCCCCTTCGCGGCGATCTCGCGTGCGACGCGCTTCGCCTCGTCGAGCCAGACCTCCTTGGCGACGACGCGTGCGACGAGACCGAACGCGAGCGCCTCGCGCGCCGAGAGCATGCGGCCCGTGAGAGATCGCACAGCATCGCGAGCTCGCAGCCGCCGCCGAGGCAGAAGCCCGACACTGCTGCGACGAGCGGCGTGCGCAGATCGCGGACGGAGTCCCAGGTGTCGATGCGGCGGTTCTCGTAGAGCGAGATCGGCGTGCCCGCGGCCAGCTCCGCGATGTCCGCGCCCGCGGCGAAGGCGCGCTCGTTGCCCCCGAGCACGAGCGCGCGGACCTCCGGGTCGGCGTCGAGCTCCTGCAGGGCGCCGACAACTGCGCCCATCAGCTCGCCGGAGAGCGCGTTCAGCTGCTTCGGGCGGTTCATGAGCACGACGCCGACGCCGCCGTCCCGTTCGACGTGTACTAGTTCTTGCTCCGGTCGAGAAATGCCTGGACCGCCCCCTTCGCCTCGTCGTTCAGCATCGAGAGCGCGAGCCATTCGCGGGCATGTCCGACCGTCTCGTTCCAGGAGATGTCACGCCACCAGTTCAGCTGCTGCTTCGCGTAGCGCGTCGTGTGCGGGAGCTTCGCCGCCAGCTTCTCGGCGACCTCGTCGACCTTCGCATCGAGCTCGGCGGCGGGAACGGCCCAGTTCACGAGCCCCCACTCGGCCGCCTGCTTCGCCGGAACGGGTTCGCCCGCCGGCGGGAACCGAGCCGTGCTCGAGCCCGACGTGGCGGATGAACGCGTCATCGACCATCACGGCGAGGTCGCACGCCATCTGCAGCTCGTTGCCGCCGCCGACGGCGATGCCCTGCACACGCGCGAGCGTCGGCTTTCCGATCTCCCGCAACCGGTCATGCATGTCCTTGAACGCCCCGAACCACTTCCAGTACTCGCTCGGATTGTCGAGCAGGTCGGCGCCCCAGGCGCGCAGGTCGGCGCCCACGCAGAACGCGCGCCCTTCGCCGGTGACGACGACGACGCGGATCGCGTCGTCCCAGCTCGCGTCCTCGCACGCGCGTGCGAGCTCGCGCAGCATCTTGAAGTCGAAGGCGTTCAGCACGTCCGGCCGGTTGAGCGTGATCGTCGCGCGGTGACCCGATTTCTCGTAGCGAACGCGCTCGAACCCGAGCTCTGCCGGGTCAACCGGCCGCGGTGCGTCCGGCTGGCTCACGAGAGCTCTGCGAACTCCACAGCGTGCTGCGGGAGGCCGCGCTTGTGGGCGTCCTTGCCCGACGCCATGAACTCGTCGCTTCGCGTGCCGCTCTTGAACGCGTCCGCGTCGGGGAACTCCCACTCCGCGTAGTACGCGTGCGCCGGCTCGCCCATCGGGGATCCGAATACCTTGCCGTGACGGAAGACCGAGTTCGGAACCAGCCTGCAAACCTCGACGTGCTCCGCGTACGAATCCGCGTCCGGCTCCTGCTCGTACAGAACGATAATGCGATGCATCTCTTCCTTTCGATCGTTGGCGGTGGGAGACTATCCCCATGACAGGAGACATCGTTCACTTCGAAGTCCCCGCCGAGGACTCCGACCGCGCGCAGCAGTTCTGGGGCTCGCTGTGGGGCTGGAAGTTCCAGGACAGCGGGATGCCCGGCATCGACTACCGGATGGCGCAGGTCGACGAGAAGCACGGCGCCGCAATCTCGAAAGTGGAGAAGGCGCAGGGCTACCCCAACGTCTACTTCGACACCGACGACATCGACGCGACGATGGCGAAGGTGCGCGACCTCGGCGGCCAGTGCGAGGACAAGATGCCGGTGCCCAGCATGGGCTGGTTCTGCATGTGCAAGGACACCGAGGGCAACGCCTTCGGCCTCTGGCAGACCGATTCGTCCGCCGGGATGTAGCGCCCGGCGGCGATCGCATCTCCGTCGCCGACGCCCTGGCCTTCGCGTCGCTCCTCACCGCGGCGGCCGCGGTCGTGCTCCTGCTGCTCGTGAAGCGGAGCCTCTCGGCATGCGTGGACGCATTCCGCAGCCCTGGTGGATGCTGCTCGGCGGCCTGATGGGCCTCCTGATCGTCTTCACGATCACCTACGCCGGAACTCGCATCGGCGTCGCGGCGACGGTGGGAATCCTGATCGCCGGGCAGCTCTTGGCGGGCGCCGCGACCGACCGGTGGGGGCTCTTCGGCACGGAGAAGATCGCGCTCGGCGGGCCACGGCTGATCGGAATCGCGTTGCTCGCGGTCGGCGCGGCGTTCTCCCTGAAGAAGTAGGTGGGCGAGCGGCGCGCGTCGGCGGTCGGGCTCGTCCTGGCCGCGGCGTGCTCGGTTCAGGGCGGCGCCGCGGTCGCGAAGTCGCTCTTCCCGCAGCTCGGGCCGCCGGGCGTCGTGTTCCTGCGGCTGCTGTTCGGCTCGGCTGCTTTGTGGGCAATCGCGCGGCCGCAGCTCCGCGGGCGCCCGCGCAGCGAGCTGCGCCTTGTGGCGGCGCTCGGCGTCGTGCTCGTCTCGATGAACCTCACGTTCTACGAGTCGCTCGAACGGCTGCCGCTCGGGATCGCGGTGACGGTGGAGTTCCTCGGCCCGCTGGCGGTCGCCGTCATCGGCTCGCGGCGCCCCGTCGACCTGCTCTGGGTGGCGCTCGCCGGCGGCGGCGTCGCGCTGCTCGCGGAAGGAGGAGGGGCAGCGGTGAAGCCACTCGGAATCGTGCTCGCGGCGACGGCCGGCTTCTTCTGGGCGCTCTACATCCTGCTCAGCGTGCACGTGGGGCGCGCGTTCCCCGGCGCCACCGGCCTCGCGCCCGCGATGGCGCTCGGCGCGGTGCTCGCCGCGCCGTGGGGGATCATCTCCGCCGGCCACAACCTGCGGGAGCCGCAGCTCGTCGGCGCGGCGGTCGGCGTCGGGCTCCTCTCGTCGGCGCTGCCGTGGTCGCTCGAGCTCGAGGCGCTGCGCCGCCTCCCAGCGCACGTCTTCAGCGTCGTGCTGTCGCTCGAGCCTGCGGTCGCGGCTCTCGCGGGCGTCGTCTTCCTCCACGAGCACCTGCACGTGCGGGCGTGGATCGCGATCGCCCTCGTCGTGCTGGCGAGCGCCGGGGCGGCCGGGCGGTACACACCGCCCGGACCGCCCGATGCGTAGACGTCAGGCCGCCGGCCTGATGTTCTGGTTGACGGCGAACGTGTTGTCCGGGTCGTACGCCGCCTTGATCCGCGCGAGCCGGTCGTAGTTGTCCCCGTACATCGCGCGGACGCGGTCGCCCTCCTCCTGCATCTGGAAGTTGACGTAACCCGTGCCGAGCGAGTACGGACGAATGGCATCCGAGTACGCACGGGCCCATGACGTGATCGCATCCGCGTTTGCAGGATCCGGATCGACGCCCGCGATGACCGTCGCCCAGGCTGCATCCCGGTATGCCCACGCGGTCTCGTCGCGGCCGACCCGCGAGGCCGCGCCGTCGACGGGGTACACGTGGACGACCGACTTCCACGCGGGCAACGCCCCGCCGAAGGCGATGTGCTGCTCGATCGACTCGTCCGGAATCTCGCGGATGAACTCGCCGCGCCAGTACCACTGGTCTCCGGCCGGATACAGCGCATCGAAGGCGGAGTTCCAGGCGGGCAGGGGCACCGGCGCGATGCCGTCGAGCAGCGGCTTCCCCCAGGAACGCGCCTCCTGCAATGCCGGCAGATCGTCCTCGCCGGAATAGGTCCACGCGATTGCGCACACCGTTCGCATGTGGAGCTCCTCGGGAAACGGCGGGCCCGGCGGCACGACGAGGAAGGCGAAGAAGCCCGAGAGCGCCTCCGGCTGCGCGGGGAGGAACTCGCGGTACCAGCGCAGCAGCTCGGCCGCGTCGTCGAGGTCGTAGAGCACCGGCCCCGCCTGGACGGTGCTGACCGGATGGCAGCGGAACGAGAACGACGTCACGACGCCGAAGTTGCCGCCGCCGCCGCGGATCGCCCAGAAGAGATCCGGCTCTCGATCGGCGTCGGTCTGTACGACGGTGCCGTCGGCGAGGACAACGGTCGCTGCGGCGAGGTTGTCGATCGTCAGCCCATACGACCGTGTGAGGTGGCCGATCCCGCCGCCGAGCGTGAGGCCGCCGACTCCGGTCGTCGAGATCATCCCGCACGGGACGGCCAGGCCGTGCTCGTGCGTCGCCGCGTCGACCTCCTTCCACAGCGCGCCGCCCTGCACGCGGACCATGCGTGCCGCGGAATCCACCACCACCTCCTTCATGGCGGACAGATCGATCACGAGCCCATCGTCGACGCTTCCCAGGCCCGCGCCGTTGTGGCCGCCGCCGCGGACTGCGAGGCGTAGCCCGTGCTCGCGTGCGAACCGGATTGCGGTTGCGACATCACCCTCGTCGACGCAGTACGCGACTGCCGCGGGATGCTTGTCGATCATCGCGTTGTAGATGGCGCGCGCCTCGTCGTATCCAGGGTCGTCGCGATCGACGACTCGTCCCTTGATCGCCGCAGCGAGACCTTCGACCGCAGAAATAGCCATTGGCCCTCCTCGTATTGACGCCTCGACTCTACGCCGATCTCGCTAGAAATCGAAGCGGGTGGCGCTGCGCGGATAGTCCTGCTCGCGCCAGGCCAGGGTGCGCCGCGGGACGACGCGATACCAGCCCTCGCCGGGATTCGGGCGGTAGTCGTACTTCCGCTCGTATGCCGTCACGTCCTCGTCGGTTGCGACGGCCGGCTTGGCTTCGCCCTCGACGATCACGACGTCGTCGCCGCTTTCGAGATGGACGACGATGCGTCGGTCCTGCGCGAGCGCACGCGCCTTTCGCGAGCTCGCGCCGCAGCTGAAGAGAAGGCCGCCTTCCTGCCATAAACCCCACACCGGCGACGCGTGCGGGCCGGTGACGGCGACCCAGTAGTTGCGCGCACCCACGAGCCGCTCCTCCGCCCACGCCCAGGGCAGCATCCCCTCGGGCTCCTGGGGAACGCCGTAACCCGGGAAGCTCGGTCTACGCGGACGCGGGTCGCTCACTCCGCAATCACTACCGGAACCGGTGCGGGCGAGGGAATGGCAAGCGGCGTACGTCCGAGCACTGCGAAGGACGCCTCGACGATCGGGCCGACGAGCAGCGCGAAGAGGACGGTGCCGACGCCGAACGTGCCGCCGAGAACGATGCCGACCGCGAGCGCGGCCAACTCGAGCGTCGCGCGCACAATCCCGATGCGCACACCCGTGCGGCGGGCGCCGACGAGCATGAGCGTGTCGCGCGGCCCGGCGCCGAGGTCCGCGCCGATGTAGAACGCCGATGCGGGGCCGATGAGCGCGATCCCGAGGACGAGGAGGGGGATGCGCACCGTCAATCCGTCGTGCGAGAGATTCGTCAACGCGTCGATCTCGGTCAGCACCTGGATGAATGCACCAACGAGCACCGCGTTCGCGACCGTGCCGATGCCCGGGCGGCCGCCGAGCGACCAGCCGATGCAGAGCACAACGAGGGAGACTGCGATGTTCGCCATCCCGAACGAGAGCGGAGTGTGCTTCGAGAGCCCCTGGTTCAGCACGTCCCACGGCGAGAGCCCGAGCTTCGACTCGAGGATCAGCACGATCGCGAAGGCGAACACGATCAGCCCGAATACGAGGCTCGCCGAGCGAGCGGCGTAGCCGCCGCGGACACGCGGATGAGTCTTCGTTAGTGCCTCTTCAGGTGATGCGGCCGCGCTTCTGGGGCGCGAGCACCAAGCGCTGCAAGGACGCAGGGAGCGCCGATAGTCCAACTATCGGGGCGACTGAGGACGCCGCAGCGCGCAGCGTGATCGCGTTCCAGAAGTCCGGAGGGCATTGCCTGAAGAGGCACTAAAGGCCGAACGGGTTGAACGGCTTCGGGCTCGTCGAGACGAGGACGCCCTTCGTCTCGAGATAGAGCTCGAGCGTGTCGATCGACAACTCGCGTCCGAACCCCGACTGCTTGTAGCCGCCGAACGGGATGCCCGGGAAAGCGCTGAACGGCATGTTGATCCCGACCATGCCGGACTTGATCTTCGCGGCGACGCGGTGGGCACGCGCGGGGTCGCCCGTCCACACGGTCGCGAACAGGCCGTATCTCACATCGTTCGCGATTCTGATCGCGTCCTTCTCGTCCTCGAAGGGGATCACGGTGACGACCGGGCCGAAGATCTCCTCCTGCGCGACCTCCATCGCGTTGTCGACGTTCGCGAGCACGGTCGGCCGGTAGAACGCGCCCTTGCCGTCGCCGAACCCGCCGCCGGCGACGACCTCCGCGCCCTCCTTGCGCCCGCGCTCGACGAAGCTGTGGACCCGGTCGCGATGCGCGGTCGAGATGAGCGAGCCCATCTGCGTCTCCGGGTCGAGCGGGTCACCGACGCGGATCTGCTTCGCGTAGTCGGCGAAGCGCGAAACGAACTCGTCGTACAGCGACTGCTCGACGAGGACGCGCGAACGTGCTTCGCAACTCTGTCCCGCCGAGTAGTAGATCGACCACACGGAGCTCGGGATCGCGTCGTCGAGGTTCGCGTCTGCAAACACGAGGTTCGGGCTCTTGCCGCCGAGCTCGAGCGTGAGACGCTTGATCGGCTCGGAGCAGAGCCGCATGATCTCGCCGCCCGTCTTCGTCGAGCCGGTGAACGCGACCTTGTCGACCCCCGGGTGCTTGACGAGGTACGCACCGGTGCTCGGGCCGTCGCCGGGGACGACGTTGATCGCACCGGCCGGGAAGCCGACCTCGTTTGCGAGCTCGGCGATCCGCAGCACGCTCAGCGGCGTCTGCGGGTCCGGCTTGAGGACGACCGTGCAGCCGGCCGCGAGCGCCGGCGACAACTTCCAGACGGCCATCAGCAGCGGGTAG